>Ga0272441_10005609_pt1 | contig 21656 bp, 9 predicted proteins | sample SSMProp6N_FD_193582 | JGI IMG/M metagenome (GOLD analysis project Ga0272441, IMG submission 193582) | Marine sediment archaeal communities from Little Sippewissett salt marsh, Falmouth, MA, United States - SSM-Prop-6N | ecosystem: Environmental > Aquatic > Marine > Wetlands > Sediment ... | reverse complement strand
CGTACACCTTAACCGTTTATACTAGAGATAACAACGGAAACACAATTCCTTCTGCAACAGTATCAGTAAACGGTGTGTCTAAGATATCTTCTGCTTCTGGTGTAGCTACCTTTGACCTAGAAGACGTTACATACGATGTATCTGTCAACAAACAAGGATATCAAAGTTGGCAAGGTAGTGCTACAATAAACGGAGATGCAAATAGTATATCGTCTGCAAATGTTCCAGAATCTACTCCTCCACCACGTTATGATTTAAGTGTTACATACAATTCCGACTTTGGTTCTTGCACATTCGAACCTACTGGAGGAACTTACGACGAAGGAACCATTGTGGTTATTACCGCCGTTCCTAATACTGGATATCGCTTTTTAAATTGGGTTTCTCAAGACGCAAATTATATCTCTAATCCTTTGAGTGTAGTGATGAACGCAGACGTAAATCTAGTATTAAACTTTGAAGAAATAACTCCTGACCCACCTGATACCGACAATGATGGAATTATAGATAGTGAAGACAATTGTCCTAATGTCTATAACCCTAATCAAGTCGATTCTGATGGTGACGGTATAGGAGACTCTTGTGACTTTGTAGAACAAGATACTACACCTGGCTTTGAACTAATAACTATATTGATTGCTTTGGGAGCAGTGTTCTTGCTAATGAGGAGAAAGAGAAAATGAAGAAACTCCTTTTATTAGGAGTCTTTCTTCTCTTTCTTATGAGCGGATTTGCTAGTGCCAATTGGTCTTCTACGAAAGACACAATACTTGCCTACGAAGGAGTAAATTCTTCAGATACAAACGGAGATGGAAAACACGATACTCTTTATGTAGCGGGGATGGTATATGATGGGACAGAAAACTCTGGAGAAGGAATCTGTCTTGCTCTAGATGGAGCAACAGGTGCCGAGATATGGAGAAGAACCTACGTTGACGCAGACGGTGTAAATAAACTAAATCCTATAGAACTGTATGATGTGACAGGAGATGGTGTCGCAGATGTATTTACTCACTGGGGTGCTCCTACTGGTGCTTATCAGATAGGATTCATCTGTTTCAACGGTCTAACAGGAGAAACTGTCTGGGAGAATAGAGATTATCGTATAAGACCGGCTTGGCATCATTTCGTAATAGTATGTGACAAAGAAACAGATATCCCTTACATTATATTCAATAGTCACCCTTATGAAACGGGTGGACCTTTTTATATGAGAAAGTTGGATGCACGAACTGGACAAGAAGTTAAATCTATTCCTTCTGGCGGGACGTGTAATGGCGGAGTAAGTGCTGCAGATTTAGAAGGGGACGGAGACGTAGAATTTATAATTGGGTTGCACTCTCCTCCCGGTTTTGTGTGCTATAACGACGAACTAGAAATCCAATGGCAATCTGGTGTAGACACTCAATCAAGTACTCAATGTCCTTCTTTGGTAGATGTAACTGGTCCAATCTCTGGTCAACCCGACGGAGTTCTAGATGTGGTATCCTTAGTACAAACCTCTGTAGGCGGAGCTAATGGTGGAATTACAGTGGCCGACGGTAGAGACGGTTCTGTGGATAATGCAATGTCTGCATGGAATCTCGGATTCGGATATGGTGCCCACGGACAAGGTTCTGTCGCAGATTTCGACCTAGATGGATACTACGAAATAACCAGTGCTTATGCAGATTCTAATAATCCGCAAAACCCTGTAATAATAGAGATTAGAAGTCCTCCCAAAAAGATGCAACGTTGCCTATTTTAGCTACCAACCCACCTAAATTTATTGATATCACAGGAGACGCTCATTTTGAATTAATATGCCACAACTTTGCACATGACCAATGGGGAAGTTCATACGTTCACGATTGGCAAACTTATGAAGTAATACCAGGGTTTGAATTTTCACAATGGGGATACAAACTAAACGATATAGACGGTGACGGTCTGGCAGAACTGTTTGGTCCAAGGAACGGACAAATAACCTGCTACGATACGAACAAACCCGCACCTCGAGGAATAAATACTTGGACGGCTCATTCAGGATACAGACGTCTCGCTTCCACTGAAGTTTACGAACCCTGTCCTGGGACTTGGTGGTATTCTTGGGATGATTGGGAAAATGCTCATAGTCAACCTCCACCAGATGTTATATGCTGGAAATGTGATAACGGAAATGCAATATCTACCAACTTCCCAGATGGAACAACTTGTGGAGAAGGAATAGCTCAAAACTATCCGTATCAAACAGAACCGGATTGTTCAGAACCAGAACCTCCAGACATCTGTTACAAATGTATAAACGGAAGAGAGAACCAGATGCAAGTTCCTGCGGGTGACCCATGCCCAGACGGCTGGAGTAAAACCAAACCTGACGATTGTTCAGAACCAATCCCAGGATTTGAGATATTCTTATTTATTTTCGCTTTATTATTCATAATGTGGAGAAAAAAATGAACAAAAAAATATTTATTGGATTATTAGTCTTTGTACTTTTTATGCCGTTAGCCCAGGGTTTTAGCCTAAAATGGCAAACTGACATAAATATTTCCAGCACAAAAGCACCCGTTTGCTTTGATACAGACGGTGATGGTGATATGGAAATCTTTCTAGCCGGAAACCCAAATCAAGGTACAAGTTCAGGTAGAATCTTCTGTCTAGACGGTCGTACAGGAGATATTATCTGGGACGAAAGCTGGTTTCAAAGTTATCAAGACCCACAAGCTCCTTTGGCAATAGGCGACCTAGATAACAACGGAGACTATGAAATAGTCTGCGCAGAACAAACTCACACCGTAGCCCGTAATTGTGAAGATGGTTCGCTATTTTGGAACTCTCAAACACCTTCGGGTTGGCACCATCTATCTATTGTCACAATCAACAACCAACAATATGTATTTGTTACTTGTAATACAGGCGGTTCTAAATCAATAAGCAAACTCAAGGGAACAGACGGCTCTCTAGTAGCTCAAAACACCGTCATAAGCTATCCTTGTTACGGTGGGATTTCAGCAGGAGATATAAATAACGATGGAAAGATAGAAGTCCTTGTAAACGACGGAAGTATGAAGTGTTTTGATGAAGACTTAAATCTTATGTGGACACGAACTTCCGATGGTGAGAGTGCCTGTCCTGTATTAGTTGATTATAATAAAGATGGTTATCTTGATGTGATAGGATTAACTAGAGTATCTCAAAGTACGGGTGGTCTTACTATAATAAATGGAAAAGACGGAACAGTAATCAAAACACTACATAGCCAAGGATTACCTACCCATATAACTCCAGCGGTATATGACATAGACAAAGACGGTAATCTAGAATTTATAACCGCCTATGGGTCTCATATTTTCGTCTACGACATGGTTTTGGAGACGATAGACGCCGAATTAAACCACGAAGGTTATTATTATCGCGGAACTCATCCGCCTTGCGTAGCGAACGTTTACGGCAATTCTGACTTGGAAATTATCGTAGATGGGAGCTGGGACGGAGCTGTATCAATTTGGGATAGCAACTTTAATCGTATCGCAACTATAGGTAACTGGGGAGCAAACGTAATAGTCCAAGACGTAGACAACGACAACTTAAATGAGATAATCCTTTCCCGAAGTAATGCAATAATCTGTTACGATACTGACGCTGAATCTCTAGATGCAGATACATCTACCCACTACTATGGAAACTACAGAACTGGTGCTGAAACCGTCTATAGTGGAAGTCAACCTCCACCACCTGACGTAACATGTTGGGCTTGTTCCAATGGAAACAAGATAAGTACTACCTTTCCACCAGAAACCGTTTGTGGTCAAGGAGTTGCTTCTAATTATCCTTACGCTTCTGAACCTAATGATTGTTCTATTCCACCTACTGTATGTTGGAAATGTGTTGAAGGAGCTTTAGAACAGCTCTTAGTACCCAATGGTGGTGATTGTCCAGAAGGATGGTCTGAGACTGAACCGTTTTGTGAACCAATTATGTCACCTGGTTTTGAAATACTTATTATGATATTCGCTTTATTATTTATTCTATGGAGAAAGAAAAAATGAAAATAAAGAAATTGATAGGAAAGCGGTTAGACAAAAGGTTCAACAAAAAATATTCTAAACACAAATTCAAAAAGATAGAGGACGCCAAGAAAAAACAAGCCTTTATTAAAAAAAGGTATGGATATACTCCTAATATATTGAAAGTTAGTAATAGGAAAACTAATAAATTTGAGAATTACGTCATAATACAACCGAAAAATATGAAACCTATTAAGAAAGAGAAGTGAGGAAAATGAATAAGAAAAATGTCATTTTGTTAACAGGTATAATAATTGCAATTGTTGCAATTGTTCTATACACACAAAATAGTGGCGAAGATTGGGTTGAAAATGCAAATTTGAGCAGTCAATATAATTCACATTTTGCTATTTATGAGAATGGAGAGGTACAATGCTTGTTAATAGACACATTTTCGACGGTTTATACAAAAGATTCAGAAGATTATGTAAAAGTTTGTGGACTAGATATGCCACCAGGTCATGAATATGCTCATTGCAACGATGAGATAATAACTTTGGATAACAACAAAGTTGTAACTAATTGGTTAGGAGATTTTGAATATGACTCTACCATTACTGAATGGATAGCCCAACAACAAGCTGGATGGACTGGCTGGGGTTGTACTGCATATTCTTGCAGTGTAGGCTCGTTTACATCTGTGAAACTTTATTCTACCGATGGATACCTCCCTCCAGATGCAAGAAGTGATTATGCATATTTTATAGCAACAGGTATATGGTTTGGTGACCATATAGAATTTTGTGATTTCACATTCCCTTGGGAGATGTAAAAATGAATAAGAAATGGTTAATCTTAATCCCTGTAATTATAATAGCTGGTGTATTACTGTATATACAAATAACAGGCTGTTTCTCAATTATAGATAAAGACGGTATTCACTATGAACCTACTGTCGATAACCTCATAATAGCTCTGAACAAAGGCGGAGAAGTCAAACTCCCAATTGGAGACATAGAAATAAATAAATACGTCAACGTAACTAATATAGACGGACTAAAGATGATAGGCTATGGTCCAGACCTTACTTCATTCTCCTTCCCTGACCACCGCACTTGGCTTGGTCCAGGTGGCAACTATGGTCAACCTTCTACTGTGACCAAAGGGCTTAAACGCTTTTTCTTTGATAACTGCACAGATGTAACCCTACAGGGTTTCAAAGTAACTGGTGCTGGTAAGATAGACTTCCATGCTAAAAACAACTACGTCTTGCGTGATATAACCATGGAATACATAGACCGTCCTTACATCCATCATCGTGAACCTGGTGGTCGTGCTGGTTCAATAACCTTTATTCTTCCTATGGGTAGAATGCTCTGTGAAAACATACTTTTTAAAAATATTCACATATCTCACACCACTGTCTCTTCTATATGTCTTTTCGGAATGTCACCTTATTCTAAGTACAGAAATGTCACTTATAGTGATTGTTCCCTAAGGCATATAGGAGAGACCCTCAACGGTATTAACCACATTGAAGTGAACAACTGGAGTGCAGGATTCCATTTCCCAGAACTCCTGTGTTGTGAAGAACCTAAAACCATGTATGCAGAAGACTTTCTCTTTGAAAACTGTATAGCTGAATACTGCTGGGAAGCTGGGTTCCACTCTGAAGGTATATGCAAACATCTAGGGAGTGTCGATTTCGTCAATTGTGAATCTAACTATAATGGTCAAAAAGACACATATTACGGAAAGAAACTCTCTTATCACGGTTCTGGCTTTTTCTGTGTCAAAGAGAATGACCACCTTGTGAACTGCAGAGCTAAAGGCAACTCTCACCATGGTATAGAAGCCTACGCCTCTGTCGATATCGAAGACTGCGTGTGTGAGAACAATGACTATTCTGGCGTTTATGCCTATGGCTGGCAACCTGAAGGTGACTCTACTATACACATAAAGAACACAATCTGCAGAAACAACGGTGAATACGGATTCCGCCTACGCTACTATTATGCAGGAGGTGAGGTAGAACGTTGCGAAGCAACGGATAATAAGTTATCAGGTATCTTCTTCCATCGTATGTTCGGAGTTGACCTAATAGACAACGATATAGTTGGAAACCAAATTGGCATTGAAGAAGGCGATGCTTCTGATAACAATTTCATAGCCCGTAACTATCTATGTAATACTGGACAAAACCTAATTATTGTGGGACCAAACACGGTCTCGGAGGGTAATGTAGAATGTTAAAAAGAAATCTCGTAATTTTATTAATTATAGTCATGTTGACAGGAGCAGGTATAACACATGCTTTAACCAGAACCATAACCGGCTCAAGTGATGAAATTGAAACATTTATCCGTAATAGTAATGGTAACTACTGGACTGCTACTGCTGATAATATTCAAACTGCTATCTGGGATTTGAATTCTACTGGCGGAACAGTCTGGCTACCCATTTGTGATATTACCGCCACAAACGCACCAATTGAAGTAAACGATGGTATTCATATTATCGGAGTCACAAAAAACGATACGTCTGGGACTCATATAACTGGTATCTCAGGTCAAAATTTATTTAATATCAATGGTGATGACGGAATGACATCGTCTGGAAGTATTAGAAACCTTGCTTTGTCTCAGCCTGATAGCACGGGCATAGGAATAAAAATTTATCAAGCATCTTTTTTTGTTGTTGAAAATTGTCTTATCACACGTTTTGAAAAGGCTATAGAAGTATCAAACAACTCATATCATTGTAAGATATTGAACAATAGATTAAAACTTTCTGAACACTACGAAATATACATTTCGGACTTTGCTAATAATATTGAAATAAGTGGAAATGATTTTGCACCAAAAGGAGATTCCTCTCATCCGTTTAGTATTTATGCTTCAGAAGTTTATGATAATCGTACATCCCATATTCAGATTTTAAATAACTGGTTTGAATTTGGAACTGGCAATGGTTCACATATTGTTGGTGGGTTTACAGACAGTATTATATCTGAGAATAGTATCGGAAATACCAATGGTGTTGGAGATGGAATAAATATTAGTACGTTTAGTAATGCAAATGGCTATCTAACAATTATCTCTAACAATAGAATACAATGTGGAAGTAATGGAAATGGTATTGCTACACGTGACGGTGGTTCTTGTAATGGATTAATTATTGAAAGTAATACAATAAGTAATTGTAAAAATGGAATGATTTTTACTGTTTCAGGAGAACCACAGATTAATAATAATATTATCTTTAATAATGATTTACGTGGTATCAAATGTGATATTACCAAAGGTGGTGGTATTGTTACTAATAATTTTATTAAGAGCAATGGCGACGATGGAGTATATGAAGCAACGTTGGTAAATTCTAATAAAATATATTCTAACACAGGACATGGAATATACAAATGTACCATGTGCTCTGATAATATTATTCGTGAGAATACTGATGGTGGAATTTATCTTATTGGCGACAATTCTATTGTTACCGGTAATAAAATTAATTCTAATACAGGAAGGGGTTTACACTTACATGGCGTTTCTAATAATTGCACAATATCAAACAATTTATTTTATGACCCAGACGGAAACCCACAAACAACAGGTATAGATGATGATGGAGATTATAATTTTATTTGTAATAACGATTTTAGTACACAGGGTGGAACTACAATAGATAGTATCGGAAGCAATACTATTGTTTTAAACAACATTGGTTATAACTATGACAGTCTAAAGGATGATTACATCTGGAACAGCAATGGTAAATACTGGTCTGCTATTTGGGACAATGCTCAACTTGCTGTTGATGACCTTGGCGGTAATGGAACTGTTTGGATACCTGATGGTACTTTTACAGCGAGTAGTACACTCTGGGTTAATCATTCACATGTTACTATTAGAGGACAAGGTGGTACATCTTGGGGTGAAAAAGGAGCTACTATTATAAACCCATCAGTAGAGTTATCAAATGGTATTATAAGAGTTCAGGATTCAACTGGTTTCAGTATTTTTGATATAAAGTTTAATGAGGGTGGTCGTCCTAGTCATACTACTCATGCTTTATATTTTAGTAATTCTCATGCTATCACTATTGACCGTTGCGGTTTCCATTATATCAATGGTTCAAGTATTTATTTGTATAGTACTTGTTATAGTGTAGATATTAGGAATTGTGATTTTCAGGAATGTGGTGGATATTATGGTGCCAACACTTTTGCTGATGTAGTTATTCGCGGTGATGCTACAGGTGTTATCACGGATATTAATATAGAAGATTGTGTTTTTGAAGCGTGTTATAGTTACTTTATAGAAGATATCGATGATGCTTTTGCTTGTAATCCTATTGATATAACTGGTAATTATTTTGAAATGGTTAACACCTGTCCTGGTGCTATTGCTATCAAAGGCGATTTTAAATATAGTATTATTCAAGGTAATTATTTCCAAGGAATTAATCAGCACGCTGATGCTATATATCTAAATCCTGGTGACGCTTATACTCGTATAGTTGATAATCATTTTGTTAACTGGGATGATACATTAGACATAACTGGTAATTATGTTACGGTTGAAGATAATTTTATTAAGGATAGTGGTGATGATGCAATCGCTAATATTTATCCATATGGTATTGTAAAAGGTAATACAATTATTGATAGTGGTGGAAACGCAATATATTGCAGTAGCAGAACATTGATTGAGGGTAATATCATAAAAGTTACAGGTGACAGTGCAATTAATGTGGGTAATGATTGTGATATAATAGATAATGTTATCACAAGTGTTACAGGTCATGCTATTGTAGGTTTTAATAGAAATAATGTTACTATTATTGGTAATAATATATCTGGTGTGTCTAGTAATGGTATTTATATTGAAAGTGCAGATTCTCATGTGAGTAATAATGATATTTCATTGTGTAGTGGTTATCCTATTTATATGGCTACAGGATGTCATAGAAGTAGCGTTGAAAATAATTTAATTCATAATTGTGATGGTGCTTTTGCTCTTTTTGTATATAGTTCCAATAATATAAGTATTCAAGGTAATCATCTAGTCCAAAATGATAGTACACCAGCGTATGGATTACGTCTTGGAACAGAAGCCACAAGAGATTTGTATATCACAGATAATATATTTGATGGTTGGGACACCAATATCATAACTGCTTACAACGGTTGTACATTGGCCAACCAAACAATTCTTAACAATTTTGGTTACGACAATTCTACTTATCAATATTTCCCTTGTAGTGCGACATCTCCTTATACATCTCCTTCAGACGGTGCAATGTATTTCAATTCGGACAATCAAACCATCGCCGTGTATTGGGACAGCCAGTGGTGGTACTATGACCATCTATAAGAAGATTATACTCTTATCGTTCTTACTCGTATTTGCTTTTAATAAAGTATCCGCTGACGATGTCATATTTGACCCAGACACTACCTTCGGCGTGGGAAACCAAAATTACACAATTGAAAGCGGAACCGTGCCCTTCAGCCAAGTAATAATCAACGATTCCTGGGTTTGTTTTAACGGAACAGGATTTAATATAACAAGCTCTAATCCTATAAACATATCTCTTGTAGAAATACACGAAAACTATAACAATGCTATAGAAGAAGAAGTAGTCTTAGACTTCTATGCTGAAACTACTGCTGGAAATGTAACCTTGGCTATATCAGGACTTAAAGCCAACCAGCAATACCGTGTATTGAGAAATCACCACGTCATGGGATATCTAGTTGCTAACTCTTCTGGGTGTATTAAATTCAATAATTCAGTGTGGAGTAAGAACCGATTTAGGATAATTCATCAATCCACTGCACCTGGTAGCGGTGGTTGGGGTTCTAAATGGATTGCTCAAATCAAAATACTATACGGAACCACGCCTCTCGCAGGTGCCCTAGTAAGAGTATACCAGAACGAACAAATGGTAGATTCCAAAATAACTAATACCGGTGGTATAGTCAATTTCGAATTAGGCGTTGGTCACTATAACATAATCTGCGAACACGAAAACGAAACCATAGAAGAACCTATAGAAATAACAGAAAACACAGATTACTCTTTTAGTTTCGTTGAATCAGAACCTCCTCCCGACGAACCAAAGAAACAAGATGATTTTAATTTAGAAATCTTTGCTTTGGTCGTTGTGGCAATAGTTGTATTGTTACTGTTTAGTAAAAAGGTTTAAAAAAGTATTAATATCACTTCAATCTAATTTTAAGGTCGTATTAAAAATGAATAAAAATCAAATAGCGAATATCTTGCTTATTATTATGATTAGTCTTAGTATTCTATCTCCCAACACAAGGGCTTTATTTGGTGCTGCACCTGAATTTTCAGACCCAAATCCCGTTAACGAAACGTCTGATATATCCGTTATGTTAAGCCAGGTCAGTATCTATATTGAAGATATGGACGATGATGGATTTGAGAATGAACTAGCTTGGTCTATAGAAGTTAGTAACGGTGATTCTGATAGTGGTTCTGGAGAAGCCTCCGGAACTAAGACTTGCTCTTTAACTACTCCGCTTGAATATGGAACAGAATACACTTGGTGGGTAAACGCTACTACCGACTCTCAAGGACAGGCTAAAGGACCAACTAATGGAACATATAGTTTTACTACTACGTCTAATACTGCTCCTATAATAAACAGTGTAAAAATGTGGAATAGTACAACTGCTGAAGAAAAGACTTTAAACTCTACTTCTGTAACTATTCTCACTACTTCCATAAATGTCTCTGTAGAAGACCCAGAAGGAGACAATATGAACGTAACTATACGAACTAACGCCTCTGGGACTTGGAAAGATGTCAACGTATCTGGAACTGTAACAAACGGAACTATAGTCTTTACTAATACTTCTTGGATTTCTGCTTGGGACACTGATTATTGGTTAAGTGTAAACTCTTCTGATGATACTTTGTGGACTAACTTTACTTATTCTTTTTATACCAATACAATCCCTTCTCTTTCCAACCTGAACTATGAACCTGTTTCTGCTTCTGCAGGGACTACCTTCTCATTTAATGTTACAATAACTGATTTGGATAATGATACTCAAACTACCTATGGTGTTATAAAGAAATCTGGTGGTGCTGAACACTCTAATAATTCTATGTCTTACCTATCTGGTTTTAACAAAACTGGTGCTATATACAACTTTACAAAGATTATCAATGTCGTAGGTACTTACGTATGTCAATTTAAAACCTATGATGGAGATGTATGGTCTACGTCTACATCTGGAGAGTTTAACGTTATAGCCGACGCTGAATTTCAAGTTAGCTTTCCACCTTTTCTTGAAGTTGGACAATATGTAATAGCAGAAGGAACTCTAATAGCTTCTACCGGAGACCCACTTAATAACACTTGGGTTTATACAGAGATACAAAACTCTACATACGAGTTAGTAGACGGGTCAAATCTTTCCAGGTGGGTTAACGAAGGATACTACTCTTATACCTTTTCGACTTCTATGATGACGCCTGGAATATACCATATACTTGTAAATTTCACAAGTGGAGGTAATAACCACGAGTCAAATTCTACATTATATCTATCCGATTCTACTGGTTCTGGCCACTATAAAGCCAAAGCTTACTTCTATTTCTACAATTACAATACAGGAATAGGACTTGATTATAACTCCTTTAAAATATATGCTGATGATACACCTGTCTTAACTGCTGATGATAGGCTATATGCAAATATCTATAGAAACACCTATACAGGAGACACTCTATATTACCGAGTTGACGATTACTACGATAACCAAGTATACCCAAATACAGGAAGTTACGAAACTGCAAATGTGGACAATGTGGAGACTTTCATAGATGTGCCTGTTGATTGGAATTCCTTCTCTGTAAAAAACATGAACGAAAGCATTGTCTATTTCAAATTAACTAACGGCACTACTTCCTACACCCAATATCTTTATCCTAACGAACCGTTCTACTGGAATGTGTTAGACGGGAATTACGTCATTAATCTCACATACTACGACCCTGATACAGACTCTATTTTAGGATATTCAGAACAGAATCTCCCTATAACTGAAGATGCTTATTATTGGATAAAAGGATATCAACTTAAAGATGTCTTTATACAAGGAGCTGAACTTGTAAATCGTTCAACTGTTGTCTTTAATTTCTATAATACAAACGAAGGTCTTGGGTTAGACCAAGAAACCCTTAAATTATACATAAATGGTACAAGACTAACCGAAAATGTATATCATAACGATATTTCTAGGGAAAAAATAAATGTTACGGTAAAAGATTATTATAATTCAACTCTTTTCCATAGAAATTTCACAATATCTTCTGGTTTTCAATTTATAGATTTAGGTCTTACCTTCCATTCCTGGCTTTTCGGAAACCAAAACGACGATTACTATATGATTTCAATCTTAAAACAAGGAGCAAATCGTTGGTGGGAAAGAGGAATAGTTCCTAACGGAGAAAGAGAGTTCTTAATCCCTTCCGGTACGTATGCCTTTAGAGTATATGATAAAGCCTATAATGAGCTTTATAATTCAAGTCTTCCTGCAAGCGTTTTAGTAGTTAATTCAAAAGTTTATGTTATAAGAGGGACAAATCTTTCAGAAATAATAAGTGGACAATCTGTGATAAGAGGACAATTACTTGAGATTCTTGATGATATATCTCCTTCCATAGTAAAAGTAGGATACAATATCCCATTTATACGCTTATGTTACGACCGTGTAAGCCCGATTAACAATTTACTCGGAGCAAATATTACTCTAGTCTGTCCGCCACAAATCATGGAAGGAACGACTTATAACCACACTTATACAAACCGAACTATACATCCTTGTATACCCGGAAACACATCTACAAATGGTACAATTACTGTACCTGACTTAGACAGACTCTGGTTCCATCATAAGAACGGAACTTGGGTTAATATCTCTTACGAAAATGGCACTTTAATAAAGAATTATACCTACACACCAACTTTTGTAGACCTGAATGGAGCACCCACTATATGGCTAAACAGCTCTCACAACATGTCTGTTACAAGGGAAACTCGTTATCACCAAGTTCAAGAATTTGACTATACTCTTTACACAGACCTTAATAAATATCAAGCAACAGTTAACTTTACAAATCCTTTAAACAAAGTAGTAGAAGAGGTATCTTTCTACATCGCGTTTGCAGATGACGGTAACACTCCAGATTATGGTGGAGTTGAAGTCTATGATGTAACTAACAGTATGACTCTTACCGAAGGAGAACATTATGATTCTTCTGCAAAAGGTATTGAAATGGGAGTAGGGTCTTTGTATTCTGGAGAATCCCGAAAGTTTAGAGTCACTTATTATGTCGAGGAAGAAAATATACAGCCAAAAGAAGCAATAGTTGTTATTGACGACTTTGGTCAAATGAAAAAGCATGAAGGAGAGAACTATTACGTTCTTAACGCTCAATGGATTAACAGAGAGAGTGAAACCTTTATTGGCCCAATATATATTCAATTTAATTTTACCATGCCTAATATCGTCTCTAGAGAGTCTTTAGACGTGTGGGACGACCATAATCGTCAATATCTAGACAGAGACGAATACGCATTTACAGAAAGTGGAGTAATAATAACACAAGACGTAGTAGGAAGAGTATCTCCACAGGGAGCTAGGACTTACGACATCTACTATCTTTATACATCCGAAACAATGTTGGAAAACGTAGTGTTCAGCTTCCTAGACGCTCCCGTTATAGCAAATGTTCCGGGTATAGGAGACTTACTCGGAATACATATTGTAACTATAATCCTTCTATTAATAGGTATTACAGCTATACTAAGCGGAAAGAACTATAGAGACCATCTATGGGTTTTCGCTTCCTGTATGTTGTTTATCTTTTTATGTACAATGGCTTGGTTAAGCCCGGCTTAAAAGAGGTAAAAAAAATGAAGAAAAAATGGAAAAATATGTTGAGAGGTTCGGCTTACCTTTCTACCTTGGTATTAGGTATAGTCTGTGCGTTAGTGCTTTTATCTAACGTCCAAGAACCAATTGTGAAGCAAGTGGTACAAGAAGATAGAGAGTGGAAAGTGGTGGCAGGACCATCTCCTGTGAATTATGCTGCAGGTGGAGTTACAGGTGTAGTATACATCTGTGTTAGAGAACACTGGGCAAATGGCTCATACGACGATAACATGACTGATATTACTGACCCATACGCTTATCACGGAAGCCAATACAACACATCTTTGGGAGGCAACGTTCCTGCGTCAACTGCATTTGACATAGTTATAACAGTAAGGTTGTCAATGGCAGACATTTTCAACGGTACAGACCCACAAATGGCTGCAGGTTCTGCTGTAGATGGCACTGATTGGGCACGTATGAATTTGACCTGTCCGCACACAACTCCTGCGATTGGAGCATTAACTGCTGCATCGGGAAGGCGTAATGTAACTGACCAAGTGCTCAATGGCGGAAACGATATGTTCTACAACTTCTATTGGAACAATAGTGGCTCTGGTTATCAAATTGGTAACGGTGTCAATGCCAACGTAACGGCTTTCACGCTCGAAATCTATAGCTAAAAGTTGAGGGTATGAGAGAGACCCTCAAGACTATACTAGCTTTGCTTATATTGTTTACCGTAGGGTCTCAAGTTTTTTTGGTCTTGACAAGGAAGGAAGATATAGACGTAGAATTGAAAGAAGAGGTAGAATCTTTGTCGGGCGTAACCAACGTCTATATCAATCCTTCTTCAAACGCTATAGGAACCAATACTGATTTTTATGTAGATATTTACTGTGAACCCGGAGAACCCATGAAAGCCTGGGAATTTAATCTCTCTTTTGATAATACTCTCTTAGGAGTACTTTCCGTAGAGAATGGCGATATCTTTGAGGGATATAATACCTACGACGTTGTCCACGAGATGAGCAATGACACGGGACGTATAGTTGCTTATTCTTTGATTACGGGACAAGGTAACGTATCCGAACCAGGTAATTTCGGGAGAATATACTTTCGCTCTCTTTCCGAAGAAGGAAATACTAATTTTGAATTCAACTCCGTTGGAGTAACTAACGAAACAGGTTATCTCCCAATACAACTTTTTGAAGAAGACATCTATATAGGAGACGGTAATTGGGTTATAGAAGGCAATTCTGTCTATGTAGACGATTCTAATGTTTATGCTTCAGCAACACCACATACTGCCAGAGGAGACGGTTGGGTAGTATTTGATTTTGTATCTAAAAATTACGATGGAGAAATAGACGTCGCTTGGGGATTCGACACCGATTCGATTCAACCTAAAAACGCTCAATTCTGGAAAAACTACAGTTACAAATACCAAAAGAAAGTAGAAACTTGGACCGAACATTGGGTCACCAAGACTTTTCACAACATAACAAATTTCACAAATTTGGGAATAGAAAACTATAGCGATTATTTGGTCGCATATGGTAACGAAAATAATACAAAACTCTACCAATATACCCAAAGATATGTCGATTATCTCGGTGGAGAATATAACGAATATTATTTGAATAAAACAGTTGCTTTTACAAATCTTCTATCCCAAGACGGAGAAAACTATACTCTACAAGGAAATCACGACTTTTTTGGATACGAGTTCGTAGAGGACTGGTATTGGGATTGGGAGAATTTATCTTTAGATTTTGATAAAGTATCTTATAGCCATGGCGGTATGGATACTTGGTATGTTTTAAGAAATTTTAGCGTAACTCCTGGAAAAAATTACAAGGTTAGAGCCTGGCTAGATACTCCACCTGGTTTCGGAAAGATTAGTGGTAAATACTGGTGGGCTTTCAAACCTTCTGACGAAAGCATATCCGAAGCTATAACCAATGACCATTTTTACGCTTTAGACCCTTGGTATAATACAACCAACTATTTTGGTTCTGATTATGAAGCCGGGGTACTTAATTGGAATATACAAGACGTTGCATCTGGTTCTGATTTTCTTTTCAAAGGGACCACAGGTTCTTTGGCCACAAACATAACTGCTTATATGGAGAATTGGGGTGCAGGAGAAACTATGGCTGCAGCACTTTATTCTTGGTATCCCGGTTTAGGAGGAGATGCAGACCACAACCCTAAACTACTTAGTCGTTCAGAGTCAACCCGTGCAGGAGGTGACGGTTGGTACACTTTTGAACTTGTAAGACCTTATCCGTTGACAAATAATGTTAGATATGTGTTATTGGTTTGTGGCGGTTCTCCTAGCAATGTCAAAAGAAACAACCAGCCCGGTACACATCTTTTACAAACGAGTCCCAGGACACACGAATATCCTTGGGTTGATGAGATAACTGGTTGGGCGGGTAATTATTCTAATTATAACATATCTATCTATTGTAGTTATTTTGAACCAGACCAAACAGCTAAAGCTCCTTCTACTTGGTACGATAAAGATTGGGACTACGCCAAAAAGATAACAGTCCCACCAATCTATGTAGAAGAAGACCTTTATAACTTCCCGATGATGGTTCAAATAAATAGTTCTTCTGATTTGTCTAAAGCTCAATCCAATGGAAACGACATACTTTTTGCTGATGACTCCGGAAATAAATTATATCATGAGATTGAGTATTTTGACCGTTCTGACGGTGACCTTACTGCTTGGGTAAACATATCTACACTCTCATCATCATCTCCCACTGAAATTTGGATGTATTATGGATGCACTTGGGCTTCTAACCAAGAAGACGCAGATAACACTTGGAGCACTAATTATATAGCCGTCTACCACATGATGGACGAATTTGCCGATGGCGAAGACACACTTACAGATTCTTCTGGAAACGGTAATCACGGAGACGGAGACAATTCTCATGGAGGAGAAGACCCAGTTAGGGAAAAATCTGAAAGAGGGTATTACATGAATTTCAGTAATACCAATGATGTCTACAGTCTTCCTGCTTTTGACTATAATACACCTTTTACTATGGAATGTTGGGCTAACACACATAATTCTTCAGTCGGTTGGAAATGTAACGACCATCCTGTAGGACGTTTCTGGGCTGGTGATATACTAAGAGGAAGCACAGGAGGAGATGGTAAATTCGCAGGACAATTTCGTATAAACGGGTCTGATTTTGAGCAAGGTGCTTATACTTGGGGATTAAAAAACCATTGGTATTATGGTTCTTGTTCCGCTGATACTTCCAATGCTACTCGTGTAGATTGGAAAGGAGCTGACCTTTGGACACATTATCCTGAATGGGAGAGTCTTGCCGGTGAAGCAAATAACCTAAACTACAGCATTTACAAATGGGCGATAGGCGACAGTGCAGAAGGAGACGGTACTAGCGATAGTACAACTTATGACTTCAACGGTTCAATAGACGAAGTCCGTTTTTTAAAGACTTATCTTACTCCCGCTTGGAAAAACACTACCTTTAAAAACATGTGGAGTCCAACTAATTTTATAGTCTTATCAGGAGAAAACTTTGGTGGGCGTGAGTGGACTAGAGAAAAAGCAGGTTGGTTCACGTTTGAGAATGAGCAAAATATGACCCAACAAAACAGAGGTTGGTTTGATTTTAGGAACAACTTCAGTAATATAGACGAGTGGGTTTATGCTAAACTAATAACAATAGACCACGACAAAATAGACGATGATATATACAATTTTCCTGTATATGTATATCTTAACGCAGATTCAGATTTAAACAGCAATGCTCAAAACGATGGCGATGATATCGTCTTTACAAGCTATGACAACCTTACTAGATATGCCCACGAAACAGAGAACTATACTTCTGGTACTCTCTGGGCTTGGGTCTCTGTACCTTATATTAGCTCTACAACTGATACAAAGTTCTGGCTACACTACGGCAATGGCACTGCTACTAATCAAGAAGAATATGAAAAAGTCTGGATTTACGACTTTGAATCTGTCCAGCACTTGAACGAGTCTTATAATACAGGTTCAAATCATTATATAGACAGTAGTCCTAGAGACAACGATGGTACTCTCTGGGATGCAATGGGAAATTGTTCTATGGAAGAAAGTGCAAAAATCTACAGAGGTTTTAATTTTTCTGGAAATGGCGTAGATTGTATATATCTAGACAAACTAACACAAAATGATAGTATAACTATATCTGCTTGGTATAAGACATACGACGATTGGAAAGAAAATGATTTTGTGTTGGGAAGACGTTATGGTGTGGATTCTGTTGCAACAGGAACACCTTCTATTAGAAAAGGGAATCTACGTATAGACGGTACCAATCGTTATCATTTCACAAATGTTTACCAAAATGACACATGGTACTATTGTGCTGTTACTTACGACGGTTCTATTATGCGGTCTTTTTTCAATGATACCATAGACTCAGATTTCAGAACAGGTGAGTTGGATGGAAAACTCTATTATTGGCGTATAGGATGTTCTGGGACGTGGGCCAAAGAGAACTTTAATGAAGTTGAAGGACCATTTGAAGGAGTTATAGATGAAGTTAGAATATCTTCTGTTGCACGTTCTCCCGCTTGGATTAACGCTTCTTTCCGGAATCAAAATGACCCAGCCTCTTTCTATAACCTTGGTCCAGAAAAAGGAGGTTGGAAGCAAAGTGCTGAAGGCTGGTTTAGATTCGAAAACGAACAAAACATGACACAGAACACAAGAGGTTTCTTTACCTTCGAGAACGAGCAAAACTTTACAAGATTCGTAAAAGGTTGGTTTAATCTTTCTAACGCCACCACTGATTTTGATGAAACTTCTTATACTAATTATCGTTCCATATTCATAGAAAGCGACCTTATAAACACGGAACTAGATAATTTCCCATTACTTGTTGTTCTTGATAATTCTACTGGTGATTATACTTTTCATAATGGATACGACATAGCTTTCGTCTCTTTAGACAACTATACTCAATTCTATCATGAAGTAGAAGAGTTCGATAACAACGACAAAACTTACTGTTGGGTGAATATCTCAGAGACAATACATCCAGCTATAGACTATCAATTTTTAGTTTATTATAATAATCCTACGGCTACCGGTTTACACTATAATCCAGAATATGTGTGGCACAGTGATTATCGTTGTGTTTATCACATGAACGGTTCTGACCTTAGTTCTTCTATTGATAGCTCTCTTTATAAAAACGATTTAGACTCTGCAAACGGAGCACCTTTGTATAACTCTTCTGGTAAGATTTCTACTTCTTGCGGTGCAGACGGAGGAGACCGTCTGTATGCTAGTGATAGCCCAAGTATGAGATTGACAAGTAATATTACTTTGGAATTTTGGTTTTATGTTGTAAATTGGACCACTGGCTACACTTGGCACCCTGTGGGTAGATATGATGGGACAGACAACGCCAATTTCTACACATATTTAGATGGAACTTGGGATTGGACTGGACAAAACAGAATGGCTGTGTATGCCACCGCAGGTGGTGGTTGGGAAAGAGTAAGTCCTTATACTCCTCCTAATACAAATTTTACATGGATTCATTTCATATGGTCTTACAATAGTACGGTAGGAGGAAGTACATATTCGAATGGAAGTCTAGTTGATACTGGTGTGGGAGACGGTCTTCTAAAACCTGCTGTTGGAGAAGCTTTTCAATTTTTCGAAGGTTACGATGGTTATATAGACGAGTGCAGATTAATCGACCGGTTTATCAACGACAGTTGGGCCAATGCAACTTTCCATACCCAGAATCAAACTACTGGTTTCCTTAACTTCGGACCAGAACAAGGCGGAAGAGAATGGACTCAAAATACTCGAGGCTGGTTTACATTTAATAATAACCAGAACTATACCCAAAATAATTTAGGATTTTTCAAATTTTTTAATAGTCTTAACTTCACTCAGGAGAAAATCGGCTTTTTCGATTTCTTTAACAACCAAAACCATACACAAATCACTTTAGGATGGTTCAGATTTGAAAATCACGACGCTGATTTTTTCGGAGTAAGAGTTCCTGACAGCACTCCACAAGGATGGACAACTTTATCAGAAAATCAGGTTGTTGGAGACAAGAACGAATATATCTTGTCTTTGTATGACTCTACAGATAGATTTGGTAAGGTTGATTATATAAGAGCTTATCTTAAAAAAGACACTGACAATGAAGAGGCAAAGTGTGCTGTTTACGATGCTTCTGGAAATTTACTTGGTGAAAGTGTAGAAGTAACTGTTACCAGTGGTACTGGGCAATGGTACAGATTCAATTTTACAGATACTGTGGTATTGAATGATGGAACTTATTATAATCTAACTGTTTTTGGAGATGCTCCAGGAGGAGCTGGTGATAACAATTGGGTATATCTTCAACTCGGATATGTTTATTACGACAATGTTTCCGGATATGACAAAGGAACTTATCCTACTTTTGAAGACCCAGCTTCTTTTACTGATAGAGATTGGAGTCATCTAATATACGCCCATATTACTGATTTAGAGTGGACACAAAACAGTACAGGTTACTTCACTTTTGGAAACAATCAGAACTTTTCCCGTTATGAAACAGGTTGGTTTACATTTGAAAACAACGATACACAAATGGACTTGTTTGGTCTTTCTCCTATATGGAACGTTACTTTTCAAGGAAATCGTTCAGAAGCAACTGCTTTGATTCCCGACCCAGCTTGGTGTAATTCTTCCGGAACTTACTGGGAGACAGTACAAATAAATGTAAGTGTCAACGCTACTCATTGGGTGGATAATATCAGTTTTTACTCAACAAACCTTCATTCTCCTATTAATAGCTCTTGTATAGGAGCGGATAATATCTCTGTGTGGGTATCCACCGATAATATAACTTTTAAATTGCTTCAAGACACAAGACCAGGAGGGAAAACAGGACACTTCTTACATGGAGGAAGTTACCTATATTGGACGGATGCCACAAGTCCTGTTGGTGCCGACCCATTTGAATATTATGGAGGACAATTTGTTATCCCGCCGGGTTATAAAGAACTCTGGGTTAGATATAAAGTAAACGTCTCTATCGACTCAGATAAAGGTTGGTATGAGAACTATAGCTATTTTTGGGCAATAGATATAATAAACAATTCTTGGTCAGTGGATTACGAATACTTTACCGCAAGAGCACAAGTAATTGGTCTTGGCAAAACGTGGAACCGAAACACAAGTGGTTGGTTTACCTTTAGAAACGATAAAAATTACACACAGAACTCCTCGGGGTTCTTTACTTTTTTAAATAATATGAATTGTTCTCAAAACACTCGAGGATTCTTTACTTTTGAAAATGGCAAGAACTTTACACAAAACTTAAAAGGTTGGTTTAATTTCTCTTCTCTTCCCGTTGTTTGGGACAAAAGCGATTATAAGAATTATCGTTCTATCTTTATTAACCATAGTTACATAGACACCCAATTGGAGAACTTCCCTGTATTAGTTGTTCTAGACAACTCCAGTGGTAACTTTACTTTTCACAACGGATATGATATCGCTTTTGTAAACTTAGCCAATGATACTCAATTCAACCACGAAGTGGAGTTCTTCAATAACTCTGGAGAAACTTTCGTTTGGGTTAATATCTCCGAAACCATGTACCCAGAAATCGATTACCAGTTTCTAGTATATTATAACAATTCTGATGCAACAGGTTTACATTATCAACCCACTTATGTTTGGGACGACC
>Ga0272441_10005608_pt1 | contig 21657 bp, 17 predicted proteins | sample SSMProp6N_FD_193582 | JGI IMG/M metagenome (GOLD analysis project Ga0272441, IMG submission 193582) | Marine sediment archaeal communities from Little Sippewissett salt marsh, Falmouth, MA, United States - SSM-Prop-6N | ecosystem: Environmental > Aquatic > Marine > Wetlands > Sediment ... | reverse complement strand
TCATCTCAGCATTACCTGACCACCTGTTACAGGCAGAGCCTGCCCTGTTTCATATTCCTGATCAACCAGATAAAGAAGTGCCTTAACAATATCCTCGAGTCTGCAACCCCGTTTCATAGGTACCTGTTCCTCATAATACTGTTTCACATCTTCAATGGTTTTAGCACCCGGCACCTTGCCGGTTTTAAGATACTGGACAAATAAGCCTTTTTGAGGATCTGACCACAGGGGTCCCTCGTAAAAGTTACCCGGACAAATTGAGTTGACCTTTATCCTGAATGGAGCAAGCTCCAGGGCAAAAGATTGTGTCAGTCCTATACCTCCGAACTTAGCCCCTGCATAGGCAAAGTTGCGGTTACTGCCCCTGAGTCCTGATTTGGAGTTAACCTGTATGATATCAGTGAAATAATCAGGTCTCTGCCTGTTCTGCAGTTTCATAACCTCAGCTGCATATTTGGCACAATAAAAAAATCCGTTATAATCAATATCCGTAACCTTCCTGAATGTTTCGGGTTCCATCTCATCAAGTCCTCCTGCGGTTAGTATTCCCGCATTACTGACCATTATGTCGAGCCCTCCGAATTCATTTACGGTTTTATATAACAGTTCCTGTACTGACACCGGATCAGACACATCGGTTTTAACAAAGACTGCTTTACCCTGTCCTTCAGAATCATTTAGTTTGTTTGTTATATTAATTCCTGCTTCATCATTGATATCGGCAATAACAACATTAAGACCAAGCCTGTACAACGATTCGGCTATTCCTGCACCGAACCCCTGTGCTCCTCCTGTAACAACAGCTATCTTATCAGCCAGTTTATTTTTATTGTCAATACTCTTTGCACTCTTTCTTCTATAGCTTTCTGCTTCCCACTTATCAATAAAACTTACCTGTTCAGGTGTCAGTAATTTGATACCTCCGGACTGTAAGGCATAATGGCTTACCCTTATCAGTTCCTCATAAAGGTCAAGAACGGTTTCTGCTGCTTTCGTGGTTTCATCGATTGCCAGCAGGCCCATATCTTTAATTACCACAATTTTGGGCATATACCCGTACTCATTCACAAAGCGTGGCAACTGAATCCTGAATGAATCGAGTATCTTTTCAGCAGTTGATGATTGTTCGATATAAATAAAATGTGTTTTGCAATAGACTATCATATCGGGAATCAGGGGCCGTGAGACCTTATGAAATTCCTGCTGATTAGTGTAGTATCTGGCTATAAGAGAGTTATGCCTGTGTCTTATCACTTTGCCTTTTTTTTCAGAGAGGAGCATCCTCATTGCAGGAAGTACTTTATGAAGTATGGGATTGTAGGGAAGATCTTTTGTTTCAGGGAGTAGTTCCAGGTGTTTCTTTACTGTTGTAATAATATTATCGTATAATTTCCTGATTTCCTGTGTTGTGTCAGCACTTGCAAAAACCCCGTGATTTTCGAGAAAAATAATACAAGGGTCTCCCTGATGTGTTTCCCTGTAAACCTTAATATCATTTTCAAGTCTTTTAAATAATGTGTAACCGGGATCGGTATATGGAACAAAAAGTGCCTTGTCCCCGAAATTGTTCTGAATGAAGCTTCTGGCATTACGGCTGCAAAGTATTCCATTTATCAGTGTCGGATGAAGATGGACAACATACTTATAGCGGATCATTTCATGCAGGGAGGTTTCCACGGAAGGACGTTTCTTTTTTGATGTGTCGATAATACTATTATTAAGATCGTCTTTTATCTGGGATTCCCTTTTTACAGGATCATCAGAATATTTTTTTGAAGAGATCACACGCAGTTTTTCCCTGTTTAGTGCTACCAGGCTCTCTTCGTTCAGTTCTGATAAATGTTCCCCGCTGGCTTTTATCCATAATGTTGTATCATCCTTGAATGATGTATTTCCTCCCCCTGCAATAACATAACTTTTATCGTTACCGTAAAATCCGGATATCTCAATAAGTTCTTTAATTTCCTCTTTCATCAGGATATTGATTTTATTCTTGATTTCTGTTAAGGTAATATTCTATTACAACCTGACCGAGCTTGACAAGTTCTTTTCTCTGGTCACTGCTGTGTGTTCCGTCGGCAAGGATATAACCCTGGCGTTTTTGGGCTCTCAGGTACTGGTGTGCAGCTATGACACAAACACCTTCCCATGCAATTTGTTTAAGGGAGTCAGGTAAAGGGACAGAACCTCTTGAGGTGACAGTTAAAGGTGTCATTTCAGGAGTGTTATGCTCTGTTCCGAAAGTGATTACGAATTCTTTTTTATTGAAGAATTCAACAAAATCATTCAGTACGGAAAGGTCGTTTCGGCCAGGGATCAATTCGATACATCCTATTCCCATGTTAGTCAGCGACAGATATAGTTTCTCAGGGTCATTCTCGAATTCGGTAAAATTTCCTGAAGAATCATCCAGTAGTACAGGGTAACATGGTATTCCTCCGGCTTTGATTATCAGTTTTAGTATTTTGTCCAGATTTGGAAACGAACTTTTATGTTCTTCAACGTATGCGAGGCCTCCCGCTTTTAAGAGATTTGATCTTATCTCGTTCTCCAGTGCTGCAATATTTGCCATACCTGCCTTGGATTTCCTGCCACCGTACAAAGATTCAATAAATTTTTGCTGATCCTCAGCAGTAGTGAAGTTATCCATGGCGAGATGCCGTACTGCCTTTGCAAGATGGCGTTCACGAACCAACTCCTCAGCGAACTTGTCTTTTATATCATCATAAGTAAGTGTAAGTGAAGGATTCGTCTGAGAGACCAGTTCGTTTAGCTTTTCTGTCATCGACCTGATCTGCTTCTGGCTCATTCTTTTTATTCTTTTGAGATAGCATTTATAATACCATCCCGCACTGAAAGGATAATCCAGTCCCTTACCACTTATATATATTCTTCCGGGATTATTGGGATCATTTATCCTTGTACCTGAATTTTGTGCTTCCCTGAGAAGGCATATAAATTCAATGTTGAACAACGGGAAAATATTATGACGTATACAGCCATAGTGGAATGATTCATAGCCATCAGTCACCAGGAAGTCGTTGATGCCCAGTACGGATATTTCTTCATCATCGGCCATTTTAAAGGCTGTTTCAAGTCTGTCGAAAGCACTGAATGAATAGGGTGTATGAATGTGGGCGTTAGCTTCCCTGAATAAGGGGACCCTGGCCCCATCCATCTCTTTTATAAGTACATAATATGATGGTAATGAGGTTAGTAGGTTCTTATTCATTTAAGCAGCTTTTTGCAAATTATAATTGTAAAACATATTTCTATATAAGATCTGCTATTCCTCCAAGAACATAATGGGGACGATATGGAAAATTGTCAATATCGTTTTCACTTGTTATACCGCTCAGAACCAGAAGAGTGTCAATTTCTGATTCCAGGCCGCTCTTTATATCCGTGTCCATACGGTCACCAATGACGATAGCATCTTCGCGCTGTACACCCAGTTTTTTCAGTGCTATACGCATCATTAGGGCATTGGGTTTTCCTACAAAATAGGCCTTTTTACCCGTCGCGATTTCAATAGGTGCAATAAGAGCTTTTGTTGATGGTGCAATACCATGTTCAACGGGTCCGGTAATATCCGGATTGGTGCCTATAAGTCGTGCCCCCTTGAGTACCAGGTTTACAGCTTCCTGTATCTTTTCAAAATTATAACCGTGGGTATCGCCAACGATAACATAATCAGGATTTACATTATTGATTGAATAACCCACATTGTACATTGCGTGTATGATTCCTGCATCACCGATGATATATGCGCTTCCTTCAGGTTTCTGGCTCGAGAGGAAACTTGCCGTAGCCAGGGCACTGGTATAAAAGTGTTCCACACCCACAGTTATTCCAAGCCTTTTCAGCTTTTCGTGGAGTTCTTTCGGTGTTCGCTCACTGGCATTTGTAAGGAAAAGATATTTTTTCCCTGAATCTTCCATCCAGGACACAAATTCATTCACACCTGGCAATAATTTATTCCCATGATAAATCACCCCGTCCATATCAATTATGAATCCTGTCTTGTTTTTGATCTTTTCAATTATATTTTCCATTTCTGTTGTTTACTGGATTTTAAAAATGATTGCAAAGGTCGTAAAGTTTTGATTAGCTTACAAAGATAAACGGGTTAAAATATTATTTCATTGATCTTTATACTCCCTCCCTGTTGAGCTTTATCATCTTATCTGTTGAATAGTCATTATGTGGTACATGGCCATTGAGTGGCATTATCTTTTGATGAATTGCATCTAATATCCATCCGGGCTGGGGAAAGAAATACTCTTCCATTTCATATGCCGGTGTTATCCAGTTGCGTGAACCTACAACAACAGGTGGTGCATCGAGGTAATCAAAAGCCAATTCCGTTATTGTCTGTGCCATCTCTTTCATAAATGAGCCTCTGGAGGAGGCATCGCTGGTAAGTACAATCCTGCCTGTCTTTTTAACTGATTCGATAACAGGCTGGTAATTGAACGGAACCAGTGTCCTGGCATCTATTATCTCAGCATTGAGCCCCCATTTCTGATTAAGGAGGTCAGCCGTTTTTATCGCAGTATATAATGTTGCACCTAATGACAGGATAGTAATATCATCGCCGATTCTTTTGATATCAGGATCACCTAATTGTATTTCGTAATATTCCTCAGGCACACCCGGTTTATGAAACATCTCACCAACGTCGTATATTCTCTGGCTTTCAAAGAAAATTACCGGGTCTGTGCCCTGAAGTGCACTGTTCATGAGTCCCTTGGCATCGTAAGGAGTTGCGGGAAATACTATTTTCAGTCCCGGGATATGTGCTGCCAGTGCTGACCAGTCCTGTGAATGCTGGGCTCCGTATTTAGATCCTACTGATACTCTGATCACAACAGGCATACTTATAGTATTCCCGCTCATAGACTGCCATTTGGGAAGCTGATTAAAGACTTCATCACCTGATCTTCCAAGGAAATCGCAATACATGATCTCGGCAATCACCCTTCCTCCGCACATACCGTATCCTATGGCTGCTCCTACTATTGCACCTTCTGATATTGGTGAATTGAAAAGCCTGTGATAGGGGAGAGCCTCTGTAAGTCCCCGGTATACTGCAAATGCACCTCCCCAATCGCGGTTCTCTTCTCCCCATGCAGCAAGAGTAGGATCTTTGTAGAAACGGTCAATAATAGCTTCGAAGATACCGTCGCGAAGCTGGAAAAGCCTTGCTTTTGATACATGCTTCCCTTCACTGTCAGTATAAAATCTTACTTTGTTTTTAATGGCTTTTACCCTTGGATTTTCCTCCATAGGTATCAGTACTTCCGGTTCCCGTTCCTCCATTTTTTCCTCTGACCGGTTTGAAAACATCATTTTACCTATAGCATCCGGATCACTATTCAGATCTAACTGTGGTGAAATCTTATCATCGGTTGTAATCTGCAGTATATGGGTTATCAGCTTTGCAGTATAGCTCTTTATACTATCCAGAGAATCCTGTGAGGCTATACCTGAAGTGACAAGATTATTGCCGTATGTAATTATTGAATCTTCATTTTGCCAGGCTTCTATCTCTTCTTTCGATCTGTATGATGATGCATCTGACGGGGAGTGGCCGCTGATCCTGTATGTCAGTGTGTCGAGAAGTACAGGCCCTTTTTTTTCCTCGAGTATCTTTTTCTTACGTTTGTATGCATCGATAACAGCCAATGGGTTATATCCGTCAATCCTCTCTGCATGCATCATTTCGGGATTTACACCCGCCCCGATACGGGCCAGAATATCATAGCCCATGGTCTCACCCATAGTCTGTCCACCCATACCGTAAAGGTTATTCATGAAATTGAATATGAGGGGCAATCCGCCCTTATAATCACCTTCCCAGAGTGTTTTATACTGGTCCATGGTGGCAAAACAGATTCCCTCCCATACAGGACCGCAACCCATTGATGCATCTCCTATATTACATACTACAATACCGGGCTTCCTGTTTATCTTCTTATACAAGGCAGCACCCACCGATATATCTCCTGAACCTCCCACAATGGCATTATTCGGATAGATTCCAAAGGGAGTAAAAAATGCGTGCATCGAACCACCCAGTCCTTTATTGAATCCGTTTTCCCTGGCAAAGATCTCGGCAAGAGCCCCATATAACAAAAAATGAATTGCCAGTTCCCTGGTGTCTCCGTCAAACCCCTTTTCCACAGTCTTAAGGGTTCCCCCTCCATGATAGTTGCTCATTATCTTATAAAGATCCTTATCACCGAGTTTGTTAATTGCAGATAAGCCCTTTGCAAGTATTTCACCGTGACTTCGGTGTGAACCGAAAATAAAATCATCAATACCCAGAGTGTAAGCCATACCTACCGCAGAAGCTTCCTGTCCTATCGACAGGTGGGCTGGCCCGGGATGATTGTACGTTATTCCGTTATATTCATTTTTTGTTTTTATATCATTTAACATGGTCTCAAATTCGCGAATAATGACCATATCGTGGTATATCCTTATTAAATCATCGGCACTGAAGTTTTTTTTCTCTTCTTCAATAGTCCTGTTATATTGATTTACAGGTATTTTGCCGAACTCAATAAATTGTGGCAGGCGTAAGATCTTCGGATCGATGTTTTGTGTTTTTGGCATGGGATAATGGTTTAATGGTGTAGCGGTATAGCGGTATAGCGGTGTAACGGTTTGATGGTTATTTATTGGATTTCAGGTAGTCTGAAATTTTCGATTTCCTGTTTTATTTCTTTTAGGAACAGGGTTGCCGGTCCTCCGTCGACAGCCCTGTGATCGTATGTGAGCGATAATCCTATATGAGGAACAAATCCAAATGTGTTATTTCCGAGATCAACAGGCTTGTTGGTGATTGTGCATACGCCCAGGATTGCCACCTGGGGGAGGTTAATGACAGGCGTAAACATTTCCACACCGTAGTTTCCAAGATTAGATACTGTGAAGGAAGCTGCTGTACTTTGAATAAGTTCAGGATTTATGCTTCCTTTACGGCATGAATCGGCAGCTGATTTGAGTTCGGCAGACAGTTGTATCAGGCTCATTTCATCAGCATTCTTTATTACCGGTACCATGAGGCCGCGGGGTGTGTCAACGGCAAAACCAAGATGTGTCCTGTTGAATATCCTGATGTTATTATCCAGAAAATGACTGTTTAATTCGCTGAATTTTCCTAGAGCCCTTACGACACACCAGCATATCATATCATTAAGGGTAATATCCGGTTTTTGTGAATCACTGTTTAGGTCCTCTTTTATTTTGCGCCTGGTGTTCAGAAGTGGTCGTACGTCGGCACTCATATGGTGGGTAAGCTGGGCCGCATTCTGAAGGGAGGTATGCATGGCATTGGCAATCATTTTCCGGATATTACTGAGAGGCTGATCTATATATTCTGCTTCTTCCCTTTTTTCCTTATGCTGTGATGAACTTTTCCCTGCTAAAACATCGTCAATGTCGCTGACAATGATTCTATGGTTTGGTCCGCTTCCCTTTATGTTATTATAATCAATGCTTTTCTCTTCAGCCAGACGTTTTGCCCTTGGTGATATTCTTATTCTGTTGTCTTTCGGAAAAGTAAAAGTCAATTCTTCTTCTTTATCCTTTTGAGGTTGCTGGTCTGTTTCATCATGAGGGGGTTTTGCTGTATCACCTTCCGGATAAAATGATTTAATATCCTCACCCGGTTTACCTATAACGGCAACATTTACAAGTACGGGTACTTCATCGCCTTCATTGAAGAATGTGTCGAGAAGGATACCTTCTGCCGGTGCTTCCATATCGAAAGCAGCCTTATCGGTCTCATATGAAAAAAGGACATCGCCGCTGGCAACCTTGTCTCCCGGAGCTTTAAACCACTGGGTAATTATACAGGTTTCGACAGATTGTCCTTGTTTGGGCATTACTACGGGAATGGCCATGTTTTTATTTGCTTAACTTGTAATTATAAGTAAATTAAAGTACTAAGTTGATATCAGTTATATTATTAAATATCAGGGGATACAAAAATAATATAAATTACTTGTAATTACAAGTAAATAGTAATATATTTACAAAAAATCTTGCATTTATGTCACCTTCAGGGAATATACCACGGCACAGAAGGTTATACGAATTACTTCGTAAACATATTACAGAGGGGGTTTATAAGGAGGGCGATCTTCTTCCATCGGAGAATGAGTTATGTCAGTTATATGGTATGACGAGGCCTACGGTTCGTCAGGCATTAAGTACCCTGGCGAATGACGGTTACATTAGCAGGTACCAGGGTAAGGGCAGTATTGTACATGAGTTGCCCAGGGAGATTGGTATATTATCTGTTTCGGGAACTACTTCGGCAGTGGGAGACCGTAATCTTAAAACAAGGATAATAGTCAAACCGGTTATAATACCATGGAGTGATGATTTTATGTTTCCTCTTTCAGATCTCGAAAAAGAGTCCGGTTGTGTTTATATGGAAAGGCTCCGTTTACTCGATGATGTCCCCATTTTCTATGATATAAGTTATATCGCAAACATAAACCTGCCCCGTATCACTTCACGGCAGTTTGAAGACAGGTCGCTTTTCAGGATACTCAGGGATCATTATCATATAGAGATTAAAGGTGGGGAACAAAGGATAAAGGCAATTCCTGCTTCGCCCGAGATAAGTAATTTCCTGAAATTAAAGAGAGGTTCACCTTTACTTCACCTGGAGAGAAAGATGCTGACCAATGTCAATGGATTGTTTCTATATTCGTCTATTTACTGTAATACGGGTAAATACTCTATTTACGGCAGATTTTGAGAAAATTACAGATAATCTGTAAGTAAAGTGTACTTTTTTTCTGAAAAAATCTTAATTTTATGGCTGCGGCATTAAGAAAGCAATATTTAGCTATTAACCAACTATTAATAAATACTACACTATGGAGAAACAAAAAAAGTTATGGACACGACGCCGGTTTCTGACAACTGCAGCAGCAGGTGCAGCCGGTGTAGCAGTTATACCTCATCTTACTGGTTGTAAGCCAAAAGTGGTAGACGATAGCATTCGTCTTGGATTCATCGGTCTGGGACAACAGGCAATGTTCCTTCTGAATGGATTTATGCATGTACCGGGAGTGAGAGCTGTGGCAGGATGTGATGTTTACGGAATAAAGCGTGAACGTTTTGACAGAAGGGTCAAGGCTTTTCATGAAGAAGCAGGTACCACAGCTGATGTTCAGACATTCGAAAACTTCGAGGATCTTCTGGCACTCGACGATATTGATGCTGTTGTCGTAGCAACCCCTGATCACTGGCATGCATTGATAGCAATTGCCGCATGCAGGGCAGGTAAAGATGTATATTGTGAAAAACCTATGACATTCACTATAAAGGAAGGTCAGGAATTAAGGAAAGTGGTGCGTGAGACAGGCAGGATATTCGGCCTTGGCAGCCAGCAGCGGTCGAGTCCCGAATTCCAGCATGCCGTTAAAATGGTACAGGATGGTAAACTCGGAAATATAACCCAGGTATTTGCATATGTCGGGGCTCCACCCATACCGTATAATCTTCCTGAAGAACCGCTTCCGGCTGACCTTAACTGGGATCTTTGGCTCGGACCATTGCCGGGTGATATTCATTATAACCATGAACTTAATCCTCCTATATCTCTCGATCCGGAGCAGAATGAACAGATATGGGGCGCCTGGAGATGGTATAAGGAGATGGGAGGCGGATTTACCACTGACTGGGGTGCTCATATGTTTGATATTGCACAGTGGGGACTCGGTATGGATAAAAACGGCCCTGTTGAAATATCACCTATCGGTGACGGAACAGAGTTTATCATGTGGAAATATGCAAATGGAGTTGTGATGACATCAGAACCATTCAATGAACAGAAAACAAAAGGTGTAAAGTTTATTGGTGATGATGGCTGGATTGAGGTATGGCGCGGAGGCTTCAATGCTTCAGACCCGTCACTTATGCCTCCTGAAACCGAAGAAGTGGAGGAGGGACCATATGAAACAAGAATACCTCATCAGCTTAACTTCATAGAGGCCGTTAAGTCACGCCAGGATCCTGTCGTTCCTGTAGAAATAGCCCATAGCAGCTGTACAGTCTGTACGCTCGGAAATATCGCATGCGATCTGAAAAGAACCGTTAAGTGGGATCCCTCCACAGAGACTTTTGTGGATGATACCGATGGCGCTGCAACTGAACTTCTGCACTATGATTACCGTGCACCATGGAAATTAGTATAAGAGAAATTTCCTGTATTATAAAAAAAAAGAGGCCGTATATAATATGCGGCCTCTCTTTATTAATACGTGTTGGTTCATTCAGCTTTTTTTACCTTGATGGCTACAGGCCCTTTCTCACGCTGTTCAACTTCAAATTCAACAGCCTGGCCTGATTCAAGCTCGGATTGTGACATCTCCAGCCCCGTCCGATGAACAAAGATATCTGTGTTATCTTCAGTCTGAAGGAATCCGTAACCTTTTACCCTATCGTACCATTTTACAGTGCCTTTCATAATAAAAGTGTTTTTGTTAGTGGTTTTAATTGTCGGAATCACCTCCCCTGACATCTCTTCTTCTCGAAGATCTTTCAATTGACTCGTTTACAATAATCCTCCTTCCTTGTACTTCCGAGCCGTTAAGTTTTTCAATGGCTTTCTTTGCCTCAGCTTCATTGGGCATTTCAACAAAACCAAATCCTTTGCTTCTCCCAGAGTATTTGTCAAAAATAATCTTTGCAGATTCTACTTCGCCATACTCTTCAAATAGTTCTCTTAATTCTGCTTCATTCATTTTAAAATGAATGCTGCCAACATAAATGTTCATGATTCAATAATTAAATTAATGTGTTAAAAACAATATCAAAGGTTATGTTTTTTTTCCAAAACAAAAAATTATCCGTTATAATAAGTGGGGATTTAGTAGCTTTTTACGTTAATGATGGAAGCAGTGGTAAGATATACCTTTACTTGTTTCTTATATAAATGTGTTTAATGTTATCCTGTCCCGAATCTCTTTTATCTATTTCAAAATCAAATGATTTGATCAGAGGGGTAAGTTTAGTAAAGCCGTAGTTACGCGGATCAAAATCAGGTTGTTTTTTAAGTATCAGATTTCCCACATCACCAAGATATGCCCAGCCATTCTCATCAGCCAGGTCGTTAATGGATGATGCGATTAACCTTCTGGCTTTCTTTACCTGTATCTGCTGATCACTCTCCTCCTTTTTCTGCTTCTTTGTAACAGGTTTCCCTTTCTTTTTCTTCGCAGGTGCCGCTTCATGTATATTTTCCGATGTGTTAATAATTTCAATATAGATGAATTTATCACAGGCAATAATGAATGGTGAAGGTGTTTTTTTCTCTCCTATACCAATTACTCTCATACCCGCTTCCCTGAGTCGTGTGGCAAGTCTTGTAAAATCACTGTCGCTCGAAACAATACAAAATCCATCCACCTTTCCCGAATACAGGATATCCATGGCATCAATTATCATTGCCGAGTCGGTGGAGTTCTTGCCCCTGGTATAACTGTACTGCTGCACAGGTGTTATCGCATTCTCAAGAAGTACCTGCTTCCATCCCGCTACGGTTGGCTTAGTCCAGTCACCATAGATCCTTTTGAATGTCGGAATCCCATATTTGGCAATCTCCTCAAACAAACCCTTGACATTACTGAAGGGTATATTGTCAGCATCAATCAGTACAGCTAATCGTAAATCTTCTAATTTCTGCATACAATTGTAAATTTTGTTGCAAGTTACAATAATTAATTCATGTTGCCAGATTATAGGTATTATGGTGACAGGTGTCAGAATATCAATGAAATACAGTTATTTCTTACTTGATATATTGAAGTACTTTATGTAGTTTGTTCTAAACTGGAGAATATTATTAACTTTGCAGACACCTGAAACAGAAACAAATATTTTAAAAGAATCTATATGGGAAAAGGTGATAAAAAAACCAGAAGAGGCAAGATTATCCGGGGAACCTATGGAGTCCGGAGACGCAGGAAAAAAACTAATAAGCCTGCTGTAAAACATATAACAACCGGGACGGAAACAAGATCCAGGGCAACAAAACCTGTTAAGAGTAAAAAATCCACCGAAGAAGTAACTGAGACAACAGAAGTTAAAACCCCGGAAATGGTTACAGGGGTTACTGAAACAGAAAAAGAAGCGAAAGAGACAAAAGAACCGAAAGAACCGAAAGAACCGAAAGAACCGAAAACAGCCAAACCTGTAAAAAAAACAAAAGATACGATTGCAGCTAAAGAATCAAAGGCAGAAAAGCCTGCCGGAAAAAAGGCTAAGAAAAAGGAGACCAGTTCTGCCAGGGCTGTAAAAGAGATAAAAAAGGCAGAGCCAAAGAAAAAGACTCCCACGAAGAAAACTGCCGCCACAAAGAAAACAACTGCAGCAAAGAAGACTACAGCAGCGAAAAAGACTACAGCAGCGAAAAAAACAACAAAAACATCTAAAGCTTCTAAATAAAATTGCCAACTGCCAACTGTCAGATTGTATCACCTTTTTCCGTTATCAGCCACCTGTAATCATCCGGGTCGATCATGGCATTTATAATAACAGGTTCGTCGTTGGCCAGTGCGGTATTCAGTGCTTTTATCATACTGTCGTTGGAATCGGCTTTTAACACTTTAATACCCAGGAAAATGTCCGAGCCGAAAAGATCACCCTGGTATAAAACTGTTCCGTAAGGTGCATTGTCTTTCCACGATTGTTTCAGCTTGATGAGATTTAGCTCACCATCAGAAAATACCACAACAATGATTGGCAGCTTGTATCTGTGTGCTGTCACCATTTCTCCTGCCGACATAAGGAAACCCCCGTCACCTGTGATGCATACAACAGTTGCATTTGGATTTACCAATGATACGGCCAGTGCTGCCGGTATACCAAACCCCATACCTGACCAACCGTTAGTCATGATAAATGTGCCCGAGGTACCTGTCTCCCAGAACTGGCCTGCAAGGTGAACATGCGAACCGACATCTGCCGTAATGATTGAACCAGCCGGCAGCTCGTCCTGTATTATTTTCAGTGCGGCAGCCGGGCCAAAATGTTTTGTGAACCCGTTATAGACTGACAGCATCTCTTCACGGATACCTTTAACAACAGCCTGTTCAAAAATCAATGATCCTGCATTCAGTCCTGTCAGTATCCCGAACCATTCATCAGGCTGGCCGGTATACTGTAAGATTTTTTCGCCCCGGGGCAGATCAGTAAGGATGGTATTAAAATGAATCAGGGGTACATCAGGCAGCCATGATTCATAATTATATTCTACGGGATCGTACCCGAGACCTATCACCAGATCGGTTTTTTCCAATATATCGTTCAGATAATCACTCAGTGCATGAAACAGAACGCCCGTGTAGGAGGGGTGTTGTTCAGGTATCACTCCTTTAGCCATGGGGGTAATTATAACAGGTATCCTGTGTGTTTCAAGAAAGGAAAGAAGCTCCTGCCGTATTCCCAGACGTGCTGATGTTAATCCGATGGCAAGCAATGGTCTACGTGATACTTGAAGAAGGGATCTTATCCTCTCTGTATCATTATTGTATTGTGTTTTTTTGATTTCATATTGAATATCAGGTACATTATCAATTTCAACTTCTGCAATGTCATCAGGAAGACCAATATGTACAGGTCCGGGGTATTCCTCCTGGCATATCCTGAGTGCATCGGATAATATTTCCTTCACATTGCCGGTCTGGAGTCTGAAAGTGGCTTTGGTAATGGGTTGAAACAGCCTCTGATGGTCGATATTCATTTGGGTTGTCCTTTCTGCCATTTTTTCACCCACCTCGCTGGTCAGGACAATTACAGATGATCTGTCGAGCAAGGCACTACCTGTTCCTGCTATAATATTTGCAGCACCGGGTCCAAAGGTTGCATGACACACTCCGGGTATTCCGCTAATCCTTGCCGATACATCCGCCATAATTCCTGCAGATGACTCGTTTGAAGTGAGAATAAACTCTATACCGGCTTCCCTGAAGGCCTTCATATATGGGATTGAGGGACCGCCGGGAACACCGAAAACATTGCGTATGCCAGCTTTAACCAATTGATCTGCAATGTAATCTGCTATCTTCATAACCAACGATTCTCATAAAAAATTTATTAAATATAATTCTTTATCCGTTAACCCTGACCCGGCAGGATTATGAGTGATAGATTTTTTTTCTGATCTTTGCCGCCAAAAAATAATAATTGGGAAAACGTGATGATACAATATTATGGGCAATTGTTACCTGCCTTTTATGGTCAACAGCCTATGCCGGTATAAAGATTGGTCTGGAATATGATACACCTCTTCATTTTGCAGGATTGCGCTTTACACTGGCAGGACTGATGATCCTTCCATTTACAGTTAAACCTGTATCATTTATCTCGATGATCAAGGAAAACTGGAAACTTGTTCTGTGGATTACTTTATTTCAGACAGTTATTACTTATTCACTCTTCTATCTCGGTATGGATATGGTGCCAGGTGCTCTTGGTGCTGTTATTGTTGGTTCCCAGCCTCTTGTGACTGCAGTGATTGCGGCACTCATGCATGAGGGAGATAAGCTTACAGGGAAAAAGATTGTTACAATAGTCTTTGGAATAACAGGTGTAGTAATGATAAGTGCCGGCCGACAGGCTTTTAAACTGGGAGGTTTGATCGAATTGCTAGGTGTTTTCATGATACTTTCTGCAAATGTGTCGACAGCGATAAGCAATGTTCTTGTATCATTAAGGGGTAAGGGCATAAATCCTTTTGTGCTAAGCTCAACATCACTTTTATTCGGAGGTATTATTATTTGTCTGATTTCAATACCTTTGGAAGGGAAATCACCGGAGCCCATGCCAATAAAATACTGGCTGGTGCTAATATGGTTGAGTTTTATGGCAGCAACAGCCTTCTCGATATGGTACAAACTTCTTCAGAGACCGCATGTTAAAGTCTCTGAGCTTAATCTTTGGAAATTCATAATTCCTGTTGTGGGAGCAATTCTCAGCTGGTTACTCGTACCGGGTGAAAAACCGGAATGGCTTACTGTAATAGGAATGATTATTATTACGGCTTCTTTGATATTATTCTATAAAAATGGTATAAAAATTCATTCAGACAAATGAAAAAAAGAGTTTTAGCACTCGTTTCATATGCTTTGTTCTGGTTGATATTCTTTGTCTTTGCCAGGTTCTTTTTCATATTCACACATTTCGGGGAAGCATCTCAGTTCAGTACAGGTACTATACTTGCGACTTTTTTACATGGAATAATACTAGATATTTCTGCAACCAGCTATATCATGAGTATACCCATGCTTGTTATTATCCCGGGTTTATACTTCGCAGGGAACTGGTACAAACATTTTATAAAATGGTATTCTTACCTGATAATACTTTTATCTTCAGTCATAATTGTTGCCGACACATTTATTTACAGATATTGGGGATACCGCCTGGATTACAGTGCCCTTCAGTACCTGAACACACCTAAAGAGGTGCTGGCTTCAGTAAATACTCTACAGTTATCGATTATAGTTTTGGTTGTTATCCTTATCGCCGGAGGCTTTATTCTGCTGTATAACAGAATTATAAGCAGGTTTTTTGATAACTTCGACCGGGTCAGGCTCTGGCCGGTTGCAATGCTCATTTTTACTGTTCTTTTCGGTTCACTGATCATACCTGTCAGAGGTGGTGTGGGAATTGCCCCTATTAATGCCGGGTCAGTATATTTCAGCGAACATATGTTTGTTAACCATACCTCGATAAATGTGGTATGGAATGCGGCAAGCTCCTTTGTCAACAGGAAACCCTCAGCAAATCCATATAATTATGGTGATCTGCAGGAAGCAAAAGAGATTGTTGAAACACTCACTGCTGATAATGAAATCCCAGTAAAGTTATTAAAGAGTAACAGACCCAATATCATCCTTTTTGTGCTTGAGAGTTTTGGCAGTACCCTAATTGGTCCTCTCGGAGGTGATTCTCTCACTACTCCCTGTTTTAACAGATATGCCGGGGAAGGTATTCTTTTTACAAATTTTTTTGCTTCAGGAAACCGTACCGATAAGGCAATGCCTGCAATTCTTAATGGATACCCATCACAGCCTGTTGTCTCAATAATGAAAGAGCCAAAAAAGACACAATCCCTTCCCGGTCTTGTAAAAACATTAAATGAGCAAGGATATAATAGTTCTTTCTGGTATGGTGGTGAGATAAATTTCGCAAACTTTAACTCATTCGTTATTAATTCAGGATTTGACCAGATAATTACCATGGATAATTTCAGTCCTGAATATTACAATTCGAAGTGGGGTGTTCATGACCATGTACTTATCAATGCTCTTACAGATTCGATGGAAAATGTAAGAGAACCTTTTTTGAATGTCGTACTGACTCTGTCAAGCCATGAGCCTTTTGAAGTACCCGTCGATCCGGCTTTCGAAGGCCATGATGATATGACAAAATTCAGAAATTCAGTATATTATACCGATAGTACTATCGGATCATTTCTCGACCATGCCAGAGGTACCGGATGGTGGGATAATACTCTGGTAATACTTGTCGCTGACCATTGCCGGAGAAGCTCTCTTGAGATACTGGCATATTCAGAAGAGATTTTCAGAATACCAATGTTATGGTTGGGGGGAGCACTCGCCAGTGGAGGTGTCGAAGTTGAAAAACTAGGCACACAGACCGATATACCTGTCACTATCCTTCATCAGCTTGGCCTCGATGTTAATTATCCTTTTGCAAAAGACCTGCTTTCGGATGGATCAAACTCATTTGCATTTTATACATTCAATGAAGGATTCGCCTTTATCACCGACTCATCAAAATATGTTTATGATCATAAACTCGGGGCCCCGGTGGTTGAAGAAGGTTCTCATCCTGAAACAGCAGGACAATTCGGGAAAGCCTATCTGCAAGTAGTGTATGACGATTTCATGAAACGGTAACAAATCAATTCCCCCAGAGTCTGTATAAAGACATTGGTGATAAATTAATAGGTATTGTCACTGAGCATTCCCTCAGATTTTACTTAAATTTGTTACATGCCGCTTGTTGACATTAAAATATTTACAAGTAAAATTGTTCCAAGGCTGGAATATATCACTGAAATAATCCTGGGGGAAATATTAGGCTTAAGGTGGGAGATCGTTACCGACAAACGGAAGCTGGGAAGATATCCTGTAATTAATTATTCATCTGATAATATTCCGGGATCGTTCAGGATAGATCCTGATCCCTTGTTGTTTGAAACAGGTCTGTTACGTAGGGAGTTAATAACGGATACCTGGAATAAGCTGCCGGTGTTTTTCCTCAGTTCCGTAGATTCCGACCTGCCCTTTGATATTTTTGCCGCTTCCTTCTATATGCTTAGCCGCTATGAAGAATATTTCGATTTTCAGGCTGATATGCATGGGAGATTTTCTGCTTCATTATCACTGGCCCATAAGAATGGATTTAATAACATACCTGTTGTTGACCTGTGGGCAAGGGAATTTGCAAAAGTATTATTAAAAAGATACCCGGCACTTACTTTCAAACGTAATGAGTACAAGGCCCTTCTGACTGTTGATATTGATGTTCCTTTCGCATATCTGGGAAGGAATATATTCAGAAGCATGGGAGGAGTAATACGTGATCTTGCACATAAAAATGAGAATATCACTGAGAGATACCATGTTGTTACTGATGATAAGAAAGATCCATACGATACTTTCGATTATATAATTGCAAAAGCCGAAGAAACTCACACAGATATCAAATTTTTCTTTTCGGTGGGTGATCATTCTGAATATGACAAGAATCCGTCATGGAGGAATTTGAGATACAGGGAACTTATCAAAGGATTAACACCGAAGTATAGTGCCGGGCTTCATCCCTCATATTATGCGGCAAAAGATGATACTCTTCTGCGAAAAGAGAGGGATCGTTTAAGTAAAATAACTGACGGGAATATAATTTCCGGTCGCTTTCATTATCTGAGATTGTTCATGCCTTCATCATACAGAAGCCTGCTGAACTCAGGGATAGCTGAGGATTTTTCTATGGGATGGCATGATGAGCCGGGATTCAGGGCAGGAATAGCACGGCCTTTCTTTTTCTATGATCTCCATGAGGAAAAACAGACAATGCTGAAGATAATCCCCTTTCAGGTTATGGATGTAACTCTTTGCCAGTATAAAAAGTACGATCCCGTAAAATCAGCAGAGGTGGTTGGTGATCTGATAGACAAGACAAAAAAAGTGGGAGGATCATTCATCAGTATATGGCATAATACCTCATTACTTGAAACATCAGTATGGAAGGAGTGGCGTAAGGTGTTTGAAACGATGCTACACGATCAGCAGGTATGATAAGATATCTCGGGAATAATGAAATAGACAGGGTTCGGTGGGATAGTTGTATAGGCAGTATTCCGGGAGTGAGACCTTACGGATACTCGTGGTATCTCGATATCATGGCTCCCGGATGGAGTGCCCTCGTTGAAGGAGACTATGAAACTCTGTTTCCAATTCCCGGATTAAAGAAGTACGGGATACAGTATATCTCGACACCTGTCTTCCTTCAACAGCTGGGAGTCTATTCACCCGCTAAACATACTCCGGGTATTATCGACAGATTCCTTGATTTGATTCCACAACATTTCAGGTTGATCGACCTGTGTGTGAGACAGGAGGTAAAGAATGAAAATTTCAGGGTAACACAAAGAACTAACTTTGAACTTGATCTATCATGCTCCTATGAAGCTAGTTGGCAAAAATTTTCTTCCGGGTGCAGAAAGAATATTAAGAAATCAATTTCAGAAAATCCTGAAATAATAAATGCTGTAAAAGCAAGTGAACTTATCACCTTGTTTCGGTTAAATAAAGGTAGGGAAATTAAAGAAATAAATTTATTGAGCTATCAGCGGCTCGAAAAACTTATGAATTATTGTGTGGAAAACAGAAGGGGCCGGATTATTGGAGTAAGGGATTCTGAAGGAAGGCTTATTTTCGGGAGATTTTTACTGGAACATGGTGGTAGAATTATAACATTGTTTACGGCAAATACTCATGAAAGTCGTAACAGAAAGATTGGTTATTTTGTTATTAATGAGTTGATAAAAGAATTCTCTTCAACGAATACAATTCTTGATTTTGAAGGTTCCTCAATACCCTCAATAGCTTCATTTATGGAGTCGTTTGGGTGTACCAGGGTTCCTTTCTACAGGATATACAGAAATTCTCTTCCCTGGCCGCTAAGATATTTTAAATAGTCCGCATACCGGCAGCTGCCAGTCTATAGTTTATCCAGCTCTATTTCCTCGTCTTTATCTACCTCCCTGAGTTTTTCATTTTCGCATTTGACGGTACGGGCAGGGAACATCTTGAGCAGATTATAATTATGTGTGGCTATCACCACAGCTCTACCTGTCTTGCTTATATCCAGCAGCAGCTTTATGATCCCTGCGGATGTTTCCGGGTCAAGGTTGCCCGTGGGCTCGTCGGCAAGTATGATATCGGGATCATTAAGAAGTGCTCTTCCGATTACAACACGTTGTTGTTCTCCCCCTGATAGCTGATGCGGCATCTTGTAACCTTTCATTTCCAGACCGACCTTTTCAAGAACCTCACCGATACGTGCATTTATGTCACCTTTATTTTTCCATCCAGTTGCTTTCAGAACAAACTCGAGATTATCATGTACCGACCTGTCGGTGAGTAACTGAAAATCCTGAAATACAATACCAAGTTTTCTCCGAAGCATCGGAATGTCTTTTCTTTTCAGCATTGATAGATTATAACCTGCTACGATACCGGTACCTTCCTTCAGGGGGATCTGTGCATTAAGTGTTTTTATCAGGCTGGTTTTTCCACTTCCCACCCTGCCTACAAGATACATGAATTCACCCTTCCTTACACTGAGATTCACATGTGATAATACGAGGTGATCATGCTGCCATATCAGACACTCCTTAAGCTCTATAATTATATCAAGTGGAAGATTTTCCTGCATATGCCTCTTTTTTCATGCAAAATAAGGAAAGAATTGATAACTAACATTTAGATGTTGATAAAATCAATAATAAAGGCCGGCTGCAGGCGTTTAATAGTTGTAATTTTACTGTTGGTTTATTATAATGATATGTGTTATATATAATTGGTTAATAATCAGTTATGGTAACAGATAAATATCCGGGCGAACAAGAGACAGAAAAAACAGATGTCTAAATGAAAATTTTATGAACAGTAACCGATATATTTTTACTCTGATCCTCACTTTTATTATTTGCAGTCAGACATATTCACAGGCCTCGTTTGCAGGTATTGAGATGACTTCTGATTTTGAAAGGGGAATGGAACTGTTTAACAAGGAAAAGTATCCTGCTGCCATCCATCTTTTTGATTCGTACATTTATAATCCTGTAAATACTGAAAAGCTTGTTCTGACAGAAGCTGAATATTACAGGGCGTTGTCAGCGATACGACTCTTTCATCCGGATGCGGAATACAGAATGGCTACTTTTATAAGCAAGCACCCCGAGAGTCCACGGCTCAACGAAGCGAGGCTTATTCTCGGTGATTATTTTTATCAGAATAAGAACTACAGGAAATCGATTACATACTACGAACAGGTTAACAGGCAGGAACTTAATACAGAAGATCTCCCGGAATATTTTTTCAGACTCGGGTATTCTCATTTTGTAAGGGGCGATAAATCGAGGGCTCTTCTGATGTTCTCGGAGATTAAGGATATTGACACTGAATATACTTCACCGGCTCTGTATTATTTTTCACACATAGCCTATGAACAGGAGATGTATCAGACAGCTATGGATGGATTCACAAGACTCCAGGATGACGAGACATTCGGAAGCGTTGTCCCCTTTTATATTGTACAGATACTCTACCTTGAAAAAGACTATGACCGGATCCTTGAAATAGCTCCTGACCTTATTACACTGGCCGGAAAGGAAAGGGCTGTTGAATTATACCGTTTTATCGGCGACGCACATTATAATAAGGAGAATTATGAAGAAGCACTTCCCTGGCTTGAGAAATTTGCTACAGAGACAAGAATAAGCGACAGGGAAGATAAGTTTCAGCTAGGATATTGTTATTACAAGACAAACCAGATAGATGAGGCACTGAAAATATTCCTCGAGTTAGGGGCAAGAAACGATGCTTTAAGCCAGAATATATGGTTTCTTCTTGGTGAATGTTATCTTCAGAAAGGGAATAAGAAACGTGCCCAGTTTGGATTTTCGGAAGCCTCAAAGATGGATTATGATAAAAAACTCAAAGAGGAGGCACTTTTTAATTATGCAAAGATTACCTATGAAACATCTTATTCTCCATTTGGCGAGGCAACAGCTTCTTTCCAGAGATATATAGAGCTTTATCCTGCTTCTGAAAGGATTGAAGAGGCATACAGCTATTTGATTTCGACATATCTGCAGGCAAAAAACTATAAGGCAGCACTCGCATCACTCGACAGAATAAAGAGTAATGATCCCCGGCTGGAGGAAGCATACCAGAGAGTCGCTTTTTTCAGGGGGCTCGAACTTTTCAGAAATATGGAGCTCGATGCTGCTATCAGTATGTTTGATAAATCGCTCAGATACGAAAAGTATGACAGGCAGATAAAGGCACGGACACTCTACTGGAGAGG
>Ga0272441_10005607_pt1 | contig 21670 bp, 20 predicted proteins | sample SSMProp6N_FD_193582 | JGI IMG/M metagenome (GOLD analysis project Ga0272441, IMG submission 193582) | Marine sediment archaeal communities from Little Sippewissett salt marsh, Falmouth, MA, United States - SSM-Prop-6N | ecosystem: Environmental > Aquatic > Marine > Wetlands > Sediment ... | reverse complement strand
GTATATAAAGGAAATGATCGAACAGCCAAACGAGGTAACCCTCACAAAATGAGGATCAGGACCGGGGAATCAATTTAATAAATTCATCCAGCTGAACCGCTTTGGACATGCCTGCCTTTTCGTAGAACTGGTAAGCATTTTCATTTTCACTTTCAACAGATAATCCTGCCATTTTATACCCGCGGCGTTTGAAAGCATGAAAAGCCTGGTGCAGGAGCGCTTTTCCGAGTCCCAATCCGCGATACGGTTTGGCGACTGCCAGCTGCCGGATCCATCCCATGTTTTCATATGGAAAGCCCATGCAGGCACCCGCAAGCTCACCATTATCCTCTGCAAGAAACCAGAGGTCTTCATGATAAATCTCCGGCCGCATCATGAATTCCACCCATTCTTCGAACGGCTGGGCTTCCCGATCCTTCCAATCAAAGGCTTCCTGTATCAGCCCATGAAGGGCTTCTTCATCATGCCCGGTGTGCATTGTGCGGATGATTATGCCGGATGGTGTTTCTATAACCGGAGGTTCTTTTTCCAGATCCATATGCATGTTGAATATATATCTTTTCAATGAATATCCTGCTTCTTTCAGGAAGCTTTTCTGGTAATCCGCTGAATGAGATGGATGAGCGGCAATTTCCTGTTTATCGGGATGGTCCTGTTCTTTCAGCATGTTTACCGCCCGCTTTTCGCAAAGTACCAGTAATCCCAAATACAGGTCCGTCTCCTCCGTCCCGGGATCGTCATAGATTGCCAAATGCTTTCCTGTGCCCCACGGCAGTACCGCCCCGTATCCTTTAATATTCCCCCCAGAATCAATTGCGATCCACGCATCCGTGGACAGGTCGATCGCACGCCAGTCATACTGTAGATCAGCCAGGTCCGAATCCAGGAAGCCGATATCGCGGATATCGCAGCGCTTCATTAATTCAAGAACATCCTGCATATCCTCATCATCAGGCCGCCGGAGAAGAAATTTTTCAAGCATTTTCAGTTTCCTAAATTATTATCATTGGGTTCTGGATTTTATCATTACGAATCCACGTTATATAAATTAATTAGAAAAGAAAACTAATTAATTCTCTAAACTTATGATGACGTTTGTCACTCTTGAATATGACATTTGTTGACAAATCCGCTGGTTTATGGGATAATCCCGCAAATTAGCTGTTAATAAAAATCTAACAGCCTATTACCTTAACAACCTCATACACGCCGAAATTTGCGGGGTTTCGGGAAAGGCCCTGCATGGTTGTTTTCAAACCTAATCAGTTTTCAGTTTCCGTTCCGGCTGATCCAGCCGGAATGTATGCAATACTTTCGAAGTCAAAAAAGGAGGTGGTACCGGGAACAGATAAATGGAAATAGTTAGAAAAGAAGTATTAAACAAACAACGTCAAAGGAGTAAGAAGATGAAAAAGAAAGTTTTATTATCAGTTGTCCTTCTCTTCGCCCTGGTTTTAGCTGCCTGCGCGCCGGAAGCGGCCCCCGCAGAAGAAGCTGCCCCAGCCGAAGAGGAAGCAATGGAAGAAGAAGCACCCGCTGAAGAGGAAGAGGTGGCTCCTGCTGAAGAAGAAGCGATGGAGGAAGAAGCTGTCGCATGCACTCCGGTGGAATGCCCAGCGGATGATGCTGCAGCTATGCCCGTCGCTGATGTCCAGGCAGTATGTGATGCAGACGATTACGGCTGTGCCGTGATACCTGCTGGCGAAACTGTCAAAATCGGTATGGGTTCTCCCATGACGGGCGGCGATTCCGCATTCGGTATTGACGCGGAAAACAGCGGTTTACTCGCTGTTGCAGACGCCTGCCCCTTTGCAGGATTCAACTTCGAGCTGGTTGCTGAGGATGATGGCGGCCTGGCTGACGGCGGCGCCGCGGTTGCGAATAAATTCGTTGCCGATCCGACGGTGGTTGCCGTTGCTGGCCACCTGTTCTCAGGAGCCTCCGCGGCTGCGGCAGTCATATACGAAGAGGTAGGCATCCCCATGCTTTCCCCTTCAGCAACCGCTCCATTTCTAACAGAAGAGGGTTGGGATGTTTTCAACCGCGTTCCGTTCACGGACGGAGCGGCAGCGAAAGCTTCAGCCGACTACCTATTCAACGAACTCGGTCTAACAAAAGCTGCAATTCTTCATGACGGTGAAGATTATGGCAAGAGCCTTACCACGTTATTCGATGCAGCATTCAAAGAAGTTGGCGGTGAGGTGGTATATTTTGATGCAATCACCTCAAAGGAAGCGGATTACAGCCCCGTCTTGGCCACCATTGCAGCGCTGGAACCCGATGTGCTGTTTTTCGGAGGTTACACCCAGGATGGATCGGTTCTGACCAACCAGATGAAAACCACCGGCCTGGAAGATGCTGTCTTTTTCGGCTGTGATGGCACTTATGGGGTTGATTTCCTTGATCGCGCAGGCGAAAACGCGGAAGGTACTTTCCACACCATCCCGAAAGCTGCGGAAGTCACCGATGCGCAAAAAAGGTTTGACACCTGCTACATGGAAGCCTACGGCATAGCTGCCAAAGAGCTGTCTCCATACTCATACAACAGCTATGACGCAACCACCGCATTGATCATGCTAACAAAAGAATTAGCCATGCTCGGCGATGATGGTTCACTGTATGTCCCGCGCGGCGCTCTGGTTACCGCCGTTCGCAATCTCGATGGATATGAAGGAATTGGCAACATTATCACCTGCGATGAGGTCGGCGAATGCAATGCTCTCGGCATGGTGATCGTGGAAGTAGTGGATGGAGAATTCGTCCCAGTCAACTAACCAAAATATATAACCACACGCAGGGAGGGTTTTACCCTTCCTGCGTGTCTCTATTCAAAACGCAATTCGAATCCTGGAGCCTTTTTATGAATTCAGTAAAAAAAACCAAACCCCTGCTTAAAAGACGAAATCTTTATCAATTAGCTCGTCCCATTTTTGGAATTATTTTTCTGGCAATTATCCTCTGGCGGCTTTATATCGTTTTCGTCATGAAGCAGCAGTACGGCAGTGATTTTTGGATTCGCCTGATCATTTCCGGTTTAATTATTGGTGGGGTGTATTCCCTGATCGCGATCGGCTACACACTTGTCTACGGTATCCTGCTTATGATCAATTTTGCCCATGGGGAAGTCATGATGATCGGGACGTTTGCCGGTTATTTTATCTTTGAAGCCGCCAATGCAATTACCGTTCCAACAGCTGCGAATCCGGAGATAAACATAGCTAATGCCTATCCAGCGGTAACCATATTAATTGCATTTATTGTCGGAATGTTTATCGCTGCAGCAACAGGGTTTTTTTTAGAGAAAATCGCGTACCGGCCGCTGAGGAAAGCCCCCCGCCTGATCCCCCTAATCAGCGCGATCGGCGCATCCATTTTTCTGCAGAATGCCGCCCAAATCCTTTTCAGTCCCCAGACCAGGGACTATGATAACCCAAGCCTCATGGCACGGGGGACCGGCCTTGATCTTCTGATTGGAGGTTCAACCATTAAAGTGCCTTATACGGGGATTTTCACCTTTATCTTATCTATTTTACTAATGGTCGGCCTTTATCTGCTTGTGCAAAAAACCCGACTCGGAAAATCCATGCGGGCAGTCGCCATGGATAAACCGACGGCTTCCCTGATGGGAATCGATGTGGATCGCACCATCAGCAGCACATTCATTATCAGCGGCGCCCTGGCAGGGGCAGCGGGTGTAATGTGGGGCATACATAACGGCCTTGTGTATTATTTTGTCGGTTTTATCCCCGGAATTAAGGCATTCACTGCCGCCGTTCTGGGCGGCATCGGGAATATCCCGGGCGCCATGTTGGGCGGCATGTTCCTTGGTTTGGTCGAGTCCGTCGGTCCAACCGCCCTGGATATCAGCTACCAGCTGAAGGACGTTATCGCCTTTGTGATCCTGATCGTGATCTTGATCTTCCGGCCCTCAGGGATCCTGGGAGAAGTCCTGGCGGAGGAAAAAGTATGAACAACAACCAGCCCATTCGCAAAAGTCTCCAGATAGGTGTTGTTTTTGGCATCATCATTGTTTTTATGGTGCTGATCGGCTTCCATATTATCGCGGCAACGCTTATAAGCAAAGCTTTCGGCATCGCCGTAGCCAGAGGTAAGATTCCCGAAGTCCGTTTCATGCTTTACCTGCACATTCTGTTCGGCTTATGGATGGGATGGTCTGCAAGTGGAAAAAATATTAATAGATCGCGATCACTTTTGCAGGGATTGGTCTCCGGTCTGTCAACTGGAGTAGTTGTCGCCCTGTTTGACCTACTCATGACTTTTCTAATCCAGTCGGGCACCGATGTTCGCTCATATTTGCCCGAATTTTCCTTTGATAGGATGGAATATTTCCTTCTTGGTTTAGGCCAAAACGGAATTTTCGCCCATCTGGCAATTTATACTTTCACCGGAATTGCGGGAAGTTTGTTTGCCGCCTTCATCCGTTCATCCGCTGTAAAGCAATTTTCAGAGACTTTAAAATCCTCCTATGAAGAGAAATCGGAATTAATAAAAAGTAAATTACCACCTTTTGCGATAAAGATTGCTACATATGGCTTTTATGCCCTCCTGCTTGCCATTCTTCTTATTCTTCCCACAAGGTGGGGTTCCTACTGGAATTTTGTCATCGGCCTGGTTGGAATATACGTAATTGCAGGAATCGGACTGAATATCATCGTGGGATTGTCCGGTCAGTTGATGCTCGGTTACGCGGCCTTCTTCGCTATGGGAGCTTACAGTGTCGCTCTGGTCAACTCCCCCCACCCACACAATCTTCTTTGGGGATTTTGGCCGGGAATTGCTGTTGGCATAATCACATCCATTCTCGCAGCCGTGATTCTCGGGCTGCCTATCATGCGCCTGCGTGGAGATTACCTGGCGATCGTGACATTGGGATTTGGGGAAATCATCCGCATCTTGCTGAAAAGCGATGTCTTAACTTCTTTAACTGGCGGTCCACGGGGTATTCATGATATCCGAAATCCTGCATTTTTCGGGAGTCCATTTTCAAGTGATGTAAATTATGTGTATTTAATATTTGCTGGAATCGCAATAACCGTTTTTCTCTTTAACCGCCTGCAGAACTCCCGGACTGGCCGTGCATGGCTGGCAATTAAAGAAGACACGCTGGCTGCTCAAGCAACCGGTGTGAATCTGCAGCGTTACAAACTGCTTGCCCTGTGCATCGGCGCGGCATTCGCCGGATTAGCCGGCGGAATATTTGCCGCCAGGAACAATTTCACAGGGCCAAATGACCACTCCCTGATGGTATCCATCAACACCCTCAGCATCATCATCGTAGGCGGCGTGAACAGCATTCCGGGTATTATCCTCGGTGCATTCGCATTGAAGGGCTTGCCGGAAATCCTGCGTGAGATTGAGAATTACCGACTGCTTATTTTTGGCGCGCTCTTGATCGTGATGATGCTGGTTCGCCCGAATGGGCTCTGGCCATCCTCACGTCCTCTTTTTGAAAAGAGTTCCCAGCCTCCTGTGGATGATAGTGAAAAGGAAACAAGAGGAGGAAATCATGCCTGAAATCATCATCGAAACCAGAAAAGTGACCAAAGCATTCGGCGGACTTACCGCTGTTAATAACGTTGACCTGGAAATTCCTAGGCACTCCATCTACAGCATTATCGGCCCAAACGGCGCTGGAAAGACAACCCTTTTTAATTGCATATCAGGTTTCTATACCCCTGAATCCGGTGAGATCCTTTATTTTGGAGAACCCATCCAGGGTTCTGCGACCGATTTCGTGGCAAGCGTCGGAATATCCAGAACTTACCAGAACATCCGGCTGTTTGGGAATCTAACCGTCCTGGAAAATATTCTGGTCGGCCAGCACACCAACCTGAGATCGGGATGGCTGGACGCAGTATTTCACACACCAAGGTTTAGAAAAGAAGACCATGAATCCCAGGAAGAGGCGCTTCGCTTGCTTCGCTTTGTAGGGCTGAAAGGTTATGGGGATTATCTTGCACGCAATCTGCCCTACGGCCTACAGCGGCGGCTGGAAATCGGGCGCGCATTGGCAAACAAACCCCAGCTGCTGCTTCTGGATGAACCCACTGCTGGGATGAATCCTCAAGAGACCGAGGATATGATCGCATTTATTGAAAATCTGAAAAATGAACTGGAAATCAGCATCATCCTGATTGAGCATGACATGAGGGTCGTTATGAGCATTTCGGACCAGATCAGCGTCCTCGACTACGGAACCAAGATTGCGGAGGGAACTCCGAAAGAGATACAGGAAAATCCCAGGGTCATCGAAGCATATCTCGGGCCCGGCGGGGCAGCGCTAGCGGAAAAATACCAGAAACGAAGGCGGCAAAATGCTTAAGGTTACTGATCTCCATGTTCACTACGGTGCCATTCACGCCCTGAAAGGCATCAGCTTCAACCTCAGTGAGGGAGAGATCGTCGCCCTGATCGGTGCGAACGGGGCCGGCAAATCCACGCTTCTCAACACGATCTCCGGCATCCTTGAATGCTCATGGGGAACAGTTGAATATTTGGATGAAGTAATCTCCAAAACACCTCCCCAGGAAATCGTCCAGAAAGGTGTGATCCAGGTCCCTGAAGGAAGAAAGATCTTCCCAAAAATGAGCGTACATGAAAACCTGGAAATGGGCGCGTTTCTAAAGAAAGATAAGCGGCAAGTGGAATGCCAGATCGATTCCATGCTGGAAAGATTTCCGCTGATCAAGGACAGGAAAAACCAGCTGGGCGGAACACTTTCAGGCGGAGAGCAGCAAATGCTGGCAATCGCACGCGGCCTGATGGCCGATCCGAAACTGATGCTCCTGGACGAACCGTCCATGGGACTGGCGCCCGTTCTCGTTGAGGAAGTTTTTGATGTTATCGAAGATATCAATAAACAGGGCACCAGCATCCTGCTGGTGGAACAGAATGCCCAGATGGCGCTCTCTATCGCTGACCGCGCCTACGTCCTGGAGACCGGTAAAATCGTTCTCGAAGGAAACGCGTTCGACGTGATGAACAATTCGATGGTCATTGATGCGTACCTGGGCGGAAAAAAACAGTAATAACACCCATTCTTCTTAAGAAATCAGGACTGCCGGTTGAGCCGGCAGTCTTTTTATTAACAAACTGATAAATCTTCTATCATTTTTTATTAATATTTTCCTGATTTAATGAAGTGATGGAAAAATTAAATGTATTGTTCCTGTGCACGGGCAATTCAGCACGCAGCCAGATGGCCGAAGCTATACTCAGAAAATATGGCGGCGACTATTTTGTAGTTTACAGCGCCGGGCTGGAACCCTCGAAAGTCAACCCCTACGCGATAAAAGTCCTGGATGAAATCGGCTTCAGCACTGAAGGCCAGTACAGCAAACCAATCTCAAAGTATGCGGGAAGAATGGATTTCGATTACCTGATCACAGTATGCAGCAGCGCTGAAGAACGCTGCCCGATCTTTCCCGGCGTCGGCACCAGACTCCACTGGCCCTTTGAGGACCCTGCCGCATTTCAGGGTACCGATGAAGAAAAAACAGGGAAATTCCGCGAAATACGTGATCAGATCAAAACTCGCATCCTTGCATGGCTGGATGAAATGGATTTCCCTCCAGAATCAAAATAATTGAATTCCTCCCTTCCATTTACGCCGGCCGGTCTTCGGACTGGCCGGCAGGTTTTTATGCATTGCTGATAATAATCTTTTCATTTAAATCCTATAATCTAAAAAAATTGTAAATATATGAAAACGATCGATATCCCCATTAGAGGAATGGATTGTGCCGAGTGCGCAGCGCATGTACAGCATGCAATTCAGTCGGTAGACAATGTTTCCACCGTCCAGGTTTTTCTTGGCGCAGAGAAAGCAAAAGTCGCTTATGAAGGTAACGAGCTAGATTTTGAAGAAATAAGGAAAGCTGTCGCAGCCGCTGGATACCGGGCAGAACCTGGCGGTGAAAACGGAAAACCCGGTAGCGAATCTACCCAAATTAAAAACCTGGGCTGGCTGTTCGGACTCATTGCCGGCCTGGTTGTCCTTATTGCTCTTGCAGGTGAACTTTTTGGCCTTTTTGACCAGCTCAATTCTTTCATACCCTGGTACATATGGCTTACCCTGGTTCTGGTCGGCGGCTTCCCCATTTTCAGGAAAGTACTCAGCGCCGCTTTGCAGGGCCGGATCATCTCCCATACCCTGATGACACTGGGTGTTGCCGCAGCCGCGGCAGTCGGCGAATGGCCGACAGCAGTGGTTGTGGTGATCTTCATGCGGGTGGGCGACTTTGTGGAAAACTACACCACAGGCAGGGCGCGGCGCGCCGTGAAGGACCTTTCCTTGCTTTCCCCCCAAACAGCACGGGTTGATCGCAATGGCAAGGAAATCGAGATCCCGATAGAACAGGTGCATACCGGAGATACCGTGATTGTGCGACCGGGAGAATCCATCCCGGTGGACGGGGAGGTGATTGCCGGATCGGCGAGCGTGGATCAGTCAGCCATTACAGGTGAGAGCATTCCCGTAGAAGCAGAACCCGGCACCCGTGTATTCGGTGCTTCCATACTTAAAAACGGCGCGATCCGTGTGAAAACAACCGCGGTAGGTGAAGCTTCTACCTTCGGCAAGATCATCCGCCTGGTGGAGGAAGCCGAAGCCAACCGGGGGGAATTCCAGCGTGCGGCGGACCGCTTTGCCGGATATTACCTGCCGGTGGTGGCAACCGTAGCCGGGCTCACTTATCTCATAAGCAGGGATTGGCTATCAGCCGCAGCCGTCCTGGTTGTCGCCTGTTCCTGCTCCTTTACGCTGGCAACTCCCATCGCCATGCTGGCTGCAATCGGCTCGGCAGCCAAGCAGGGGCTGCTGATCAAGGGTGGAAAAGTAGTTGAACGGCTTGCCAAAGTGGATACCCTTTTTGTTGACAAGACCGGAACGCTTACCCTGGGAGAACCAAAGATAACCGATGTTATTCCCATCGGAACCATCTCCTCAGAAGAATTTCTTGTTTTTACGGCTTCAGCCGAAAAATATTCAGAACATCCCCTTGCAGAAGCGGTCCGGCAAGCAGCAGTTGATCATGCTCAGGAATTATTTGAGCCAGAAGAGTTCGAAAATCTTCCCGGTAAAGGCATCCGGGCTGTGATTGATGGTAAATCTGTCGAAATATTGAATAAACCCAAGAAGACGCAGACTGCTGACAGAGAAGAAATGGATGCACTGCTCGATGAGGGAAAAACGCTGCTTTTTGTACACATTGATGGAGAACTTGCCGGTTTCATGGCAGCGGCGGACACTCCGCGGGAGGAAATCCGCCAGGCATTCAGTGAACTGAACGATATAGGCATTGACCGAATAGAGATTATCAGCGGTGACAGTCCTTCCGCGGTGGCTTATATCGCAGAGCCGCTGGATGTATCTTATCAGGGCGGGCTTCTCCCTGAAGAGAAAATCGCCTTGATCCGCGAAGCGCAGGCATCAGGCCGGATCACCGCTATGGTTGGAGACGGCATCAATGACGCCCCCGCCCTGGCGCAGGCAGATGTCGGGATCGCCATGGGTGCCAAGGGAAGCGATATCGCCATTGAAACAGCACACCTCGCACTTATGCGCGAGGACTGGCTGCTGATACCCGAGGCATTCCGGACGGCCAGGCGCGCCATGGGGGTGGTGAAGGGCAACATCTTCTTTACAGCCGTATACAATCTGGGGGGACTGACGCTCGCTGCGTTCGGCATCCTGCCGCCCATCCTGGCGGCTGCTCTCCAATCCCTGCCCGATCTCGGCATCCTGGCAAATTCCGCCCGGCTGCTGCGCACAAAATAACACCTTATTTGGTTACAATTCAGGGCATGCCTGCTCTCATCGAACTGGAGGATGTCCATTTCAGCTATCGCATCCCAAATTCGGAACCCGTTTCCGCGCTCGTTGGCATTGACCTGGAAATCCGGGAGGGAGAATTTTTCGCGCTTATCGGGGCGAATGGCTCAGGAAAAAGCACCCTTGCCAAGATGGTCAACGCCCTCTTAATCCCTGACAGCGGGCGCGTAATTGTCGGCGGCCTGGTTACAAAAAATCCAGCCAACCGCCCCAAAATCAGGTCTCTTGCGGGGATGATTTTTCAGCGCCCGCAGGACCAGATTGTGGCGACCACAGTATGGGAGGATGTTTCTTTTGGTCCGGGAAACATGAAACTCCCGCCAGATGAAATCCGCATCCGTGTTAAGTCCGTTCTGGAAGAAACAGGGCTTTCCCATTACAAGGATAGAGCCAGCTACCAGCTTTCAGCCGGCGAGACACAGCGGCTGGCGCTGGCCGGTGTGCTCGCCATGCGGCCTGCCTGCATCATCTTCGATGAGACGACTGCCATGCTGGACCCCGCCGGTAGGAAGATGGTAATGGAGCAGGCCAAACGTCTGCACAGCAGCGGGCACACCATCATCTTTATCACACACCTGATGGAAGAAGCGGTTGAAGCTGAGCGGGTGATAACGCTTGGGAAAGGAAAGGTAATCCTGGACGGCTCCCCTGCAGAAGTTTTTTCTCAAAAGAAAATATTAAGGGACGCAGGTCTAGACCTGCCGCCTGCCGGATTTGCTGCCGAAGCGCTCAAAAAATTCATGCCCGGCATTTCGGAAGATTTCTTAACTGCCAAGGCGTTAATTTCCCAAATACCATCCTATGAAGGTGCTTTTTCCCCCGCGCAGAAATCAAATAATAAATTGGATGTTGATCAAATCATTGAGGTCAGCAAACTTTCCCATGAATACATGAGGAATACCCCAAACGTACATGCTGCTTTGAAGGATGTATCCATGGAGGTCGGGCGGAACACAGTACATGGATTGATCGGCCCGACCGGATCGGGGAAAACCACCCTGCTCCAGCACCTCAATGGATTGCTGAAGCCGCAAGCCGGGAAAGTTATCGTCGACGGCCAAAATCTGTCCGATCCAGAATTGGACCTGAAAGCCCTCAGGCGGACGGTTGGCTTGTCTTTCCAGCAGCCGGAGGACCAGATTTTTGAGCAATATGCGGGAGACGAGATCGCTTATGCTCCCAGGAATTTGGGCGTAGAGGAAAATCTTGCAGATACTGTCAGAGATGCCATGGAAGCGGTCGGGCTGGATTTTGAAGCCTATAAAGACCGCCTGACCGCCACCCTGTCCGGCGGCGAGAAGCGCAAGGTCGCCCTGGCTTCGGTCCTGGCAGCCAAACCGGAAATCCTGCTCCTGGATGAACCGACAGCAGGCCTGGACCCGCAAGCACGATCGGAAATCACAAACCACTTGATGGGATTGAAGAAAGAAAGATTGAGCATGGTGATCTCTACCCACCAGTATGAAGAGCTGGCTGGCATGATGGACCGCACCAGCATCCTGGCCGACGGGAAGAGCATGTTCGTGGGCAGGCCGGGTAAGGTTTTCACCCATAAAAAGATGCTTGAAAAACACGGACTGGAACTTCCCCTTGCTGTCCGCATAGCAGAAGGCATGCGGCAAAAAGGCTGGCCCATTCCCAAATCAGCCGTAAGCCTGCCGCAGCTTTTAGATGAAATGCGTCTCCTTACAGAAGGTAAGCGGTGAGCAATTTTGAATACCTGAGAAATGTATCCATCGGCCAATACCTACCGCTGGATACGCCCGTCCACCGTCTGGATCCGCGCGCCAAGCTGGCCGGATTTACTGTGATCATCATAGCTGCAACGCTTACCCCCCAAATTTTTGGGCTTTGTATCGCCCTGACTGCGGCTATTCTCCTAGCCGTTTTATCCCGCATATATTTTGGTTTCATCCTGCGTGGACTGATTGCCACCCTACCCTTCCTGCTTTTCCTGGCTGCCATACAGGTTTTTATCACGCCGAATGCAGGTCAGTCATCTGCAGTTTTTTATTTCTGGGGCATTTCAATTTTTCCCGAAGGACTGCGTGCTGCCGGAATGCTGCTGCTGCGTTTCAGCGCTCTTCTGGCACTGCTGACGATCAGCACTTCCACGTCTTCCACCCTGGATATCATCCACGGCCTTGATCTGCTGCTAAAACCGCTCAACCGCATAGGCATCCGGACGGACGGGATTGTTATGTCCGTCCAAATCATGCTGCGCTTTATCCCCTTCCTGGCCATCAGCGCTGAGAAAATCGCGAAATCACAGGCATCGCGCGGGGCAGAGTGGGGTTCTAAAAAAGGCGGGCTTTTCGGGAAAGCCAGGCGCCTGCTGCCCTTCCTGATTCCCTTATTCAGCGGCAGCCTGCGCCAGGCGGAAAGCCTGGCAGAAGCGATGGCAGCCAGGGGCTATGGTTCCTATCCTGACAGAACTGTGTCTTATGACTATAAGTTCAGATGGCAGGATGCCGCATTCATCCTGCTGTGTATAGTACTTTCTGTAGGGATTTTTTACCTAGAATTTTAGGGAGAGATCAGTCCAGGTCTGATCCTTTTCGCTTTCCTACCGGAATATTCCAGTAAGCAGCCACAACCGCCAGCGTGATCACAGCTGAAATCCCGATCTCCGGCAGGCCATTCGCAACGGCAATTCCGCCGAGAGCTGCCCAGGGCAAGTAGCCGAGCAAGCCGATCATGCCCAGCACCAGCACTGTATTGGCCAGGCTTCCCAGGACACCGGAGGCAACCAGTGCAGCAGTCGGCCACTTTTTCAACAGTTGGTAGCCAAACCAGCCGGCCGGACCGATAAACAGACGGGGCAGGACAGCCAGGAGCGGATTGGTGAACCAGACATCCGCCGGACCGGTGGGGGCGACCGCCGCCTGGATCATGCTGAAAATACCGAAAACAAGGCCAACCGCACCACCCGAAACCGGACCGGCCAATACGCCGGCGATGATTGCGGGCACATGCATGATGGTCAGGGCTGCGCCGCCAAACCAGGGGATAAAGCCCCAGTGCGTCCAGCCTAGAACGACGGCGATAGCCGCCATCATCCCTGTGATGACAATTCTTCGAGTACGGTTTGTGCTTTCCATTTTGACCTATGTATGTATGAATGAATGATTTATGGGTTGATTATTTCGCTATAGATATTATCACCGATTCTGATCCCCCATCAACATAATTAAATTATCTGCCGGCATTTCTCTTATAATAGAAGCATCCCTGAAGGTATCATGACCAAAAAATCCTCTGGAAAGAAAACCGTGGTTGCGTGCGCACTGGGTGAATGCGTGCATGTGGCCGGCGTGGTTAATTTCTTGCGCCTGGCAGAACAGGCCGGATGGCGGACCGTATTTCTCGGGCCGGCTGTCCCCCCTGAAGAAGCGATCCGTACTGCTGAAAAAGAAAACGTAGACATGCTGGCGGTTTCCTACCGGCTGACGCCCGAGACGGGAGAGCGCCTGTTGGCGCGCTTCGCGGAAAGCGCGGATGACCTGCGGTCGCAGGGCGTGAAATTCGCTTTCGGCGGTACGCCGCCGGTAGCGGAGCGCGCGGAGAAATTGGGCTTTTTCCATGCCGTTTTCAACGGCGAAGAAACCTATGAAGAGGTGCTTGCCTTCCTGAAAGGGGAAGACCCCGCACAGCGTGAAGAAAGTGACTATCCACAGGACACAGTCAGCCGTATAAAGTGGAAAGCGCCCTATCCCCTCCTGCGCCACCATTTTGGCCTGCCCGATATGCCTTCTACTATCGCGGGCATACGGAAAATTGCCGACGCACGCGCCCTGGACGTGATCTCCCTGGGAATTGACCAGGACGCGCAGGCCAACTTCTTCCACAAGGAAAGGCAGGACCCCCGCCGGACGGGGGCCGGCGGCGTGCCTGTGCGCAGCGCCCAGGATTACCGCGACCTTTTTGAAGCCACCCGGGACGGCAACTTCCCGCTCATGCGGACATATTCCGGTACGGATGATTTCATCAGGCTGGCGGAAATGTACGTGGAAACCATCAACAATGCCTGGGCAGCCATCCCGCTGTTCTGGTTCAACCGCATGGACGGGCGCGGGCCGTGGGACCTGGAAGGTAGCATTCGAGAACACCAGAAAGTGATGACCTGGTACGGTGAACGAGATATCCCGGTCGAACCCAACGATCCACACCACTGGGGCATGCGCGATGCTCCGGACGTTGTTTACGTGGTTTCGGCATATCTTTCTGCCTATAATGCCCGCGCTTTCGGTGTGCGGGATTACATCGCGCAGATGATGTTCAACAGCCCGCCCGGCACTTCCGATGCAATGGACCTGGCCAAGATGGCTGCCTTGTTGGAAATGATCGGAGACCTGGAAAGCGGAGATTTCCGCATCTGGAAACAAACCCGCACCGGCTTGCTCAGTTACCCGCTGGAGCCGAACGCTGCGCGCGCCCACCTGGCTGCCAGTATCTATGTTCAGATGGCGCTGGACCCGCATATCGTGCATATCGTCGGTCACACCGAAGCGCACCACGCCGCCACGGCGGAGGATATCATCGATGCCAGCCGGATGGCTCGGCGCGCCATTGAAAACGCGCTTTCCGGGAAGCCGGACATGCTGGCTGACCCGGCTGTGGTAGATAGAAAAGATCAGCTGGTTGAGAAATCCAAGATCACCCTGGAAGCCATCCGCAGTCTCGGGAATGACAAGGGTATGGACCCGTTAACCGATCCGGAAACACTGGCGGATGCGGTGATAGAAGGCATCCTGGATGCTCCCCATCTTAAAAACAATCCCTATGCCCAGGGCGCAATCCGGACGCGCATTCTGAACGGCGCTTGCGAAGCCGTCAATGAGAAGGGCAAAAGGATCACCGAAGAGAAGCGATTATCAAAATTTTTGTCCACCAAGAAATAATTACCCGCCAAAGGAGGGCAGCATGAAACAAGCAACCCGATACACTGTTGTGGGAGCCGGGCACGGAGGAAAATCCATGGCCGCCCACCTGGCCCTGATGGGCAAGGAGGTGACGCTCTACAACCGCACCCAGGGCCACATTGATATCATCTGCAAGCGCAAAGGCATCGAACTGGAAAGCTACCCGGACGGGCCGCACGGTTTTGGCGAGCTGAAGCTTGCCACATCCGATATGAAAGAAGCGCTTGAAAACGCTGAAGTTGTCATGCTGGTGGTGCCCTCATCCGCGCACGCGGACCTCGCAGTGAGTATGGCTCCCCACCTGAAGGACGGGCAGGTGGTGGTGCTGAACCCCGGCAGGACCTGCGGCGCGATTGAATTTGATATGGTACTGCGCCGTGAGGGCTGCCAGGCGGAAATTCTGCTGGCAGAAGCGGAAACTTTCATCTATGCCAGCCGCTCCGATGGCCCCGCCCAGGCGCGCATTTTCCGCATCAAGGAGGCAGTCCCCATGGCAGCCCTCCCCGCCAGCAAAAATGAAGAAGTGCTTGAAGTGATCAACGATGTGTATCCCCAGTTCATTGACGGTGTCAATGTGCTGAACACAGGTCTCAACAATATGGGCGCCATCTTCCACCCGGCGCTCACTATCCTCAACGCGGGGCGGATTGAGTCCACCCACGGCGATTTCGAGTTCTACATTGATGGCGTAACGCCTTCCGTTGCAGTTGTTCTGGAAGCGCTGGACCGGGAGCGCGTGACAGTTGCCTCATCCCTTGGCATACGCGCCCGCACAGCGCAGGAGTGGCTGGAGCTGGCTTACAATGTGCAGGGTGAAAATCTCTACCAGGCGATACACAACCAGACGGGCTATTACGGCATAAAAGCGCCCTCCACTCTTGCGCACCGCTACATTTTTGAAGACGTTCCCATGAGCCTGATGCCGATTGCCTCGCTGGGAAACCAGTACGGCATATCGGTGCGGGCTATGGAAAGCATCATCCGCCTGGCCTGTATCATCCACCGAAAAGACTACCACCGCCGCGGGAGGACGGTCGAGCGCCTTGGCATTGCAGAACTGAGTGTGGGCGAGCTGGAACGCTATGTGAATGAGGGCGTACTGGATTAATCCCTGCTTTATGGTAGTAAAATAAAATCAGGGCATCCAAATATGCCGGAAATTTTAAGAATTCAACACTTGGCACCCATATTGCAACATATATCATCATGAAAAGTGTAAGGAGTTAATGATGAAAAAAAGAACAGCTGTTTTATTGGCGCTGGCCGTTGTGGTTGCAGTCTTCACACCCGCCTCCGCCACCCAACGTTCCAGCACGGCCGTATGGAGCGTGATCCGGAATGAATCTGTCACGATGCGCCTGGAAGGATTCCCCGCCAATGACACGATTTATGTCAGGATGAACTACCGCGATACGCTGGGCGTTAACGGCGTGCTGGTATCCAAATTGACTACCAATTCCGGCGGTACCTTCCTGGCAAAATTCCCCATTCCCGATAAATTCAAGGATGAAGAGGTCATTTCCATCCGGTTTGAGAGCCAGACCACCAGCATCCCGGCATGGTACAACTACTTCTTTAATGACACCGCCACCACCACCCCATCCTCAGGAGACAGCGACGACGGGGTCACCTACAATAATTTGGTGCCAGGTTTCCCAACCTTTACTCTAACCAATATGAAGCGGGGAGCTCATATCTCTGTCGTAACGAAATACTTCCCCGCCGGGGACCGCTTCGCTATTCTCTTAGAAGACGGTACCAAGGAAATCTACAATAACTGGATCGAGGTGGCTGGTGTTGAAAGCGCAGAGGGTGGCACATTCTCAGTAACCTTTGACATTCCAAGCTCCCTGCAGTACAAGGAAAAGCTGGCAGTCATGTTCTACCGTATCAAGGACGGCTTCCGCACCTACGACCTGTATCTTAACCAGGATTACCCGTAGCATTCAAGTTTCATTGGCAATATAGCTCCCGCTTGTATGCGGGAGCTTTTTCTATATAATTAAGGAAACAGACCGAGGAGAAAAATGGCCGAGAGAGTGATTGTGATACAGGACAGCCAGTTCCGCACACGGTTCCTGGCCGCTGACCCCGAGGATTCCACATCGGATGAATATGAGGAAGTAGCAAACATCCACCAGCTAACGCCGTACGGCATGCTCCTGAGCAGCCTGGCTTCCTGCACCACGCTCGTCCTGCATACCTTCGCCCAGCACCACGACCTCTCCCTGGACAACGTTGAAATGCACATGTCCTACGACCGTGTGTTCCGCGACGACTGTGAAAATATTGAGGATGGCCGGGATTACTGTGAAGAAATCACTGAAAGAATTCTCCTGAAGGGGGACCTGAGCCGGGAGGAACGTGACAAGCTGCTGCGCATCGCGCACCGCTGCCCCATCTACGAGATGCTGAAACCCGGCATCACCATCAATACCAGCCTGATTGAAGGCAAAGCGGAGGTTTAACTGCCTTCTCGCGTGATCAGCTTGATCTCACTGCCGCGCATGGTGCCCAGCGCGGTTTCCCGCCATGCGGGATTCTGCTCCAGATATGGCAGCATGCCGCCGTCCACGAGAAGCATATCAGCATCACGGCAGCCCGCCGCCAGCGCCGAAGGATGCCCTTCGAACACCCAGACCGCGTGCCCCAGCATGCCGAAACCGAGAAGGTAGCCGATGAAGGGCACGGCTTTAGCCATATCCTCCTTCATGGCTTCCAAATACGTGTACGCGATCGCTGCGATGTTGATCGCCGGCTTCGGCGGAATGAGCTCTTTCAGGCGCCCGATCTCGTTCTGTGGGATTTCCAAAGGCAGGGGGCATTCCTTGGATACGATCAGGCGCCCCGGCGTGACGATGATGAGCTGGCGCCGGTGCAGGCCCTGATCATCCTCCACGGAAACCGCCGCCTCCGCCCTGGCCCGCGCGAAGATGGTTTCAATATCCGGGCGGATATCAACTGCGGGCATGTGCGGCTCAAACAAATCGGTTCTCGTCTCTTCCGGCATAGGGGGTATTATAGCTTGCGGTATGGAATCCCCTTGAAAATAAGGATAAAAAAAGGGCGGCATCCGCCGCCCTTCTGTTTGTAAAGGAACTTATTTTTTGCCGAGCTCGTCCATTAATGCTTTTTTCTGGTCATCCGGGAGATCTTTCATCTCGTCCAGAGTTGGGCCATCATACACTTTCCCGCGGTCTTCGTGCAGTTTGCTCCAGCCCGCATTCTTCATGATCAGCCATGGATCCGTCTTGAGTTTTTCGGCGGCTTTATAAGAAGCATTGATCAAGTCCTGGTGCGTCTTGGAATGAAGCACTTTCTCCTGCTTCTCCTTCAGGAATGCTTCCCGTTTTGCTTTATTCTTTTCCACTTCAGCCTTTTTATCTTTAGCCATTTTGGAAATTTTCGAAGAAACGACTTTCTCGGTCTTTGCCTTGGAAGAAGTTCCTCTTGTTGAAGCTTTTGAGGCAGTAGGTTTCGCTTTTTTCAGTTTATCCTCTTTTTCCGATTTGTCATCCTTTTTCTTGAAAATTCCACCCAGTTTGTCTTTATCAATTCCAACCATGATTTTCCTCCGTCTTTTTTATTTTGTTTTTATACTATAGCATAACGGGTACAAATATTCAAACGGTTCAGAATTTCTTAGAGAATATTAATCTTTCTTTCAAACAAAAATATTCCCATATTTGGTATGCTGTAACCCATCAAATTGTCCAATACAAATGAAAAAGGAGCCAATATGAAAAGTTACAGGAAAGAATTATGGTTCAACATCCCCGCACGGCGCGGGCTGGTCAACATCACACCGGATATCAATGAATGCCTACGCGAAAGCGGCATCCGTGAGGGGCTATGCCTGGTCAATGCCATGAACATCACTGCCAGCGTGTTCATCAACGACGACGAACACGGCCTGCACCAGGATTTTGATGACTGGCTGGAAGAACTGGCGCCGCACGAACCGGTCAGCCAGTACCGGCACAACCTGACAGGGGAAGACAATGCCGACGCGCACCTGAAACGCACAGTCATGGGCCGGGAGGTGGTGGTGGCCGTGACGGAAGGGAAGCTGGATTTCGGCACCTGGGAGCAGATCTTCTACTTTGAATTTGACGGCAGACGCCGCAAGCACGTGATGGTGAAAATCATCGGGGATTAGAATTAATTATCCGCATTCATTTATAATGTGGCAAATAAACAATTAGGCTGTTGAAAAGGAGGCATGGTGAAAAGCTATCGCAAGGAACTTTGGGTGGTTGTGCCGGAGATGCAGGGCGTCAAGGACCTGACGGAAGAGGTCAGGGAGTGCGTGGAAGCCAGCAGGGTGAAGGAAGGCCTGTGCCTTGTGAACGCCATGAACGTCACCTCCAGCATTTTTATCAACAGCGACGACTGGGATATTCACAAGGAATTCTTCAAATGGCTGGAGGATATCGCGCCCCATGACCCGGAGAAGAAAGCCGATACCAAGGATGTGGAGGAACACTTCGCGGATGTGCATTTTAAGCGCACTGTGCTCGGCCGGGACGTGACCATCGCCATCACCAAGGGGGAGCTGGACCTGGGCACCTGGGAGCAGATCCTGTATTTTGAATTTGACGGCAAGCGCCGCAAACATGTGCTGGTTAAAATAATTGGAGAATAAAAGCTAACTTATGAAAAAAGCGCTTCAGCAGAAGCGCTTTTATTTTCCCAAATAATCTAAATTCAATGCGTCGCGCATGCGATACAGGGGTCGAAGGCTCGCACCACGCGCCCCACGGCTTTTTCCAGCTCCAGGTCCACGCGGTCCCCGTCTATGTAGCGTTCAGCCGCAACACGCAAAGCGCGCTCAATAGCCAGCATGTTGTGCACGGTCGGGATGATGAACTCCGCCAGGGTGATGTATCCCTTCTCGATGATGTAGTGGTGGATGAGCGGACCGCGGGGCGCCTCCACCAGCCCCCAGCCCTCCCCGTCCTTCGGTGTGTAAGGCACATCCGTATCCTCCTCAGTACCCTCAACCTCTTCCAGCAGTGCAGCCGCGTGTTCGATTGCATACACTAGCTCAATTCCCCGGCACAGGTCAAACAGCAGAATTGGGTGCGCCGGCCGGCCGAAACCCTCCCGCACGCGCTCCAGGAAACCATCCGCCAGCTCTGTGCCCATGCGGTTGGTCATATTGGCGCGCGCCAGGGAATTGGCGCGCATCACATTTCCGTCATAACTGGTGCGCCCGGCATAGGAATAGTCCGTCTCCTCGAAACGCAGGGCCTGGCGGAACTCACGCGGCGAAAAATCGGCACAGCACTCCCCGCCCGGGTCCATCACGCGGATGCGGGAGGAATTGTAGGTTGGGATATCCGGATTGGTAGAGGTGATGTAATAAGCCGGCTGGTCGTCCCCCCAGGTGCCAATGCGGTCTTTCATGCGCATGGACATGTCCCAGTAGGTTTCTACCAGTTCGCAGGAGATGGGCAGCGCAGCTTGCAGGCGCTGGCGAAAGGCGGCGGCTCTTCCGCTATCAACACCGCTGCTCACGCCGCCCACCACGGCTTTAATCGGGTGGATGAACTGCCCACCCGCCAGTGCGATCAGGTCCGTCCCAAGCTGCCTCACCTTCAGCGACCGCCGCGCGATGTCAAACTGCACACCGGTGTCCGCCTCTTCCTCTGAAACGTGGAAAATGCTGTCCACGTTCAACCGGTCAGGCATGGTGAAGACGAACAGCGAGGTGGCCTGATTCTGTATGATCTGTCCTAATAATAGCACTTCCCGTATGGTCCCCGCAAGGGGCGGCGGCTCGACGCCGTAGGCATCTTCCAGGGCTTTTACGGAAGCCACATGGTGCGCCGTGGAGCACACGCCGCAGATGCGCGGAACGATCACCGATATCTGCTCGGCCGGCACGCCCTGCACCATGATGGTGAAGCCGCGCTTTTCCATTGCCTGGAAGCGCGTGGCGAGCACTGCGCCGTCCCGCACCTCGATCTCGACGCGGGCATGGCCTTCAATGCGGGAAAGGGGGAAGGTGAGCGTGGTCATCAGAGCACCTTTTCCTTTGAGCGCGGCAGCCTGTCGCCGCCGGCGTAATCCGCGAACTGGAACAGGAACAGCGCTAGCTGGGGTGATGTGAGCGCCTCCCGCAGCTCAACCTCGGGGATATCGGTCATGACCTTGAACACGCGCAGGATGCTGAGCAGCCAGGCCTGGGAATCTTTTTCAATGAGCGCATCCGAAGGCCCGCGGCAGCCAACGCAGGGATGGCCCGGGATGGTGCAGAGGGCGCGGCAGCCTCCGCGCACCGAGGTGCCCACGCACAGGTAACCCTGGTTGATCAGGCAAATCTCCGGGTCCACCTCCCCCGTCTGGAAGCCTGTGAGGTGTTTGGGGCGCATATCCTTCAGCTTCTTCCGGCCGCATTCCTGGCAGACGATGGCTGAAGTTTTGAAATCCGGCGGCTGCAGCAGGGCGGCCATGAAGAGCTCCGGCGTAGGCGGACAGCCCGGAAGGTACAAATCGACAGCGACATATTTGTCCACCGGGTCGCTCTTGGGAAGCAAATGCGGCAGGTCACGGCGGGATTCCTGGGACATGAACATCTGCCGCACTTCGTCGCGGCTGCCCAGGTTGCCAACGCCGCCGGAAATGGCGCAGGTACCCACAGGGATGACGCGCTTTGCATTCTTCGCCGCGCGCTGCAGGTTGTATAGGTCATCGTCCGAACGCACGCCGCCCGAGATGAAAAGAACCTCAACCTCGGGGATGTTATACGCGCTCACCACCAACGGCATATAGGCCAGGTCGAATTGGTCCACCCACTCGCTGGCATTGAGCAGTGACACCTCGCAGCCCGCGCAGCCGGAGAGCTGCAGCACCGCGAATTTGGGCGGCTGGCGTTCCATCAGGTCGCGCT
>Ga0272441_10005606_pt1 | contig 21670 bp, 21 predicted proteins | sample SSMProp6N_FD_193582 | JGI IMG/M metagenome (GOLD analysis project Ga0272441, IMG submission 193582) | Marine sediment archaeal communities from Little Sippewissett salt marsh, Falmouth, MA, United States - SSM-Prop-6N | ecosystem: Environmental > Aquatic > Marine > Wetlands > Sediment ... | reverse complement strand
GGCGAGATGGTGTAGGCGGGCCAAAGAAGATAAGCGAGGCGGGTGGAAAAGGTACGCGCGGCGGGTCTCCGTACCCACCGCGCACCATAGGCCACTTCTGCTGAGCCTCGGCGAGGGGGAACCGCTCACATGAGCGACGAGCGCGACGAACCCGCCCATCCTGGTTTCTGGGCCCGGATTCGGGCCTCCTTGCCTCGCAACGTCATCGTGCTAGGCGTCGTCTCGTTTCTGACGGACGCTTCCAGCGAGATGATGATGTGGACGGTGCCGTTCTACATCGCCCTGCTGGGCGGCGGGGCGGTCTGGATCGGGCTCGTCGAAGGTCTCCGCGAGAGCCTCTCAAGCATCCTGAAACTCGCCTCCGGGTGGTTCTCCGACAAGGTCGGCCGGCGCAAGCCGCTCGTGGCCGCTGGGTATGCCATCTCGACGGTCGTCAAGCCGCTGCTGGCGCTGGCGGCCGTGCCGTGGCACGTGGTGGGGTTGCTTGGCTTCGAGCGGATGGGTAAGGGCGTCCGCACGGCTCCGCGCGACGCCTTGATCGCCGACGTCGTGGACGAAAAGAACCGCGGCAAGGCGTTTTCGTTCCACCGGATGATGGACCACGCCGGGGCGGTCGTCGGCCTGCTGGTCGGCACGGTTCTGGTGGCAACGCTGTTCGGCTATGTCAGGGATCACGTGGCGGGGGCGGAGCCGGCCGACGTCTTCCGTTTCATGTACGTTCTGGCGGCCATCCCGGCGGCGCTGGCGGTGTTGGCGATTCTCGTGTTCCTCCGCGAGCGGCCGGGCGACGCCAGGAAGAAGGTCGCGCTGAACGTCCGGGCCGGTTACGACCGCCGGTTCTGGTGGTTTCTGGCGGCGTTGGTGGTTTTTGCCTTGGGCAACTCCTCGGACATGTTCCTGCTGGTCCGGGCGGGCGAGATCCTGGGGTACAAGGTGATTCTGACGGAGGCCGACCGGGCTGGCATGGCCGAGGCCTGGTCGTTCCCCTGGCAGTTGCCGCTCATGTTCCTGGTTCTGTCGCTGGCGAAGATGGTGTTCAGTCTTCCGGGCGGGTTCGTGGCTGACAAGATCGGCCGGGCGAAGACGCTGGCCATCGGCTGGGCCGTCTACGCAGTCGTGTACATTCTTTTCGGTTTTGCCACCGGCGCGTGGCAGGCGTGGGTGCTGTTCATCGCGTACGGCCTGTTCTACGGGTTCACAGAGGGTGTGGAGAAGGCGGTGGTGGCGGACGTCGTTCGGCCCGAGGTCCGGGGCGCGGCCTACGGGCTGTATGCTTTCGCGGACGGCATCGCGAAGTTCCCCGCCAGCGTTCTGCTTGGCGTGCTGTACCAGCAGTTCGGCCCGGAGGTGGCGTTTGGCGTGGGCGGCGGGTGCGCGGCCGTGGCGTGCCTGATGCTGCTCGGCCTGCTCGGCGCCCGCGGCCGGCGGCGCGGCCCCGCGGGCTCATGACGTTTTCGGCATTCGGGTTTCAACGCAGAGGGATTCGATTTCGGATTTCGGACGTCGGATGGCAGAAGGCGGGCGACGGCGCCTTGCCGTTCAGCCCGCCATCCCGAATCCCCAATCTCTTTTCCTCTGCGTTCTCTGCGGCCTCTGCGTTAAGATAACGGTGGCCGGGCGACCGGAAGCAAGGCGACGACATGATCCAGTGCAAGGACTGTGAGTACGGCGAGGTTGACGAGCGGGGAAACGTCCAGCTGCGGTGCAACCCGTTCACCAACATCAAAGAGCCGGAGTGCCTGGTGAAGTGGCAACTCGTGCGGCTCGACCTGATGACCCGGGCCTACGTCGCGACGATCCAGGAGTACAAGAAGATCGCGCCGATCCAGCAGAAACTGTACCGGCACATGAGCCGGGAGATTGACGAAATGGACGAGGCCGAAAGCTGGAAGCACGACGACGAGGATGAGGACACGGACGAGGGTGTCCCGCCGTCCGGCGACCGGCTCTAAGTGGTTCGGGGCATGCGCCCCGCGCGGTGCCTCGCCCGGGCCGCCGCGTTTCTGATCGTACGGTGGCAGCGGGTGAGGAAGCCCGCTGCGAAGGGAATTGTCAAGAGGAGACGTACGATGTGCGACTGTTGCGATTGTCAGCATCCCGAGAAGCTCGAGAAGCAACCCCAGGACTGCACCCCCGAGCAGATCGAGAAGTGCCACGGCTCCGACGGCGGTCACCCCTGCTGCGAGGAATCGGCGTAGGAAGTCGTGGGCAGGGTGAGGATACGCATGCGCGGTGAGTCGCCCGGGCTGCCGCGCTAGTGCCATTTCCGGGAAGGTCCGGTCACTTTTTGCGGGTACCACGCACTGCTTGCCGTCACGTGCCGGTCGCCAGGCACACCGATTGACAAGCAATCGGTGGCACCCAGAAATCACACGACCTTTCTGGAAACGGCGCTAGCGTGCGCTGAGGGGCGCGGCGGGGCCGCGCGAAAAACAAGCGCGGCGGCCTGCGGTGACCGCCGCGCTATCCAATCGCCTATGCCATACGAGTTTACTCGACGGCCTGAACGTCGGCCGTGCCGCGGATCACCTCCGGCTCGTCGGTGCTTTGCCAGAGAACGCGCTTCATGAGGTGCATGAGTTCAGCGAGGTTGGTCATCTTCTCGGCCTGTTCCACGCGTTCGCGGCCGAGGAGTTTCTCGGCCCAGGCGAGAACGATGTCGGCGCCGGCGGCGGGCCGCACAACGCCCCACTGCGTGACGGGCTCGCTCGGCACCTTCTCGCCCGCGTCGGTCATGGCCTTGGCCAGGGTGGCGCCGCCGTCCGCAGCCGTGTCGATCGCCCGCTTGACGCCGGACGGTGTCGTGCCGGCGATGATCCACTTGTCGGCGACCGCGATGGTCAGGCCGATGTCGTCTGCCCAGTCGCCGAGCATTCGCCGCAGCGCGTCGGGGGCCTCGATGATCACGAGAGACGCGTTGCCGTAGGTCTCTTCGCGGACGTTGACGATCACGGGCTTCTTGTCTTTCTGGCCGAGCGCGCCGAGGATCATGGCCTTGGCCGCCAGCCCATCCTTGAAGGCGTGGGCGACGGGCTTGCCGCTGGTCGTCAGCCGGGCCATGGCCAGCAGGCCGGGCGCATCGCCGTCTTCACCTTTGAGGATGGCTGCGGCGGCCTCCGGGCCGAAGGCCCCCACAATCGACTCCATTGAGTGGCCGGGGAACCAGCCGCGGACGAACATCTTGGCCTTGTTCAGACGCTGCTCGCCGTCTGCGTGCTCCATCATCTTCTGCTGGGCCTTTTTCCAGATGGCCCCGGGGTGGAGCACGGTGGCCACGGCGGCCACGGCCGAGTCGGGCAGGCTGGCCGGGCCGGTCAGGGTTTGCGGTCGGCTGATGCTGATGTCGCCCGCACCGCTGACGATGCGCCACTCAAAGTGGACGCGGCCGTTGGCCTGTGGGTACATGGCCACGGCGCCCGGGCTCTGCCGAGGCGGGGTCTTGGCCGCGAAGGCCCGGACCCGCCAATCCTCGGGCAGGTCAGCAACGGCCTTGGCGAAATGGCCCTCGGAGCCGAGCGATGCCCCGCCGCCGACCACCACGTCGAGCACTTGGTGCAGTTCGTCGCCGCGGGGACGGGTCATCATAAGCACGCCGCCCGCAAAGGCCATGTGGTCCACCTGGTTGTCCTTCTGGACTTCCCAGATGGTGACGTCGCGGTACCGTTCCATCTCCAGGCCGCCGACGGCCTTGATGAGGGTTTCGGCGTCGGCGTTGGTGGCCTTGGTGAGAAAGACGCCGTAGGGCTTGCCCTCGTCGGCGGGCAACAGGACCAAGGCGCAGCGGCCGCCCAAGTAGGTGCTGAGGGCCTCCTCGCGGCCCATGTCGAGCCGCTTGAGCAGTTCCTCGATGCGCCTCTCGGACTCGGCAAATTTCTCGCTGGCGTACCACTGGCGGGCGGCTTCGGTTTTCTGAAGGGCGTCCCAGAAACCCGACTGCAGGAACCCTTGCCGCAGTTCCGCGGCGTTGACAACCTCGACCAGACCCACGGTCTGGGCGGGGGCGAGGTCGGCCATCTGGAGGCCTTCGGCCGCCTGCAGGCCGCTCGCGGCCAGCGCAAAAGCCACTACTGTGAGAGTCAGACGCGTTGCACGCATGTCAGTTCTCCTTTGTGCTGGTGGGCCGGTCCGCCGGGGCAGACGTGGGCGCATTCTCGGCAAGTAGGGTCCGCGGGGCTTTCAACGCCACCGAGGCGATGGCCAGCGGGCTTCGGAGGTCCTCCCAAACAAACGCCAGCGCGTCGGTCAGACGCACGGCGCTAGTGGGTTCGGGTTGCGGAGCGGCCGGCGTCGGATCCGCCAGGGTCGGCAGCGGGCCGAAAAGGGCCCCGAGGATGTCGGTGGGCGGAATCGCCTCGGACCCGGCCGGCCAGAGGAAGGCCACGGCGAAAATGACAGCTGCCGCGGCGGCCAGCGTCCACCAGAGGCGGAGGACGCGGCTCCCGCGTCTCACGGTTGGTCGGGCCGGCGCGATGCGGTGCATCAGGGCACTGCGACGGTCGGCCGGCAGGTCGGCCCCGTGGCCGAGCCGCTCGAGCACCGGGTCTCGCAGGTCCGCGTCGGTGCGTTCGTTCGCGTTAGTCATGCCAGGCCTCCTAGTGGCGCGCCGCCGGGGGCCGTTTGCTCGGCAAGGAGCGTGTCGGCCCGTTGGCGGATGTGGTTCCGGCTGCGGTGCAACCATGTTTTGACGGTACCGGCGGGGGCATCGAGGATGTGGCCGATGGCCTCGCACGATTCGCCCTGGGCGTAAAAGAGGAGGACGGCGGCCCGGGGCTTCGGGTCCAGTTCGCCAACGGCCTGCCACACGGCTGCCAGCCGCCGCTGGTCGTCCTCGGCGTTGGCCACCTGTTGCCAGGGTTCCGTGGCGGCATGGTCCGACAGGCCCGGAGGGACCGTGCCGGCCGGCCGTCTCTTGCGCCAGCGTTCCAGCACGAGGTTGGTGGCGATGCGGGCCAGGTACCCTTCGAACCGGCCGATGGGCTCCAGGCCGTCCAGCGTGGCAAAGGCTCGTGCGTAGGTTTCCTGGACGATATCATCCGCATCGTTGCTCCGCCGGGTGAGCCGCATGGCCAGTCGCCACAGGTCGTCGACGGTTTGGCCGACGAGGCTATGCCGGGCGTCGGGGTCGCCCCGTGCGGCTTGCCGGACGGTGTCCCAGGCGACGGCATCGGCCATGTGGTTCCTTTGCGTTACCAGCTCACGTCGCCCATTCTAATGCGCCGGGGGTGGGGCGGGTTTCAGAAAACCGGGCGGAGGGGGGCGCGGCGCAAAAGGCGAGGGCGCGGCCGGGGTGGCCGCGCCCTGCGTTAAACGGCATTTCTGCGGACGGCGTTGTGGGGGTTACCGGGCGCCACCGCCGCCACCGCCGCCACCACGGCGACCGCCGGGACCCTTCTGGGGGCCCTTGTTGCCATCGCCGCGGCGCTGCTTCATGCGTTCGCGCATGGCCTCGTGGGCGGCCTTGCGTTCGGCCTCGTTGAGTTTGCCGTCGCCGTCGGTGTCGAACTTCTTGAGCATGCCTTCGCGCTGCTTGTGTTGGGCCAGGATGCGTTTGCGGGCGTCCTCGGGCAGCGAGTCGATCCAGGCCTTGCGTTCGGTCTCGTTGAGTTTGCCGTCGCCGTCGGTGTCGAACTTCTTGAGCATTTCCTGGCGGCGTTTCTCCATCTCGGCCTTCCTGCGTTCGGCCATGGCTTTCTGGGCGGCCTTGCGTTCCTCCTCGTTGAGTTTGCCGTCGCCGTCGGTGTCGAATTCCTTGAGCATCTTCTCGTGCTGCTCTTTCATCATCTGCTGGTGGGCTTCGCGGGCGGCCTTGCGTTCCTCTTCATTGAGTTGGCCGTCGCCGTCGGCGTCGAACTTCTCAAGGAGTGTCTGGCGCAATTCCTGCGGCATGGGGCCGCGACCGCGGCCGGGGCCGCCCGGGCCGGGAGGGCCACCGCCCGGGCCGGGAGGGCCGCGGAAGCCGGGGCCTTCCGGCGCGCCCTTCGGTTGGGCCAGAAGCGGGGCGGCCGCGAACACCAGCGCCGCGATCGCCAGGGTCAACAGAATCATCCGTGCTTTCATCGCGTACTCCTTTCCTGTGGTTCCTTGGGACGGAGCAATGGGCTCGTGTCCACCTGTTTCTGCCGCGTTTGCGTGCGGTGACGCGTCTGCTGTTTCCGCGTGTCTAAACGCTGGACCGGCGGGGATTATTGCAGGAAACTGAGAACGGTCCCGCCGTTAGCCGGGTACAGAAAATGCGGGGCGCGCCTGGAAGCGCGCCCCGCCAGCCGTTCCCTCCGGGCAGCATTTAGTCCGATGGTGTAATCGCCGGCAGCAGGACCGAGAAAATCGAGCCCTGGCCGGGGGTGGATTCCACGTGGATTTCGCCGCCGGCCTGGCGCACGAGATCCCGGGCCACGGGCAGACCGAGGCCCGTGCCGCAGTCGTGCCCGCCGGGCGAGCGCGTCCGCGACCGGGTGGTGAAGAATGGGTCGAAGACGCGGTCGAGGTGTTCGGGCGGGATGCCGCAGCCGGTGTCGTGTACGCGCAGGGCCACGTAGCCGGGCGTTTCATCGTTCTCAACGACGGTTGTGAGCCGACCCCCGCGGGGGACCATGGCGTCGCAGGCGTTCAGGATAAGGTTCAGCAGCACCTGCTCGATGCGAACGGGGACAACGCGAACGGCCGCGCTCGTGTCGTACTGCTTGACGAGTTGAACGTGGTGTTTGGGCAAGGCCCATGCGATGAGGCTGACGGCCTGTTCCATGAGGTCGTCGGCGGGCACGGGCTGGCTCTCCAGTTGTTGGCCGTTGGCGTACAGGAGGAGGCCTTTGACGATGTCGGCCCCGCGCTGGCCGCAGTCCACCGCGGTCTTCAGGGCCTTCTCGGTCAGGGTGGGGTCGCTCTCGTCGAGGGCCAAGGCGGCCCGGCCCATGATGATCATGAGGATGTTCTTGAACTCGTGGGCGGTTTGTGCGGCGAGTTGGCCGACGGTGGCCAGACGCTGGGATTCGACGAGCGACTGCTGCATGCGGGCGACTCGCGCGCGGGCCTCGGCCAGTTCCTCTATGAGATTCTGGGTGTCCGGTTCCGACACGACAAACATCCTCCCCGCACCGTTCCCCGCGCGGCCTAACAGGGGTGTTATCGGCCTTATGCGGGGGGGAGGCTTAAGGCGAATTGGGCGGGGCGCTACGCGGTGCCGAGGGCGGCAATGTGCGGCAGGTTGCGAAATCGCCCATCGTGGTCCAGCCCGTAGCCCACGACGAAGCGGTCCTCGACGTCGAAGCCCACCCAGTCCGGCCGGCGGGGTGGGGGTGCGGCCTGCGGGCGCCGCTTGCGCAAGAGGACCACGGTGCGGATCTCATCGGCCCCCAGCCGCTCCACGGACCGGCACACGGCGTCCAGCGTGGCGCCGGTGTCGAAGATGTCGTCGACCACGAGAACGGCCCGGCCGGCCACCCGGTCGGCGAGGTCCGGCGGAACCGACAGGCAAACCTTGCCCGGCTCGGTTCCCCGGTACGACTCGGCCATGACGAACTCGATGACCATCGGCTCCGGCCAGGCGCGCACGAGGTCCGCCAGAAACAGCACACAGCCCTTCATGACGGCCACCAGGACGGGTTCGCGGCCGGCGTAGGCGTCGGCGAGTTCCCGGCCAAGGGCGCGGACGCGGCGGGCGAGGGTTGGGGCGTCGATGAGAATCGGGCCGATGGCGTTGGACATGGCGCGTTCCCGGCTTGGTCGCCGCGGGGTGTCACCGGGGCGGCGAGGCGCTAACAAGGCCGCCTTAATCGGGGATCGGGTGCGACTGACAGAACGCCTCGACGTCGCCGCGGACGCGTGCGGCCTCGGCGACCGGGTCCGCGGCCTTCAGGACCTGGTCGATCCAGCGGGCCACCTGGCGGGCGTCGTCCTCGCCCGCGCCGCGCGTCGTGATGGACGGCGTGCCGATGCGGATGCCCGAAGGATTGGACGGCGGCTGGTCGTCGAACGGGATGACGTTCTTATTCAGGACGATGCCGGCCGCCTCGATCTGTTGCTGGGCCTGGTTGCCCGAGAGCCCCATCGGTCGCAGGTCCACCAAGAGCAGGTGGGTGTCGGTGCCGCCCGAGACGAGCCGGTAACCGAGCGAGGTTAACTCGTCGGCCATGGCCTGGCAGTTGGCAACCACCTGGTGCTGGTACCTGCGGAAGTCGTCGGTAGCCGCCAGGGCGAACGTAACGGCCTTGCCGGCGATGATGTGCATGAGCGGGCCGCCCTGGATGCCCGGAAAGAGCGTGTGGTCGATGCGCCGGGCCCAGTCGGCGGTGCATAGGACGAGGCCGCCTCGGGGACCGCGGAGCGTCTTGTGGGTCGTGGCGGTCACGAAGTCCGCCACGGGCACCGGGTCGGGATGGACGCCGCCGGCCACGAGCCCTGCGAAGTGGGCCATGTCCACGAGCAGCAGGGCCCCGGCGTCGTGGGCGATGTTGGCCAGGCGGTTCACGTCGACCGCCCGGGGGTACGAACTGGCGCCGCCGACGATCATGGCGGGCCGGACCTCCCGGGCCTGCTCGGCCAGGGCGTCGTAATCGATCTGCTCGTCCTGCGGGCTGACACCGTAGTGGACGATGTGGTACATCCGGCCGCTGAAGTTCGCATCCTTGCCGTGCGTCAGGTGACCGCCGTGGGTCAAGTCCATCGAGAGGATGGTCTGGCCCGGTTCGAGCGAGGCGAAGTAGACGGCCATATTGGCCTGGCTGCCGCTGTGCGGTTGAACGTTGATATGCTCGCAGCCGAAGAGGGCCTTGCCCCGGTCGATGGCCAGTTGCTCGACCTCGTCGACGACGCCGCACCCGCCATACCATCGCCGGCCGGGGTACCCCTCGGCGTACTTGTCCGTGAGGATGCTGCCGGCGGCTTCGCGGACGGCGCGTGGGCAGAGGTTCTCGCTGGCGATCAGGTCCAGCGACACGTTGCGGCGGTGGCGTTCGGCGGCGACGAGTTCGGCCACCTCGGGGTCAGCTTCGTTAAGGGGGTTGGTGTCCATCCGTTCCTTTTCCAAATCGGCCCCGCCGACGTGGCGGGTGCTCCTATTTACCATGCCGCCCGGAACGAGCGAAAAACAATTTCGAACGCGTCCCGGTACGTGTCGAACGCTTCGGGCGGGGCGGCGGTGGCGGTGACCGTAAAGGCCTCCCCGCCTGCCAGAACGACCAGTTGCTGCTGGCGGACAGCCGTACCCGTCGCGGTATGCTCGAACGTGGCGACGATGGCCTTGTGCCCGTCGGCGAGGGTCCGCTCGCCGGGTTCCAGCCGTTTCAGCCCCGCCAGCCGGCCCGTCCGCTGCCGATTGAACCGGGCCAGGGCCTCCGGGTCACGGAACCGGCCGGCCGGCTCGATGGCCACCGTGACGTTGGCTTGGCCGGTCGCGGCCTCGGGCGCTACGGCGAACATGCTGACCACGCCGCGCGATTCATGCACGCGCCACCCGTCCGGCACGTTCATCGCGAAATGCCGTTCGCAGTTGACGTAGTTGCAGGCGGCCACCTCCTCGGGCAGACCCGCGTCGCAACCGGGCAGGGCGGCCAGGAAGGCGGCAGCCAGAATGAGTGCGGTGGTGCGTTTCATTGGCATCCTGTTCCGAGCGGCGTATGCCACGGCCGCCCCGGGCGGTAGCGCCGGGTGTTATGCCCGGCGGCCGTTGCGGTGTCGGCGCCGCGGGTCACCAGACGACGAACGAGTCGAAGCAGGCGGTGACGGCCGCTTCGGCCTCGGGCCAGGCGCTTTCGGGCGCGGTGGCGATGACGGCGTAGGCCCGGGCCTCGGTCATGACAAGCCGCATCTGCTGGACGAACGGCTCCAGCCCGCGGGGGTTCTTGAGGACGAGGGCCAGGGCCGGCCGGCCGTCGCCCAGGGTAACCGGCTCGCGCACGAGCACCTGGAGGCCGGGCTGGAGTTCCTGGCCGGCGGCGATGGCCTGATCGGCCCAGGCGTCCTCGGAGAGGCCCTCGCGCTGGATCATGGCCACGTGGATGACGGGCCGGGTCCGCTCCCGGTACCGGCGGGCGGCGGGAGTGGCGGCGTTGGCGTCGTCCGGGTCGGTCGGGTCGAGCGTCGCCGGCGCGGTGTCGGCCTCGGCCGACCGGGGGACGATTTCGAGAACGATGTCGCCGCCCAGGTTCTTCCAGACCCAGCCGTCGGGCACGTCGATGGCCAGACGCAGGTTGGGCCGGACGACGTCGCGCTCGGCAACGATGGGTGGCGGGCCGGCGTCGCAGCCGGCGACCAGCCCCGCCAACGCGCCGCAGGCCAGCGCCAGGCACACGGTGCGGCCGGCAGCGCCGGCTAAGCCCGGCGGACGCCCAGACCCTCCGCGCCAACGCGCGCGGCGCCATCGGCGTGGCGCGTTATTCCGCCCCGGCGCGTGCGGCGGCACGGCGGTGAAGTTCGGCTTCGATGAACGCATCCAGGTCTCCATCGAGGATGTCCTGCACCTTGCCGGTCTCGATGTTGGTGCGGTGGTCCTTGACCATGGTGTACGGCTGCAGGACGTAGGATCGGATCTGGTTGCCCCAGGCGATTTCGCCCTTCTGGCCGTAGAGTTTCGCGAGTTGCTCATCGCGTTTCTGCTCTTCGAGGCGTTTGAGGCGTGCCCGGAGCATTTCCATGGCGGTTCGGCGGTTCTGATGTTGGGACCGCTCGTTCTGGCACTGGACGACGATGCCCGTGGGCCCGTGCGTGATGCGCACCGCCGAGCACGTCTTGTTCACGTGTTGGCCGCCGGCGCCCGTGGCCCGAAAGAAGTCGAGCCGCAGGTCCTCGTCGTCGATCTCGACCTCGCCGGCGTCCTCGAGTTCGGGCAATACGTCCACACTGGCGAACGAGGTGTGGCGCCGGCCCTGGGCGTCGAACGGGCTGATGCGCACCAGGCGATGGACGCCCACTTCCGCCGACAGGTACCCGAAGGCGTAGGGCCCGACGACGCGCAGGGTAATGCTGCGATACCCGGCCTCCTCGCCCTCGGTGGCGTCGACGATGGCCATGTCCCATCCGGCCCGCTCGATGTAGCGGGTGTACATGCGCAGCAGCATGGCGGCCCAGTCGCAGGACTCCGTGCCGCCCGCGCCGGCGTGGATGGCGACGTAGGCGTTCTTGGGATCGTCCGGGCCGGCCAAGAGCGCCAGGAACGCGATGCGGTCGAGCCGTGTCTCGGCCGTCGCCAAGTCGCGCTCGACGCCCGGGAGGCCGGAGTCGTCGCCCTCTTCCTCGGCCAGTTGCACCATGACCTGGGCGTCTTCGAGCGTCTGGGCGATGGCCTCGACGGGGTCGACGGCGGCCTTCAGGCCCTTGAGGCGGCGGACGGTTTTCTGGGCCCGTTCCTGGTCGTCCCAGAAGGTGGGGGAGGTCATCTGCGTTTCGATGTCGGCGAGGTCCTCGCGTTTGCCGGCGATGTCAAAGAGAGTCCCGGAGCGTTTGGAGCCGCTCGCAGAGGGCCTCCGTCTTCTCGTGCAAGTCGCCGCGGTTCATGCGTGAACCTCCCCGCCAGCCGCTGCATCGCGGCCGAGAAGCCTGATTATAGGCCGCTGGGGCGGGGTGTCAATGCTTACGCGGAGGGCAAAGGGGGCGAGGGGACAACGCGACGAAGGTGGATGAGGCCCTTGTTCCTGGCCCCTAAGCCTCGGCCAGTCGCCAGTAGTCCGTGCCGCTCATCGGTTCGCGTTTCAGGCGGAAGGTGCCGCGGGCGCGGCGGCCGTTGAGGCGGACGAGAAGAAAGTCCTGGAGGTCGCAGTCGGCGGGCTGAACCAGGCCGCCGGACGGCTCGACCCAGTCGAACGTGCCGGTGTCGTGAATTTCGCACCGCCCGCGCCCCCGGCTGATGGGGCCTTCGTACGTCAGGTACGCGATGCGGTGGTCGGGTAACTGGCGGACGAGGCAGGGCAAGGCGGTCGCCTCATCGGGCGGGGCGGCGGTCTGCCACGTCAGCAGCACGCCGGCGCATTCGAGCATGACGTCGAAGTGCGAGTCGTCCGTCTCGCGGAAGTGTTTCTGGACCACGAAGCGTGGCATGTGGCGTCCTCCGGGGTCGGCTTCGCGCGCCCGGATCATACCCGGCCAGGCGAGCCAAAGGAAGAGCGTGGCGGGGCCGCGGCGCCGCGGAAGGGGGCCGGCGGAGCAATACGCGAGGCGTCGCCCGCGATTAGAGGCGACGCCTCGCACCATGAGGAAAGGAGCCTGAGATGCGCGTCCGCGATGGTCTGAGTTTCGAACGTGTCCAGCCGGCCGGTGACCGATCCGGCAACGGCCATACCGTCTTATCGGCAGACGTGGGGCGGGCCAAACAGGGGAAGCGCGGGTCGCGGTGCCGCACGCGGCGAGTGCAGAGGCCCGCCTCGCCACCCTCCGGTCCGAGAATGCGCGAAAAAGAAGCGTGGCGGCCTTCGGAGGCCACCACGCACAAACGGTGAAACCCGTTTCACGCCGTATTGCAGGGCTACGGGGCGCCGTGTTGGAGGATGAGTTTGGCGCCTTCGGCGGCGTCGAGGTCCAGGGCGCCCAGCGCTTCGCCGGCGGCGTCGCGGAGGTCGTCATCTGTTTCGGCGGCCATCTTCTGGAGGGCGGCGATGTGGGTGGCCTGGAGTTTGTTGCCGACGTACCGTGCCGCACGGGCCAGGTTCAGCAGCGCCGCCACGCGGACGGGCTTGGCACGTTCGGCGTCGATGGCGACGTCGGCGGTGGCGCAGGTAATCTTGCCGTCGGCGATCTCGGCCAGCGCCCCCAGGACCGAGATGACCAGGGCGTCGGAGCGGTTCACAAGGCTTTCGATGAGCGACTGGCGGGCCCGTTTGGCGGAGAACACCCGGCTCGACAGCGCGATACGCTTCAGGACCTCGGCCGCTTCGAGACTCGCGGCCTGGGCGGCGGCTTCATCGAGCACGAGCGAGCCGGCCTCGGTCTTCAGCGCCGTGATGGCGGCCATGAGCGGTTCGGGTTCCATGTTGTGGTCCACGGCCTTGACGTATGGAATCTTGTTTTCGAGCCACGAGCCCTTGACGGGGTCGTCCGGCCAGGAGAGCACCAGGATCGGCGTCATGGCGGTGTGGTAGTCGCTACGGAGCATGCTGACGACGTCGGCGTGCCCCACGTTGCGCGTCTTGGACGACAGGATAACGGCATCCACGCGGGGCATGGACCGTGCCTTCGAGATGGCGTCGTTGCCGTTCGTGGCGACGACGACGTTCCACTCGGCATCCTTGAGTTCGGCCTGGAGGCGGTTGCGGTTGTCGGCCTCGGGTTCGACCAGGAGGACGCTCTTGGAGGCTTCCAGGTTCAGGGCTTCGGAGAGGGTGGGGATAACCTTGCCGGCCCCGGTGAACGGTTCCTTCGGCCGAATGGCTGCCAAGGCGAACGCCGACGCAAACCGGACCCGCTGGTCCGGGTACGTCAGGGCCATCACGAGGGGCGACCCGGCCTTGGTCTCGGCGTACAGGGTCAGGAACTCCTCGTTGGCGGTATCTTCCAGGGCTCGGCAGGCGCGGACGGCCACGGCGGTGTTCTTGTCGCGAAGGGCCCGGTCGAGCACGTTGTACAGGTGCTGCTGGCCCACGGCCCGGGCGAAGAAGTCGACCGACGGCATGTCGTCGGGCAGGAAGGGGTCCGCCTCGCGGGCCGTCTTCTCGCCCTCGAGTTCGGCCTCCATCTGCATCACCGACGACACCCAGAGCGACACGGCCGCCAACGCACCGGGGTCCACCTTCAGGGCGTCCGAGCAGGCCCGGGACGCCAGAATCTCGTTGACGGCCTTCGACGGCGCCGCACGGTACAGCAGCCCGGTGTCCGTGACCCAGCCGAAGATGTCGCTCGTCGGCTGATGGACGTCGGCCACGGGAATCCTGTCGTAGTAGTACTTGTTCGCGAGGTCCAGGTAGAGCGTTTTGGCGGGCGTTTGCAGCATCGACTCATCGGCAATGGCGATGATGGCTTTGGAGGCGGCGGCCTTGGCCCCTTCATTGGACTCGGGGTGTTCCAGAATCCCCTTCAGGGCCGGCAGCGCGGTCGGATGACCGATGTTGCCGAGAATCGTGACGAGCATTTCCTTGAGGTTCGCGTTGGGCGTGGCCAGGGATCGGGCCAGCGGGCGGACCACCGGTTCGCCCAGCTCCGTCAGCGCCCGTTGGACGAACGGGTGGAGGTCTTTGCGGCCGGGGTCCTGCAGGATGGCCAGGGCGTGCGGCACGACGTACGGCCCGCTGAATCGCAGTTCCTTCATGGCCAGGAAATAGGGCCGGGGGCCTTCGCCCAACCGGGCCAGGTTCCGCTGGATGCGCGGGGCGTCGGTCTTCTTCACCCGGGCGCCTTCCTGGGCCAAGGCCAGCAACTTCGGGGCCACCTCTTCCAAGTCCTCGATCTGGAGCATCCGTACCACCAGGTCGTACCCGGTCGAAGGCGATTCGGCCAAGGCCAGGACCGTCGCGGGCTCCGGGCTGGCCGCCAGCACCTTCTCGGCATGCTGCTTGGCCATGTCGAAGCGGGCGATCTTGAAGTAGTGGACCATCAGCCGCCAGTCGTGCTGCAACTCCGCGGACGCCACGTCGGCGGGCAGACCGGCAGCCCCATAGCCGGTGGCTTCGGCCTCCTGGGCGGGGGTACTTTCGGTTGCTTCGCCGGCCAAGGCGGCCGCGGCATCGGCGGCGGCCGGTTCGGCCGCCTCGGCACGTCCGGTCCACAGGCCAGCCAGCGCCGCCACGGACCCCAACAGCAGCCACCACGGCACGGATCGCTCCCGGCAAAGTCGGGCATCCCGCATGTGCATCTGGCGTCTCCTCCCTAAGCCAAGGCGAGTTACGGTCGGCAGGCGAACGAACGCGGCCATCCCAGCATCCGGCCGTCGATGTCCCCCACTTCCGGCGCATCCCAACCGCCCGCTGCGCCTGAGGATACGAGCAGAACCCGATTATAGGTCGGCCCCTAGGGGTGTCAACAAAATTGTAATCCCCCCAACACGCCTTGAAAACGCGGATCCGTGCGGCACCGCGCTTGCCCTTTCGGGGCCGTTTGCAGGCGGCACTCGTGCCCCCCCGGCGGGCGCCGCCGCTCTGCTGCCCGTAACCCTGCCGGGTCCCCGGCTACCTGCCCGTACGAGCGACCGGGTCTCGCCCGCAACGCCCTCGCGGCACCACAAAACGTCAAAGGTTTACCCGGCCCGTGCCGATAGAAACTTCGAACCCCCTTCGTGATCGGTCGCCGACAGCGCACCTCTACCTGACCCGACGTAAAGGAGATGCGCGATGGGTGCGACGTACCGTCACCAGCCTCTGATTCCCGCGATACTGACCGTGCTGGCGCTCCTGGCGGGCGGTGTAGTGGCGTTGGCAGCCCGACCGCCGCGGCCGGTCCCGCGCCCGGCGACCCGTCCACCGGCGGCCCGTCCACCGGCGGCCCGGTCCCTGCCGCCAAGGCTTCGCCCTCGCCCGCCGAAGCGTGTCGTTCGCGTCGTGCCGCGCGCTGCGCCCGTCGTTATTTACGACACCGAGCCCGATGAAACCGTCGCGGTGGTGCGCGACGTCAGCGCCCTGCCGGCCACCACGATGGTCAAGGACGAGGCCGAGCCGTCCGCTCCGAAGGCCTGGCCCGTTGTCGGCCTTGGCGAGGGGCTGACGGTGACCGTGAAGGTGGACGGCAAGGAAACGCCCGTTCGCCTCATCGGCGTGGCGGTTCCCAAAGTCAGTGGCACGGATACCGACCGGGCAACGGCAACCGCCCGAGGGTTCCTTCGCAACCTTCTCTCTGGCGAATTCGTGTACCTGGTTGCCGACGACGGGCTCGATGCCAAGGACGAGGCCGGCCACCGTGTGGCCTACCTGTACCGGGCGCCCGACGAGATGTTCGTGAACCTGGAACTCATTCGCCAGGGGTACGCCGCGACGGCTGGCGAGTACGGGTTCCAGCACGCGGAAGCGTTCCACGTGTACCAGCGCCGGGCCCGGGCCGACGACCGAGGCCTGTGGGGCCTGCTGGCCGAATCGCCACCCGCCAAGCCGGCTACCGAAAAGGTGGCGGGCGCCGGCGGCGAATAGGCCGGCTGCCGCCGGTGCCGATTGCATGGCCGGGCGGCCGTTGCCGCACCCGCCGCGCGCAGGGCCGCAACGCACGAGGCGCGGTGGCTACGAACCGCCACTGCGCCCACGCCCGAGGCGAAACCGCTTCCGTCCGCGGAGCCCTGCCGGGTCGAGCCACGGTCACAGGGCGATCCAGTACCGGCGTTTCATCTTGCCGGTGGCGCGGGCCCGGACGGCGTTTTCGAACCGGCCCCCGTTCTTCTCGATGACGCGGGCCGAGGCGATGTTGTCGTCGTCGCACGTAATCAGGACGCGCGCCAGGCCCAGGGCGCGGGCCTTCGCCAGGGTCAGCCGGCACACGGCCGTGCCGTAACCCCGCCGCCGATCGGACGGGCGGACGCTGTAGCCGATGTGTCCACCCTCGTGTTCCAGGTGCGCGTTCAGGCGGTGGCGGAGGGTGCTTCGGGCGACCACGTCCCGCCCGTTACGGACCAGCCAGTAGGTGGACGTGGGGACGTAGCCCTCGGGCAGGTTCCGTCCTTGGGCCTCGTCGCATTCGCGGACCAGGGCGGCTTGGGGGTTCCGCAGCGCCTCGTTCAGCCGCTTGACCATGAACGGGTTGTCCTCGACGGGGAGGCACTCGCGGGCGAAGTCGAGGAACGCATCGAGGTGCGCCTGGCACGCCTCGACGAGGTCAAGCTGTTCATCGGCGGTGTCGGTACCGTTGGGCATCCTGGGTTTCCTCGTGGTCCCGGCGTTGGGCTGCCGGGACTCGTGGCGTTTTGCAACAAGTGGTTGTGCGGTGATTCTCCGTAACTACCGCGCCCCACGCGCGGCGGGTGCGGAGCCCCGCCGCCCTCCCATGCGGCGTGGCCGTGGCCTACGCGGTCATCGGCACGGGTTCCAGGTCGGGGTTGGCAATGGGCCGGCGGCCTTTCTTGGCGAGGTCCAGCCACCGGCCGCCAATCTTCACACGAACCACGTCGGCCGTGAAGTCGTTGGTTGGCCCCTTCAGGAAGTACGACCCTACGCCGTACACGTCTACGGGCACGTGTTCGCGCTGGAAGCGGGCGATGCGGCCGGGTTCGAAGCCGCCGCTGGCCACGATGCGGATCGACCGGAAGTAGTCGCGGGCTGCCTCGCGCGCCTCCTCCGGCACCTCCGGCGACGTGTGCAGCCCGTCCAGCGCGCGGCGCAGGTTCAGGATGAGGCGCGGCACGACGCCCAGGTCCTGGGCGGGGTCGCCGGTCGGCTCGACGGAGGCGTCGCGGACGTCCTCGGCCGTGTCGGCCCGGACGCCGAAGAGAACGAACCGCCGGGCTTCGTCGTGGCGGCCGGCCTGCCGGCGTTCCCACCACGTACGGAACATCGCCAGCGCCACCCGGACGGTGTCCGCCACGCAGTCGCCCCGCGTGTCGACGAGGGCGACGCGTTTGACGTCGGGAGGCATGGTCCGGGCGAAATGGTGCATGGCCTCGGCCGCGTCGTGCAGAAAGGCGATGACGTAGGCGTGCGCAACGGTGCCGCCGCCCTCGCCGCCCCACCACTGGCCCTGGGCCTCGGTGGTGACCACGGCGGGGACGTTGGCCCCGTGCGCGTGGTTGTAGGCGTCCACGCCCACCGTGTAGGCGTAGCCGTCGGGGCCCTGAGTGGCGGGCAGGTCGAACCGGGCAGGAAAGAAGAAGACCGGCTTGCCGCCCGACGCCTTCAGCACCTCGAAGGTGTTGGTGGCCACACGCGTGGGCCGGGCCATGACGCCTAGGAGGGGCGTCTCGAGAATAGCGAAGTCGCGGTACCGGCCGCGGATCTTCAGCGCCGGGGCCCAGGGGGCCAGATGCTCGCCGTCCGCCACGGCCTCGACCTCCAGGTTCGCCGCCGTGTTGTGGAACGTGCCAGCGGCGTCGACCGTGCCGGTGCAGGTTTTCAGGATGGCGAGGGCGTGGTCGGTGCCGCACGCCACCGAAAACGGCTTCCGCCTCGTGAAGCACTGCATCTCGACTTCGAGGTTGCCAACGTCCACGCCGGACGGGTCGAGCCCCAGGGCGCTGGCGGCGGGGCTCCGGCCGGCGAAGCCATACCCTTCCTCGGCGAGCCGGGCGAGAATGTCGCGCCCGTTGATGAAGTACTGGTCGGTGTACCGTCCGTGGGCCATCCGCGGGTCGATGGCGAAGACCTTCGCGTCGAGGCGTTTGCCGTTGAAGCGGGTCATGCATGCCCCTCACGCGTGTCGGCGATCCCTCGCCCGCGCCACGTTGAGCCGGCGACGGCACGTCGCCGGCCGTTGGCGGGCCTGATACGTGTTCGCGTTCTCGCGTCGACCTTCGGTCGACGGCTCAACGGGCCCCCGGTATCTCCGCCTTACCGCACCGTGGCCCCGAAGACCGATTCCATCTGCGCCAGGGCGTAGTCGTGGGCCTTGGCGTCGAACGTGGCGACGCCCCGCCGCGGCACGACGGTTGGCATCTTGCGGACCGCGAGGCCCGCAACGGCCAACAGGATGCAGATGTTCGTGCACACGCCAACGACCTCCACCTCGTCGGGTTTCACCTGCGCAAGCACCCGGTCCAGGCGGGTCTTGTAGAACACGTCGAGCGTGGTCTTCGGGATGACGTGGGCCGTCTCGGGCACGGGCAGTTCCGGCACGAGGTCGGCTTCCCACGAGCCCTTGACGCAGTGCGCGGGGTAGAGGCGGAATTCGGGGTCGGCTTGGGCGTGGCGGTCGCAGAGGAAGAGGACGGCGTCGCGGCGGCGGTCGAATATCCGAATGCGCCGGGCCACGTAGGGAATGATGGCGCGCGACGCCTCGCCGCAGTACAGGGCCCCGTCGGGTTCCAGGAACCCGCGAAGCATGTCGACGACGAGCAGCGTGCGGCGGCGGGTGCGGCTGGCGGCAGCCATGACGACCCTCCCGTGTGCGCTCGGCGACGGACAAGCGCTGGACCGCCGCCACGTTTCGGGTAGTATAATCGCCTGACGAAGACCGCGTCAAACGAGATGCCGAAAGCGGAGCCCTCTGCATGACCGTGTCGCCCAAAGCCGACGTGGCCGACCTTCTGGACCGCGTGTGCGACCACGTGGCGGAACGCATCGACGCGGCCCGCATCGCCGAGGCGAAGCGGCGCCAGGCGGCGATGTTCGCCGGGCGTGCGCGTGACGTGCTTCCCATCATTCCGCTCGCCGAGACGCCCGAGACGGCCGGGTGGCCGGATTTCGACTGGGCCGAGCAGTTCTACAACCCGGCCGCCAGCCTGTACCAGCAACTCAAGGACGAGGTCCTGCCACGCCTCGCGGGCGGCGGCGATTGCCTGCCCGCCGTCCGGCCCGACACGGGTGTCATCAACTGCATGACGGTCTTTGGGGCCGCCTACGACGTGCCCGCCCACACGCGGCCGGTCATCACCCGGTACGTGCCGAAGGACGACCTCGTGGCCTTCGAGCCGCCGGACGACGTTTCGGACCTCGGGTGCATCCCCACGATGCGGGAGCACGCGGCGCATCACCGGCAGGTGCTCCAGGATCGCGGCCTGTGGGAGCACGTCCGCCTGGCTCACTGCGACGTCCAGGGCCCGTGGGACATCGCCGCCCAGGCCCGCGGCCACGACCTTTTCATGGACCTGTACGAGGACCCCGACTTCGTCCAGGCGCTGCTCGCGAAGTGCGCCGCCGTTTGCGTGGCGGTGACGCGGCTCTGCAAGACATTCGACCCGTCCCCCGTGGCGGGCGGGGCGGGCAGTTACTTCTGGATGGACAGCGGCGTGGTCCGCCTGTGCGACGATTCCGGCATCCTCATCTCCGCCGATCAGCACCGCACGTTCGCCGCGCCGTACATGGAGCGGGCCCTGGACGACTTGGGCGGCGGGTGGATCCATTACTGTGGCGGCATGCCCGACACCGGCCGCAAAGAGGGCCTCCACCTGCACGAGGTGTACGCCGGCATCGACGGTTGCCGGGGCCTGAACTGGACCACCGGCGGCGACTGGCTGGCCGAGATGCGGCGCCTCCACGGCCTGGGCCTCTGCCACGTCGGCACGCTCAGCCGCGACGATGGCGAACCGCTCGACGCGTACTTCCGACGGGCCCTCAGCGTATATCCCGACCGGACGGGCCTGATCTTCGACGGCCCGGACCTGCGGCCCGGCGAAGCCGACCGGGCGGTGGCCTTGTGGCGAGACCTCCAGGAGGACGGCACATGAGGTCTCGGATTTCGCATTTCGGATTGTGGATGGGGGCGGCGGTGCTGCTCGGCCTCGCAGGTGCCCCCGCGGCGGCGGACGACGACGTCCACGTGTGGGAGAAGGTCGAGGTTACCCTTACGGCCGACGGTCGGTTCGAGAATCCGTACACCGACGTCACCGTCTGGGTCGACCTGGAGGGGCCTGGCTTCCGGAAACGGTGCTATGGCTTTTGGGACGGCGGTAGTGTGTGGCGGGTCCGCGTGACGGCGACCGCCCCCGGCGACTGGCGGTGGCGGAGCGAATCGGACCCCGCCGACGCCGGCCTCGCGGGGCACGGCGGCCGGTTCCGCGCCCGAGCCTGGACACAGGCCGAGAAGGAGGCCAATCCGCTGCGGCGCGGCTTCCTCCGGGCCACCGCCAACGGCCACGCCTTCGAGCACGCCGACGGTACCCCGTTCTTTCTGCTCGGCGACACGTGGTGGGCTACCCCCACGTTCCGGTACCCGTGGTACGATGACGACCGCCCGCGTCCGCTTGGCCCGAAGGCGGGCTTCAAGGATTACGTGCGGTACCGGCGGAAGCAGGAGTTCAACGGCATCGCGATGATTGCCGCGTTCCCGCACTGGCACAACGACGGCAAGCCGCCGCGCATCACGATGAAGGACGGCACGGTCATCCGTGCGGCCTGGCCCCAGGCGGGCACGAAGAGCGCCGAGACGATGACCGACGAGGCCGGCCGCCGCCCGTTCCGTTTCCCCGGCAAGGTGCCGGGCTTCGAAGAGGTCGTGCCGGACCTCGAGCGCATCAACCCGAAGTACTTCCAGGGCATGGACCGCAAGGTGGACTACCTGAACGCGCGGGGCATGGCCGCCTTCATCGAGGTGGCGCGGCGCGACATCGGCCAAGTCTGGCGGAAGTACTATCCCTGGCCGGACTCGTACACCCGGTACATCCAGTATGTGTGGAGCCGGTACCAGGCCAATGCGTGCCTGCTGAGCCCCATCCACTTCGACACGCCGGCGAAGAGCATCCCGGCCGCCGCGTGGAACGAGGCCGCATGCGCAGTCATCGACACGTACGACCCGCCGCCGTTCCCCACGCCGCGGGGGACCAACTCCAACCCGTCGTCGCTGCGCAACTGGGGCCACGTGGACGTCGCCCGGTGGCTCACGTTCCACCAGATCGGCAACCGCCGGACCCACGACGTGTACGCGTGCCTGACGGAGATCTTCCACGCCGACCCGCCCGTGCCCGGCATCAACGGCGAACCGTATTACGACGGCATGGAGAACCTGAAGCCCGGCAGCGACGAGGCGGCCCTGTACTGCCGCTCCGCCATGTATGGCAGCGTGCTCTCGGGCGGACTGGGCGGGCACATCTACGGGGCCGGCGGGTGGAAGGGCGGTATGTGGAGCGGGGAGGTCGAACCGGAATCCCCGTACCCCATCTGGGAGGTCATCCGCTGGCCGTCCGCCGACC
>Ga0272441_10005605_pt1 | contig 21672 bp, 20 predicted proteins | sample SSMProp6N_FD_193582 | JGI IMG/M metagenome (GOLD analysis project Ga0272441, IMG submission 193582) | Marine sediment archaeal communities from Little Sippewissett salt marsh, Falmouth, MA, United States - SSM-Prop-6N | ecosystem: Environmental > Aquatic > Marine > Wetlands > Sediment ... | reverse complement strand
ATATTCACCAGGGCCAGCCATAATCAATTCTCCCAGAAAAATCCTTTTTCTTGTACTCCTGGAAGAGAAATCGACCAATGGCTTAAAAACACATTAAATATTACAGGTAATTATGCTACAGACTCGAATTATTTCTCTTTTTGTTGAGCGGCCAGTCTTGTGTTGTGGTATAATGTCTCACAGTTAGGCATATTCTTTCGTCTCTCAGGAATATCTCCCCTATAATAACCGAGAGACAGGATCTATGGCCGTCAGTAGGCCAAAAGGAGTAACGCAGTGAATACAGGTACGGTAAAATGGTTTAACGAGAAAAAGGGGTTTGGATTCATCACACCCGATACGGGTGGTGAGGACGTCTTCGTTCATCACTCAGAGGTCAAAATGAATGGTTACGCCAGTCTCGCCGAGGGCCAGAAAGTAGAATTTGAAATGGGACAGGGCCAAAAAGGGCGCTCATGTGCGACCAATGTGATCCCCCGCTAAGCCTAAGCAACATGCCGAAAAACAAACGGGCTCCGTACAAAAACGGGGCCTGTTTTATTTAGGTACAAGACCTGAATATCCTAACAGCATGACAGCTTCGTATAATTGTTGGAGACCGTTCGACGGAAATCAGCCAGACGAATGCTTTCGACACAGACGAGTCTGCTCGTGTAACCGTCGTGAAATCTAACCAGGGCATTGGGCGTAACATACGCATGCCACTGCTGGCCCGGTACTATAACGAGGTTCACTTCCACATAAAAGTCAAAGATGGCATGGGGACGAAAGACTCTATTCATATTGGTACGATTGAAACCATGCCCTATGCAAGAGAACTGGTAAACGGGTCCCTCTTGGATCAACCTGAAAGCTATCTTGTTTTGCAACAAGCACAAAGAGGATTCATCATTGGCTCTGATGCGCCGGCTGTGATATACGGTGTTTATGCCCTCTTAGAGAAGCTTGGCTGTGGTTTTTATCCGAGTTTTAACAGCGTTCCCAACGTCAAGATTCCGTTCTCATTTGATCAATGGAACCTGAACAATCGCCCCCTAAGCACTGAGACAGAAAGGCCACCCCTTCCAGGGGCGGCCTTTGGTTATGCAATCGCTATTTCAGTAAAACTGCTATGGCAGTGCGCCGGTTGTGATGTCTCAATTGTTGACTTTTTTCGACTCACCTTTGTACCAGAATTTCCATGTCTTACCATCGTCTGGTGAGACTTCCGTTGTTCCTGAGGAGTTGCTCCAATCGGACGAATACTTCGTTACACTTTTAACGAGCACTTTCTTTCCATCACTGGTTGTAATAGTCGAATTGGACGTCCAAATTCTTCCATCGGGCGAGACACTCTCGATAGACGTTTCTCTACTTCCATCACTCACGAAGGCATTCGCCATGTAATTCTTTGTTTCGGCATCATATCCAGTAATTGATAAGACGCTTGTTGTGCCCGAAGGATTTTTGTCCTGAGTTTTGGACTCCAGGAACAGACCTTCCATAATAAAACGATTTGTGGTCGTACCAGAATACTTCCCCGCTGGTCCGTAAGGAAGCCCATCGACCGGTGGATCGACCTGTTCGCCCTCATAGGTCCAAACTCCGACAAGCCCTTCCAACTTTTTCATCTCAGGGCTGGGTATATTTTTATCTGTGTCGCCTTTATCCGTCACTTTTGAAGAGTGTGTGGCAACCATCTGCCACCGGCCATCTCGCTTCAAAAAAACATCTGTAATTAAGTCTTTCCAGCTATTTCCCTTTGTGTTTACTATATTTAACCTGCCAGTGATTACTGCCATCTCACCATAGCTTTTGACTTTCAAATCTTCACATACCATTGAAGTCCAATTGTATTTGTCTGATTTAACCCAATTAAGAATGCTCTCTTTGGTAATAAATCTTCCATCTGAGGTCCCAACGGTCATATCATCAGCATTAATACGGCCCACGACTGCCAAATCTCTTTTCTCAAAGGCAGCGGCTAATTCATGTTCCAGCTTAATGAGTTCCTGCTTCTCACTCTCGGTTTCACCGGTTTTTTCCGAAACGAGCGAGCACCAGTGTTGCCAAGTCTTACCGTTGTCGGTAGATCCTTCCCATGTCGCTTCCAGCCGTTTCCAATCACGTGAATACTCCCCCGCAACTCGGGCCAGCAGGATTTCACCCGTCTTGCTGGTGATCGTGATGTGGTCCTTCCTGACGCGTCCCTCAATAGTGAATTCCGCGACACTGGTTGATCCATCGCTCATGCAGTCACGAGCAACAAAGCGCTCCTTGACCGGATCATAGCTGACCAGACTGACGCCGTGCATTACATTGCCCTCGGGGCTTTTCTCTTGATACTCGTCGAGAATGAACTGGCCGTCCATGATCAGACGACCCTCCCCACTGCCAACGAAGTGTCCGGCTTGTCCATATGGAGAGTTCTCCGCTCCGATGTTTGCTTGCTGACCCGTCCAGGTCCAACGCCCGGCCAGTCTTTCGAGCGTCTTTTTGACCATCGCGGTTTGATCCCAGGCATGGACCACCGGGATTGACAACGCGACGATAGAAACAACAACTACAGCTATACAACGTTTCATAGTACACTTCCTTTCCGCCCGTAGGGCCTTTATCTGGTAATACTCTTTATCCGGCTACGATAGCCGGGTTCTGACTCGATAGAACGTATTTGAGATTATGAAGCGGGAAAAGGCAGATACATAATCATCATGAATCATTGAAAAGTCATAGTTTCCTTTGGACGGCTCAAGTTGTGCCCACGGGTACATAACTTGAGCTCCCTCAAATCGCGAGTGATTCAAGAATGGGTGACCATGTATCGCTTCTCTATCGCGCGCAAAGTATACGAAATGCCTTATCTCATCTTGTGGAATGGGGCATACCGCCTCTGTATATTTCTTGTAAGCATCAGCATATCGCTCGCTTGGATTCTTCCATTTTGCATTGACACTCAACACGACACAGAACGTTAATAGTACTGAAGTCCTCATTCATTACCTCTATGTTGATATTTCATTGTTCGCATTTATTCCACGATTTGAAACCCGGCTGTTTCGGCGAACTGCTTAAACTCTTTTTTCCAGTCTCCATAGAATAGCACTTGATGGCACCCCCAACTACCGAACCAGTCGCGAAATTGCCCTTCTTCTGGACCGACCGGTAAAAGATAAGAGCTTTCCGGGTCGTCGAGTTTGACCACCACTTTGTTCCTGCAAATAACATTATCAAAATTCTTGTACAGGGCTGGGCCGTCAAGTGCTGTGCCTGTAAAGACGGACATCTTCTTCCTGTAAACGTCGAATTTGACAATTGTAACCGGTTCGCCTTCCGGCCAGTCGTACGTTGCCGCGCAGCCGGGGGGATGCACATGATCGCGTATATAGTAAGGCATTCTGTCCCTACCGTGCGGATTGATCGGTGCACCGCAATGGGCGATAACGACTGCATCTTCCGGACGTTTGCCTTTCGGCTCGAATGCGGCTTCGTTCAGAACATCGCCGTCAAATCCCATGTAACCTCCCGTCAACAGCTTCCCGATCAGCATAGTGCTAAGGCAGTCTATGTGGCATTGGCAGGAGGACGGTATATGTTCTTTGCTGAGTTCCAATATGGACATGGGGAGCTTGAGTTCCAGTTGCACGCCTTTTGGATTTTTCATTCCCGAAAAGAACCAGGTGGTTACCGAGATTGCATCCCCGTCATATTTCTTCAGCAATTCTTTCAGACTGAGATACAGAATTGCATTCCTCTCCAGAAGTTCATTGCTCACATTCTCTACTCTTGTGGCATCGGTCACCCATTTGTCGGCCACCTTTTTTGCCTCCTCTCTGTCGATGGACTTCATTGTGGCGTCCAGTTCGGGAAAATCCACTTTGATCAATTCAATGTCCAAATATTTCTTCAGTCTTTTAGGATAATTGCGGTCGTACTCCGTCGTCGGCTTGTCCACCTCGGGCCAGCCAAACTGGTCCAACGGATTAGTCTTATCATACGGATAATCCTGAACGGCAATTATCTTTTTCCCTTTCAGTCGGGCCAGTGTTTCTTTTGAACTCAACGGTTTGGCATTTTCAGCAAGCATTCGACAGCTTGTGAAAGCAAGTGATGTGACAATGCCGATTATTACAAATAAACATATTGTACTTGAATCTCTCTTCATGATTTACATCCTTCTGACTATTTTTTGGTACCTAAATTGAACGATTATAATTTTTAATGGGTGCTATCCACTTCACCGGCTCGTGCGTATGGACGTTCAGATCGTCCACAAACAGCGGCGTATGCTTCGGCGCGTACGTGTCCCGTCCGTACTTGAGCACGTTGTCGGCAAACTCCTGCACGGCATCGAGATATCGGGATTCCTGACCCTCCTTCGGAATGGATTGCTTTACAGAAAAACTGGGCGAGACAGCGAAAATCAGGGTTAATCCCAATACGACATGAATGAATAATATACTTCTCATAGTTTTACCTCCTATGAGTACGAGGAAACCGGCTTAATGCGTTAAAGACTGCACAGAATCCACTAGCACGATTATACAACGAGTGTGAGAAAATACCAGTATAGCGAAATGGTGGCAAAATCAGGGACACGGGCGTCTTGGTTCAGCAGGTTCTTGATGGTTCCAGGGTAAATCGATACAATTCAATGCCGTTAATTGAATGATCCATTCGAATGAAAGGAGTATCGCACATGTGCAATGAAAACAGATTACCCCTGATCGGCGAGAAGGCCCCGTCGTTCAAAGCCGAGACCACCCAAGGGCCCATTACTTTCCCCGACGACTTCAAAGGCAAATGGGTCGTGTTTTTTTCTCACCCGGCCGACTTCACACCCGTCTGCACCACGGAGTTCATGACGTTCGCCTCGATGCAGCCGGAGTTCGAGAAGCTCAACTGTAAGCTATTGGGGCTATCTATCGACAGTACCTACAGCCATATTGCCTGGCTGCGGACGATTCAGGAGAAGATCGAGTATAAAGACATGAAAAACCTCGAGGTGACGTTCCCGGTCATCAGTGACCTGACAATGGAGGTCTCGAAGGCTTTTGGTATGCTTCAGCCAGCCGCCAGCAATACCCAGGCTGTCCGGGCCGTGTTCATCATCGATCCCAAAGCCATCGTGCGGGCAATACTGTATTATCCGCTGAGTAACGGACGCAATATGGATGAGGTCAAGCGGCTGCTGATTGCCATGCAGCACAGCGATGAGCATGGCATCGCCACTCCGGCGAACTGGCAGATCGGAGAGGATGTCATCGTCCCACCTCCGGGTTCTTGCGGCAGCGCTAGAGAGCGGGTCGAGAAGCCCTCGGCCGACACTCAGGTGCTTGATTGGTTCATATGCCTGAAAAAGTGCCCGCACGGCAAGAAATAAGCTGCATGTATTTGAACCGCTGAAATGTATACGGCGGGCGGCAGGAAAAAAGCTGCCCGTAGTCTTTCTGGGACAAGGTAAAAGAGGAAATCGATTATGCTCTTCAAGCAATTCAAGGTTGACGGACTGGGTTGCTATTCGTACCTGATCGGCTGCCCGGCACATGGTACGGCGTGCGTCGTGGATCCGGAACGTCATGTGCCGCACTATATTGAGACGGCTCAGGAAAACGGACTTCAGATTACGGACGTGTTCGATACGCACCTGCATGCTGATCACATCACAGGCAGCGCGGAACTTGCTGGCCGGACGGGCGCAACCATTCACGTCCATCCTGCCATCGAGGCGGACTATCCCCACGAGCAAGTGCATGAAGGGCAACGCTTTCGATTTGGGGCTGCGGAACTCGAGGTCCTTGAAACCCCTGGACATACCCCCAACTCCGTCACGTTGGCGGTTACGGATCGTGGGCGTTCTGAGGAGGTGTTTGCGCTTTTGACGGGTGACCTACTGTTCGTGGGCGATGTGGGACGGCCCGACCTTGCGGGGGAAGATCAACTGGAGATCCAGGTGCGGGCTCTTTATGAAAGTCTCTATATGAGACTTTCCCGATTTCCGGATTGGACCGAGGTCTATCCTGCCCATGGAGAAGGGTCCTTGTGTGGTCGCGGGATGAGCGCCAAACCGATGACGACGCTTGGCTTTGAACGGAGGAACAATCCCTTAATGAAAGGTCTGCCTTTTGAGGAGTTTCGCCGAATCATGACCACCAATTTCCAGGTCCGTCCTCCCAACTTCGCGGCCATTGTGGACAAAAACCGCCTCGGTCCGAAGTTGCTCAGCGAATTGGTAGCCTTTACTGAGTTGTCCACCCGGCAGGTGGAAAACGCCGTGCGGCAGGGTGCCCGAATCGTTGATACCCGCACTCAAACCGCTTTTGGAGCCGCATTCATACCCGGTTCGCTGAATATCGGAATGACGCCGAGTTCTGTTAACTGGCTCGGTATGGTGCTGGATGCGGACAATGACATTGTCATCGTTGCCGATAGCACTGCTGTTGCTCGTGAAGCTGCGTACCAATTCCGACGAGTTGGTTATGACCGATTGATCGGTTACTTGGGTAATGGTATCTCAAGCTGGGCGCTCCAGGGCAAGTCGCTCAACCATCTTCCCCAGTTAACCCCGGCCAGTCTCAAGCACGTCTTGGGAAAATATCATGACCATGTCGTTTTAGATGTCAGAACCGATGCCGAGTGGCAGACGGGTCATATCGAACAAGCCCTCCATGTGCCTATCTCAAAGCTCGTCAAGACAGGCATCGATCTTGATAAACAACGCCACATTACTACGGTCTGCCGTTCGGGTTACCGCTCGAACATCGCCGGTAGTTTCCTAAAGTCCTTGGGTTACGAGCACGTTTTCAGCCTGATCGGCGGGATGACCGCATGGGATGCGGCTCACAGAACCATCTAAAACGAAGAAAGGAGACATGCAATGGTTCGTGAATAAACAGGTGGAAGAAGAGGCATCCGTGGATGTGGTGGTTCAGAAGATGAAGATGGTCAAAGAAGCTATGGGGGCCATGTTTATGATCGATAGGCTGCTTGCGCAGCGACGGCAATCTTGACCCTCCGAATCTCAGGCGTTATCTGCATAAGCGCTTACACACGCTCTGCCACTGCATACAAACCCCATTCCACCCAAGCCTTTGAGAGTCTTTTCCGACATTCCAGTGAATGCGGGAGGTTGCCAAATATGGCGGTTCTGTATCGACCGGCACAACGGAACGATAAATACCTGTTTTCTGGACGCATCCGTTCGAAAAGTCGCGCTGTATGTTTTGTGGGACCTGAAATGGCACCGTAGTTGGGAGCCACAGTATTATCAGGCCGAAGACATTCCTTGGCTACGTTGACGTGGCCTGTTCCGGCTATCCGGGGATGATATAACCGACCAAGGCCATTTTTCGGTGAATTGAAAAGCGATTTCTGAGAAAGGCAATTTGTTATCCATCCTATGCGATTTTTCTCACGATAAACGGTCCGTGGGGAGATTTTGTGGGCCATCTTGAGCAAAGAAAAAGGGCTGCAAGCGGTAAACTCACAGCCCTATCAACCATCCGTGGAGGGTAATCATGAAAAACAATAAAAAGGCCCCCGCTTGAGGAGGAGAGAGGAAAGGTAGCAGGGGCCATATTCTTTATCATTCTTTTCGTCGCAGTTTCCAACCGGCGATACTGAGGCCGACAGTGCCAACGATAAGAGCGCATACCAAGACCACAAATAACGCAAGGACCGGATTCCTTTTCATCTCCTTCACCTCCTCAACATGTAAATTGATCCTTGATAGGCTCCGTCCAAAACTCCATTTGCATTTTATCAAATGTCACCAGGGCTTGTCAAGTGGAGAGAACTGATTTTTGAAATAAGGCCCTCACTCCGAGTTGAGGGTACCTGAAGAGAGCAATGGCCTGAAGGAGGGGTGTCGGCTTTCCGTGCCGATGCCCATTTATGAATCATAACAAATTCAATCAACGAATCTATTGGGGTAACCACGTATTATTCTTGAAAAACCCCTGTGTGAGAATTCATAGCAAAAAAAGTGAGATACGCGCAGGGCTTAAAACTGAGGCTGTGTATTGATTACATCGTATTCAAATGGCCCGGCCAAACAGAACGCAACAAAAAAATTATAAACCACTTCTTGAAACGCCGCAAATTGGTGGATTTGGAAGAAGGCATTGAATAATCGTTGGATGCACGTAGATAGATAATACCCGTTGATGCCAGAGAGGAACTAAAAATTAGCAGGGGGCCATATTCTCAATCATTCTTTTCTTTTTTGCAGCCTCCAACTGGCAACGCTGAGGCCGAGGGTGCCAACAATAAGAGCACATAATAAAAGTACAAATAATGCAAGGATTGGATTCCGTTTCATTGCAAGTCTATCAAATAGGATGATTTTTAGGGTGAACAATTCAATCAAACGTTTTGAGACATCCTGATAGACGTCACATCCGCATGACTACCGAATATTCAATCATAAGTGCTTTACAGCAATTATGTCATTTACCTTGTGGACATCCTTTTATAGCAATGATGCCATTATCCCGATCCCACATATTTTATCGGGCAAACAAGCTCAAAAAGTTGAACCATAATCCAAGTACCAGTGTCTTTGGACAATTTTAAGGCAAAAAGCCCCTGTTGTGCGGAGGGAGTGGAATAGCACCTTTGAGTAAGCAACGCAGGGGCTTGAGAGCTAAATTTCCAGACATTGTATGATATTAGGTAAGCTAAGCCAAGCAGAATGAAAGGTTTTAAGGTCAGTAAAAGGCCCTCCTTCCTATAGGGCCTGCCGAGGAAAAAAGTATTCAACACATGGGAAAGGTATTCAAATTTTCGTCATTATTCGGAATTGACTTAATAAATCTTAATAAAAAACCTTCATGGTGGAGCCGGATTATATTTATATTAGGGTTAGAAAAGCCCTGATGGGGGGCGCAGGGCTTTCTTTTAGAAATTCTGTTTCGATTAAGGAGGGATTGTATCATCGGCACTTTTCAGCTATGGCTTTACATTATTATATGCTGAAGTGCAGCTAATCAAGCGCTTGAAATTGGGATTGTTGTATTATCGAGTCACAGAGCTTTTGCAATTCTTTGATTGTTGTTCGTGCTTGTCCGTCAAGTCCTCGGCAATGGCTGTAAAATAATCATCGTCAATTTTCCATCCAGTCGATTAACTCTTTCGATTTCTCTGGCGGATGGTCCAGATATCTTTTTTTGTTGCTCGCCGCCAAGGCTCTTGTAAAAATACTTGATTTAATCTTTTTCCATATCGGTAATTTTGCATATCCTGGCTTCAAATGTAAGCAAAGAGACGTGTTCTTCCTTGTATGATGTATGCAAAGAGCATATAGTCGTATGGAGTCGATCGATCGCAACTTTAATAGTGCGGCCTATAGGGTTCACAACACGGGTCGGAGACTGAGATATGCGAAATTTAGCACTTGTATCGGCGCTTTTATTTTTGAACATTATTTTTGACGCGAGAGCGGATGTACCTCTGGTTGAATTAATTCAGAGAATACAACCTGCGGTAGCCACTGTTGTTTCCTTCGACAAGAACAATAATCCAGTAAGGCAGGGAAGTGGATTTTTCGTAGATCCAAAGGGTGTTTTAATTACGAACAAGCATGTGATACAAGGCGCACATGCCGCTACTGTGAAACTTGCCTCTGGACAACTGTATCTTATTGAGGGCGTATTAGCAATCGGTACGGATAGCGATATTGTGAAGCTTCGAGTCAAACTAGATGGGAAAACAACGCCCTTCATGACACCTGCTGATCTTACGCCACAAGTTGGAGAAGACATCGTCGTTATTGGAAGTCCCCTGGGATTGGAAGCAACCGTCTCAAGAGGAATCGTCTCAGCCATTCGGAACATACCTGCAATAGGGAATGTCCTGCAGATATCTGCTCCATTGTCGCCCGGATCAAGCGGGAGTCCAGTATTAAACATGAAGGGGCAGGTTGTAGGTGTTGCCACTTTCATACTGAAGGAAGGGCAAGCCCTGAACTTCGCAATTCCGAGCAAGACGATTTTAGAATTGAGTCCAGAAAATCAGCCCGTAAAACTCTCAGAAATAGAACGGGTCGTTGCTCTTATAGCCCAAGCTCGGCTCAAATATAACGAAAAAGACAGCAGAGGGGCGTTAAAGGAGTTAGAGGAGCTCTTGAAGCTTAAACCTAATCATGCCGAAGCCTTGGAATTGAAGAAAAAGATAGAAATTGAACTGAACGTGCCATTGCTTCGGCCAGATGGGAAAATAGTGTTATTAGATGATAAGGCGAAAGTAGTTTACCTGAACGCTGGCAGCAACGACCGCGTCTGTCAAGGTTTGACTTTCACGGTTTATGATAGAGGTACAAATATACAGGAGAACAGCAAGGGAAAGGCCGCGATCGAAGTATTTGATGTGGCGAAAACCTCCTCGGCAGCACGGATTATACATTCACAAATAGGGAGGCCCATCCAGCCAGGTGATATCATAGGAAATTTAATTTGGGACAGGAACAAGACAAATGTGTTTGTGATTGCCGGCGACTTTGACACCGATGGCGACGGGTACATCGACCTCAACGCTATTGACAGGATAAAAAGACTTATCGAAACATGGGGTGGTAGAGTTGATAATCAGGTTTCGGCGGACACAGATCTTGTGGTGCTCGGTGAGTCACCACACGTTCCCCCAAAGCTAAATTCTCAGGAGCTATTTGATCCCGTATCAAAGAAACGCTACGAGGTTTTGTTGCAGAAATTTAGGCACTATAATGATGTCCAGCATGGAGCGAAGACCCTGCAGATTCCAATCTTTACGTGCAAACAATTCTTCTCAGGGATCGGCTATAAGGTACAGATTAAAAGAACTGCCTCGGATCACAAGGCCGCTACTCGAGATAACAGCTTGATGGGAGTGGTAACGGCTGTGGATGTGAAAAATCTTCTAATCCAGATATCTATCGGCGCCACGAACGGTGTTAGAGAAGGTATGAGATTCCATGCCACACGCAATAGTAAGTTCATTTGTGATATTGTAATCTTGGTGGTTGAGCCTCAAAAAGCAATCGGTTGCCTCGAACTACTGCAGGAACAGTCGAAGGATTTGCCAAAAATTGGCGATAATGTAAGCACCGGCCTATAATGCGCATTTCCAGATCTGCCCAACTCATCAAAATCCTTCTGGAATTCAGACCATATCTTTGAGATTCTTCAACGGTCGAATCTTCACCACATTCCGCGCCGGTTTGGCTTTGAACATAGTTTCTTCACCGGTGAAGGGATTCATACCTTTGCGAGCCTTGGTAGCAGGTTTTCGCTGAACGGTCAGCTTCATCAAGCCAGGAACGATATACACACCGGGACCACTTCGGCCAAGACTTCTTCTGATCTGCTCAGTCATCGCTTCAAATACAGCGTTGACGTCCTTCTTTGTCAAACCGGTCGCATCAGCGATACCCGATACGATCTCACCTTTGGTCATCGATTTTGCCGGTTTTTTCAATGTTGCAGTAGTGGTCATAATACACGTTCTCCATAGACTGACACAATGAACAAAGCATCGCCCGAATACACAAATCCAGCGAGCAAACAGTAATTCGATAACAAAGTCCTATTTGTATATCGGCCATTTCTGGATACGAGACCACTTCAAAAGGGGGGAAGCACTGGAACTGATTATCCAAAAACTTGTTAAGTCAGCTTTGAACGTTGCCGAAGATCATATCAGCCGATTTATCGAAGCCATATTACTCGTCAGGCCCTGAGAGCGGAGGCAGGGCCTTTCTGTTGCGCCCAAGATGCCCAAATTCATTGACCTGCTCAACGGAAAACCATATAATCAATACATAATTAAGTCATCAAGCCCCTGTGTTGTTTATCCACAGATGTTATTTCCCCCTCTCCGCACAACAGGGGCTTTTCCAGCAAAATAAGTAGTTAGGGCTTGCTAAACAAGCCGTCTGAAGAGTGAGAAGAAGTGGACTCTTCACACAAATAGGTCGTTTTTAATGTAATGCAACATAACAACCTGAATTTCTCGGAAATTCGTTGCAATTGGGATGTCATTTTGGTATTATCGGGCTCAAGTTGAACGGGAGCGTCTCAGAAAAAAATGTCCAAGCGTGCAGAAAATGCCGTTTATGAAGTCAGACATAAAATCTGAAATAAGTAAGTAAGCTTATGTTCCCGAATTCAAAAACATCTGGTCAGGGTTCACCCGGTCTTTCGGGTTCGAGGGAAGGAGGTGTTCGCAAGCAAAATACAATTGTCGCTGTCAAGCACGGTCAAAGTGTAGTCAAGAGTAAAGACCATGGTGGTCGGTTCATGTTAACTTCCTGTAAGGAGGACGATTATGTGTAAAAGAACGATGTGTGTAATTTTAGGAATGATACTGATCATGACAAGCATCGCATCTGCCGAACTCGTAGCTCACTGGAGACTTGATGACGGCTCCGGAATGGTCGCCGTTGACTCAAGTGGTAATGGTCACGACGGCACGCTCGTGCTGGACCCGCAATGGGTGGCTGGCAGATATGACGGTGCTTTAGAGTTTGGCGGGATCAGTGGTCAACGCGTGGAGATAGAAGGATACGACGGTGTACTAGGTACACAGAACAGGACCATTATGGGCTGGGTCAAAACAGCAGAATTGGGTGACTGGATCTCCTATGGTCAGAATGTGACCAGCCAGAAATGGATCGGCCGTATAAATGACAACGAAAGCAATGGGGCGGTAGGAGCGCTTCGCACAGAATGCAGCGGCGGATACATCATCAGTACTACTGTTCTTACCGACGATGAGTGGCATCACCTGGTATCTGTCCTCGAGAGCGACGGCGCACCCACTATTTTCGATATCTCAATGTACGTCGACGGCACCCTGGAAGAAATCAGCGGTTCCAAAGTCGTAGACGTCAACACAGTAGGTGAAAGGAATGTCTGGATTGCCGATGGTCATCACGATAGACCGCTGCCGAGTGTAATTGACGACGTACGCATCTATGACCATGCAATGACTAAACTCGAAATTTTGGCGGTCATGGCTGATGTCGAGCAGATTGATATGGAAATCGGGTATTGTATGACACCCCCCGTAATTGATGGGGAAGTCGATGGGATCTGGGCGGTTTCCTCGACGCAGGCTTTCGTCCCACTGGAAGATCCGGCCGACGGCTCCGGCACCTGGCAGGTGCTGTATGATGAGGAGAATCTCTATGTGATCGTGGACGTGACCGACGACAGTCTGCAGAACGATTCGTCCAGTGCTTGGCAGGACGATAGCGTGGAGATTTATTTCGACGGCGGTAACACGAAGCTGGACACACCATTGTCGGGTGATGACCACCAGTATACATTTGGATGGACGGCGGACGATATACAAGGAACCAACATTGCTGGATATACTGATGGTATTGAGCAAGCTCAAGTAACTACCGACACCGGCTGGCGTATCGAGGTCAAGATGCCCTGGATATCGATATGGGGCGTGGTGCCTGAGGCTCACGATTTGATCGGTATTGATTGTTACTACAATGATGACGACGACGGTGGTGATTCGCGTGAAGGTAAGATGCTCTCTTATTCCGCCGTTGAAGGCTGGAATGATGCCTCTCAGTGGGCTACGGCCATTTTGGCGGTTGCCCCGGAGCCGGTTGATCCCGGCAGTTCAGGTCTTTTAGCTTTGTGGACGTGTGATGAAGGAGAAGGGGCGGTTGTGGGAGACGCTTCTGGTAATGGCCGGGATGGAACCTTCGTCAATGGCGATCCATCCTGGGTCGAAGGTGTCCAGGGCAGCGCAGTGGAACTGATCGGGCCCACGCTAATTGAAACCCCTCCGCTGGATCTGGAGCTGACGGAAGCCACGATGGCTGGATGGATCTTACCGTACGGTCCTCAGCCGGATTGGTCCTCGATCGTTATGCAGCGCGATCCTGGTCTGGCCACTGGTTTCAACATCCTCGGTTATCAGTTGGCCTATCACTGGAACGATACGTCCGATTCGTGGAGCTTCCGCGGTGGCGACATGATCGCAGAAGAAGAATGGACCTTTGCCGCCGTGACGGTCGATCCCGACAAGGCGCAGTTCTACGTCAATGGCTTGCCAGGATCCGTCAATGAGATTGCTCATGAACCTTGCTTGTGGAACAGCAATGTCTATTTAGGTGGTGACGGCACTGAGGGTTGGGTCTCGCGTAGAATGGTTGGCGCCCTGGATAATATTCTTATGTACGACAGGGCTTTATCTGCTAATGAGATCCTTTACCTTGCCGGTTATCGGGCCGCGCCAGATGTGGAGGCGAATAAGGAGATCGCCCGTCGGTTCTTCGAGGAGATGTGGAACCTCAGGAATTTGGACATTGTGGAGGAACTGATTTCCGCTGATATGCAGGGCCACGCTCCCACCGGTGAGTTTGTCGGCTACGAGGGCGAGCGACAGACTATTCTTGGAACAGTTGAGGCCTTCCCGGATCTCCAGATCACCATTGACGATATAATTGCCGAGGATAACAAGGTGGCGCTGCTAACGTCCTACCACGGCACACACACAGGTACCCTAATGGGGCAGATTCCACCGACCGGTGCCGAAGTTGCCATGACCGGCGGTGTTCTCTTTCATTTTGCTGAAGGAAAGATTGTAGAAGCATGGTCCTTTGCGGACATGCTGGGTCTGATGCAGCAGATTGGCGCGGTTACCCCACCTCGTCCAGCACCACAAGATTACACTTGGCTTCCATCCTCTCAAATTACGGGCGATCCAGGCAACCCGGAGAGCAACAAAGAGTTGGTCATTCGTTTTGTTGAAGAGGTCTGGAATCAACGCAACTTGGAGCCCATCAAGGAACTCTTCCATCCGGAGATAATCGGCAACAATCCGGCTGTCACCTACATGTACATGCCGGCTAATCGCGAAACGTTTACGCAATCGATTGCCGACTATTTGGCCGCTTACCCTGATATGAATGTCACGATCCATGATATGGTGGCTGAAGATGACAAGGTATTGGCCCATTGGAGCGTCAACGCTACTCACGGAGGTGAACTCATGGGTATCCCGCCCACGGGAAATCCCGTCACCTTCTCGGGTCATACGATGTATCGATTCGCCGATGGCCAGATCGTGGAGACTTGGTGGACTTGGGACACGATGGGCATGATGCAACAGATTACGCCAACTGAACCTTAACCATCTATGGAACACATTTCCATTGATGGGAATATCCGTTATGTGTTTGAGGGCTGTGAGCATTTCGCTTGCAGCCCTTTTCTTTGCACATATCCTACAGAATCCCACCAAGTGCCGTTTTACCCATCGGCTCCGCGACGGGAAAAACCATATCTATTATAGTCGAAGCTGATTAATCTGCTGAAGTCACCCGTTTTAACCATAATAATACTCGTATGCGGCTTTTTTGGTCGAATCTGGCCTACCCCTATCTATGTAACGCTTGGTGATTTGAGACAGCAAATCAAAGACATCGCTGTTTTTCTGGGTTTTGATGTGATCGAATCAGATGAATAGAGTATTAGGGGACATTCCCCCTTTGGGCCACTCCCGTATTCTACCAATCATTCTCTGTGTTCGCAGATTTCATTTTAAATCGCCGAAATGTTTTTTTCTCGTCGGTAACACTTAAGCTAGCCACACTGTGGGTAACCCACTGAATTGACAAGTGAATTACCCTCCGAAACCACCTCGTCGATATACATAGGAAAAGCTATCAGATGAACCTGTCTTCCCATTCAATCTGGCTCATTGCGTGCAACAACCGTATGTTCTCCCGATTCTTGGTGCGAACCGAAAAACTTAAAAAGGTGGTCTCTTTTTTTAACAAGGCCTCGACACTGATGTCCCGCGTCGAAGGTCATATTTTGAACAAAAAGGCAGGGATGAAAATGTAAAATGCCAGAGCCAACCAAGATTGACTTCCATCACCGAAGGATTAGCCAGATTTCAGACTTCACCGAGCTCATTGAAATGCTATTCCCCGGGAATCACAATCAACAGCACGCGGCAGCGTGCATATTCTTCGAACTGAAATGGGCTAACTCCATAGTGCCTAACTTGGCGTACATTGAGAGTAAGCACAACGTGACACATCGAGTTCTTCAACGAGCCCGAGCCAAGCTGTCGCGGCTCGGGCTCATTGAGCATGTGAGCTATTTGAACAGCCGGTACGGTGGCCAACATGGATGGAAGCTGTCCAGCAGGTTTGAGACGGCGTTGAGACAGATAGCAGAAAAATCCGGGAATTTCAGAGATGCCAAATCAGGTTCGAAGGAAAAGGATTTGATGTTGGTGGAGTTGATGGATGGGAGGCGCTGTGCAGTGAGCGATCAGCAGCTTAATGAAATTCGGAGGTAAAGTACATTGAGTGAAGATAAATCCAAATTGGTTATAGCGTTGCGTGTGCTCGTGCTGGGTATGTTGATAATCAATGCGGTGATTTTGTTAAGGTTCGCGCGATCAAGGGCATCGAAACCGTGCCTGACAGTAACGACACGATTTATTCTGGAGTATCCGGATTGTGCTGAGAAGCTGGTTCAGGCCGCCAATGTCTCAAATGGGGAGCATTCGCGAAAAGTAGGCAGTAATTCATGAAGAATTGCTCGGATTGTCGAAAACCAGAATAGTGTAAAGAAGTTTTGGTTTAGGCTTAATGACAGACAAGGAGGTCTACCATGAGCAACAACGATCCGAGCGTGAAGATAATCTCTATCAAAGTTCCTCCGTTTATGCAAGAGCAGATTCAAAATATTGTGACTAAGGCCCTCGAATCACCAACATTTAGAACGGCCAGTATGTTTGAGGACAACGAACGTGCGATCTATCAGCAAGCCCACCGCTTGGGGGATATCGTCGTCCAACATTACCTGCAGGCTGTCTCTGATTCAGAATCCATGCGTCAGGCAGGACGGCAATTGGTCCAAGCTATGCCCGGTCGGATCAAGAATCAGGGCCCTCGTGATGTTCGCATCCAAACCCTTCACGGCGGCACGATCAGCATTACGACTCCCTATTACAGCCGTAACTGCGACAAGCATAAACCAAACCGAGGGTGCTATCCCGTGTTGATGCTTCTGGGTATTTACGGGTGTAGGCCCCGCGTGACGCCTGCTCTTTCCAACTACATCGTCCTGATGGTTGCAGCCATGGGTTCCATAGATGAAGCGAGAGCTTGGCTGGCCAAGCAAGGGATCGAGTGGTCAGTCAATGGCATCCGTACATTGACATATCAATATGCAACTCGGGCTCGTTATGCCCAGCAACAGCAGGCAGCGTCGTTAGGTGAATCTGTAGCAGGCCGCCGGATTGTGGTCTCTGTGGACGGTGGTCGCCTACGTGTGCGTCGCAACAAACGTGGCCCCAAGACGAAAAAGGGGCGTCACCGTTACCATACGCATTGGCGTGAACCGAAGCTATTGATCATTTATGTCATTGATAACGAAGGAAACATGGATCATACTTGGACACCGATCATCGATGGTTTGCTAAAGGACCACGGTCGTGCTCCTGATGCTCTTTTTGAATTAATCCGTTACTATCTGGCCAGTCTGGATATTGATCAAGCCGACCGAGTCATGTTTGTGGCCGATGGGGCACGTTGGATTTGGCGTCGTGTCGCTCCCTTGTTCTCATCATTGGGTTTGGGTGATGACCAAGTGATTGAATTGGTCGACTTCTATCATGCCGTCGAACATCTGGTGAAGGTAGCCGACTTACGTCGTGGTTGGACGAAAACGCAACGCCGTCAATGGATTCGCAAGCAACGCAAGCGATTGCTAAAAGGCCAAGTTGATCGTGTCGTTCAGGCCGTTGATGAATTGTGTACAGGACGTATGAGCGAAAAGGTTCGTACTGAACGCAATTACTTTCATGGCAATACCACACGAATGAACTACTTTCAGATACAGCTTGAGCAGCTTCCGCTCGGTAGCGGCGCGATGGAAAGCGCGATACGTCGGGTGGTTAATCTTCGTCTTAAAGGTGCCGGCATCTTTTGGTACGAGGACAGTGCGAACGCGTTACTGATGCTACGTTCCTACTACAAAGCAGGAAGAACACAAGATATTGCTAGACTTGCATTTATGCCTACAATGAAGGAGGCTGCATGATACCTACGAATGACGAATGCTCCCTCTCAAATGTGAAGATTGTTTCGCTCGGGGCATTAGAAGGTGGGACTTCGGATAAATAATACCTCTGCAGAACACTCACGCCACACGAAAATCTTCGAAATAAAACCCTCAAAAGATAGTATGCGTCTCTTGATGGCTTAATTATGACACTTTCGACAATAAGATGTAAGATCAGGTGCAATTTTGTCGCGTAGTGATTTAAGTGCGCCCTGGATTGAGATGTTCTATATGTCACTTTTCTCTTACTTCACATCTGAATTCCTTAAGCATTTCCTGAGCTTTTTCTTCACCGAATTGCTCAACCATCGTTTTCCACAGTGGGGAGTTGCGAATTTGCTTCTGATATTCTTTGGTGACTGATTCAATCTGTTCAGGGCTTGGCGGAAGTCCAGGTTGAATGATATGCAATCCATCCTCACTCATCCACTGAAAAGCAGGAGGTGTAATGGAGGACTTTTTCGGTCTGGCCCTCTTGGGTAATCTGTTTTTCTTCTTTCGCTTTGACATTAGTTAATGGTGTTAGAACTCTGTCCCGCTCCCCCCCTTTGTTCAGCTCCCTATATCAGTTCGTATCCGTGCTTCCGGAGCCACTTCACAAGCTTCGAGCAGAGCTCTGTGATCGATGCGGCCTTGAAGCGGTGTTTCTCTGGAGGCATCGGTGCAGCGAAAGGTGGGATGCCATCGAATGTCAGACGCATCTCAACGGGAGTCTTCCCCGAATCCCTTATTTGGATTTTGGCATCGTAGTTCAGGTACTCCTCCGCCTTTGGATGCGAGAACTTGGCGATGAGCTCACTCTTTTCTTCGTATATGACCTTTGATCTTGGCATATGTCTGTGATGCTGAACGCTGGAAGGCACCCGTTTCTGGAAGACGCGTTTGCAAGACTTTCAGAAACCGAGTGCATCCCGCTGTTTGGTCGTCTCTTCTCTGGTCTTTCGATACTTGGTTTCATGACTCATGATGAAAATGTACTTCCCCGGTAGGACTTCGAGAAACTGTCCCGTTTCCAGATCTTCCTGGGTGTACCTGTCACGGTGCTCCGCAACAACATTCTTCGGGACCTCCGACAGAGAGACGGGGGTGGCGTTTGGATATAGCATGAGCCCAAGGTCTCGTGGTTTCATTCTCCGGACTGCCTCAGTCGCGATTATGTCAATTGCCGCATCGACCACTGGATCGGGATGACGATCTACTTTGATTCGCTTCATTCTTCTGACTCCGAGCGGCCTGTTCAGGGGCCGAGATACGAGGTCCCTTGAAACAGCAAGGTTAGGTGACTCTGTAATGACTTTTGTAGTAACCCAGGAATGCTTCTCGGGCATCTGATATTTCTTGTGCTTCATCAAAATCGGGCTCACTTTCTTTTGCATGGATAAGCCATGTATTTGTATAAAGTTGCAATGCAAAAGTAGTGAGTTCACCTTGCACATCCTGATTAGAGTATTGCTTCGATACTCTATCAATAACATGCTTTATCATTGGGATAAAGAAAGAATCGTCTAGCTCCCTAGTCTTATTATTGAATTCAAAGAGAGCTTCAATAATGTTTTTGTATGATGCAATAATCTGCATGGTAAATATGTCACCAAACACACCTCCTGAAAAGCGATGCGTGTGCGGCGGCGTCCTCAAACCGGATGTTATCATTATGGTTCGACCATTTCAATGTCATCGATAGTAAGAACCATCCTTGTGTAATCAAGATTCTCTCTATCACACTTCTTTAGAAACTTGGCATCGAACTTCTTCAACGTAGACTCATCCCACAAAATGCCAATGAATCTGTCGTTATCAATGTCTTCAATATAGCCAGTATAGCCAGACAAGTCCTTACCTTTGAAATCCGGATCTTCAGTGCCATTTTTGACTCTAATGTGATCACCTTTTTTCATATGATGTTCTCTGGTGTGACAATGATTGGCCTAAACTGCTTTTACTCCGCTGATAAAACAAGTGATTGACAATCGAAACCGCGTAATCTCAGACGAAGGCAATTGCTTTGAATTTTGGGTGGGGCAACGTTTGCTTCAGAGATTTGTTGATCTTTTCTTCATTGTTGTTAACAATCGAGATATTGAGGAGGACTATCTCCAACTCTTCCAATTACCTTTGGGTAAACCCCCGCTGGAATCTCTTTTTTGATTGATATCACATTTATTTGATGCCACCAATCATCGCCGAAGTCGAACCAATACCCAAAGATATCGCCAGTTCTTAATTTCAAGGAATGAAGCGTTGTTTTTGATGCTTCTCCAGAATTGTCAACTTCTCCGGGTAATCCATATCGTTTAGCGTTAGGATCATGTGGGCCTTTACCTCCTATCTGAAATTCGTACATATGTTCTTCTTCACGATCAAAAGCGTCAAAAATCTCATGATGCAGGTCTTCTAATGTTTGATCACTCCGAATTTCTATCGTTCTGGAAATAATGGGATTCTGTTCGATAAATTCGTCGTCGACTGGTCCACCGACGATACATACATCCATCGTATATAGACTACTTTTTTGTATATTGTCCGTTTCTTTTTTTGCCATTTTCGTCCCGACTAAAGCTTTCATAATATTGGATAGAAGTTAGCGTGAATTTTCTAACGAAAACTCTTGATGTTGTTTTTTGAGGACTAACGAATCCATCACCGACGCGCGAATAGCGCGTACGGTGCACGCGCCGGTTGGGTCATCTCCGAATTGCCACTCGGAACGCATCCTCACCGAAGCTGTCGTAGATCTCTGCCTTCAGATGATATGATGTTCCTTGGATCGTGATGGTGTCTCTCTTCTTTGTCATCGCGTAGAGTCGTTTCCGCAGTTCACCTGCTTCCTCACTTGACGACTCAAGGCTGGCGATTCCGATCCCAATGTTCGATTTCATTGCGCAGACTTCCTCATGTCCGTCCTTGTACTCGACATCGAGTTCATCAGCACCATGTCGCAAAGCGTCGAGAACCAATCGCACAAGAATGTCATTCGGGGGAGATGTCTCGTATCTCATATCATCCTCTTTTTGTCTATCTGGGGCCATACACATGATCTAACATGCTGAGAATGGTGTTTCGGCGTGCCATTCTCAATCACGTTCAGGTCGCTGTTCGGTCCTTCGTTGCCCAGTCTGCCCAATCTGGGCACTGCTCTGTAATGAACTTGTTCATGTGCGTTTTGTCCTTCTTACCAGCGTTCTTTCGCCAACCATCAACAAGGAAACCGAAAATCTCCGCCGGTACGTCTGTTGCCCAATCCTTGAATTCAGACTTCGCCTCTTTTTCGAAACGGTAGATTCCTTTTAGTGTGCCCATTAGGTAGTGCATGCAGGGAGTAGGCATGCCGAGACGACGGAACTTCTCGATTTCTTGTTTGTGTGGCTGAATTGCCTCCTCGAACATTTGAACTGCCATCTCGTCCGGCGATGAATAGCCACGATTGCTTGGCCCGGCACGATCCCAGAGATCTTCGACACAGAGAGCCTCCAGATCGGATAGAACCATTTCTGACGTCTCGTCCACATCAACATCGACCAGGACTCGCTGGGCCTCACAAATGATGCGCTTTCGTATAGCTGGGTCAGTGGCACATAGTGCCCTTAATATGCGCAGCGCATCTTCGCCG
>Ga0272441_10005604_pt1 | contig 21672 bp, 26 predicted proteins | sample SSMProp6N_FD_193582 | JGI IMG/M metagenome (GOLD analysis project Ga0272441, IMG submission 193582) | Marine sediment archaeal communities from Little Sippewissett salt marsh, Falmouth, MA, United States - SSM-Prop-6N | ecosystem: Environmental > Aquatic > Marine > Wetlands > Sediment ... | reverse complement strand
AAATTTTCGCAAAATTTTTCCAACATGGGGCTCCTAAATTTGTGGTAAACTTTTTATGTTTCTTAGTTTTGACTAAAAAAATCTTACTTAAGATTAGCTTACAATTTAATACCCTTAGTCAGTAATCTAAAATTGTTAATCATCACTAAGCACCCTTAATGATTGTTTAAATTTGATTAGTTTAGACTAACCATTCTTTAATATAAATTAAAAGTCTTTTAACCTAAACTAGAATAGTTTTAGTTAAGATTCACCATTTTTTAGTTGAAACTAAATCCGTTTTAATATGGATTAAAACCGTTTTAATTGAGATTTACCATTTTTAAGTATTGATTTTCCCATTTTTAATGGAAACTAAGTCGATCTTAATGAAAGCTAAATCGTTATTAATGGATATTAAATCGTATTAGTTTGCACTAAAAATGGTAAAGTTTATGTTAAACCATTTTTAATAAAGAATAAAAGTGATTTAGTTTAGACTAATCATATTTAATCAAGACTTAAAAATGGTTAGTTTATATTAAAACCATATTTACCTAGACTAAAAATGGTTTAGTTTCAATTAAAATCGATTTAGTTTCAATTAATCATATTTAATTAAGACTTAAAAATGGTTAGTTTATATTAAAACCATATTAGTATAGACTAAAAATGATTTAGTTTCAATTAAAATCGATTTAGTTTCGATTAATCCGATCTTAATTAATGCTTAAAAATGGTTAGTTTGCACTAAAAACATATTAATATAGACTAAAAATGTTTTAGTTTCAATTAAAAATGATTTAAAGTTAATTAGATCATTCTTAATGGTCATTAAGCATAATAGAAAAAAAATTAGGGTAGACAAAGTCTACCCTAAGATTTGTTTAATCAAGACTTAAGATTTCAAAGCTTCAAGTTCTTTTTGTAACTTCTCAATTTGCATTTTTTTAGCTTTCTCTTTAAGTTCCTTAGTGTCGATTTTATTATTCTTTTCAAAAGCTAAAGATTCTTTAAGCTCCACTTCTTTTTCCTTAGCCTTGATTTGAAGATTTTTAATCTTCTCTTCATAAGTCTTAATCTTCTCTTCAATTTCTTTAATTTCAAACTCAATTTTTGAAGTGTCAGACTTATCTCCTCTAATCGACTTTAAGATTTGATTTCTTTTAACTAAGAGTTCTTTAGCCACATCTTCATTAAATTTAGCGAGCTTACAGAATTTCTTAATGCCAACTTTGAATTTCTTACCATCAATTTCACATTCCTCAGTGGCGATTCCTTTAAGATTAGTCTTGAATAAGCAGAAATAGTTTCCATTAGGAAAACTAAAACTGAACTTAAACGAATTAGAATGTAGACTAACTTCATCAATTTTGATGTTAGCTTTTTCTAATGCAGATTCAATAACATTAATGTTGGCTTTGATTTCCTTTGTTGTTGTTTCATTTTTCTTAGTCATGGTTTTGTCCTCTCAAATTTAAATTAAAAATAACTTAGTTGCTAAGTCAATTCACTTAGCGAGAACAAAGAAAAATCTAGTCTTTGTAATTTTTCTTTTACTCAATTTTCAATGAACCATGCTAGACATTAAGTTATCTTTAATTAGTGATTAAAAAACTTTAGTCAAAATTAAATTTGACTTAGTCATCACTAAGACAACAAAATGAGCATTAAGGTTTTCTTAGTTTAAATTAAATAAATTTAATTTAAATTAAGTTAATAATATAAATATATAATATATTTATATTATATTTAATTATATAACAAAAAAGCCACTAAGTACATTTTTTTTATTTTTAATGATAAATTTTAATATTTTAAATGATAATTAGATAAATCTTAATATAGATTAAGTTATATATTAAATTTTAATATTTATTAACTCCTTAATTACTGCTAAGAGTTACGAAGTCCGCTGCAAGATATTCTTAATAGTCATTAAATATAACTTAGTTACTATTAAATAATGCTTATTAAATATTATTTAATATATATTAAGTATGTCTTAATGTAGATTAAAGATCTCTTAGTGATCATTCTTAATTCACATTAAGATCGTCTTAGCCTAGATTAAATATATTATAGTTTATATTAAATTAAATAATATATAGTATGAGTTAAGATATATTTAATGTGTATTAAATATATTTTAATTTATTATAAGTTATAAAATATATAATATATATTAAGATATATTTAATAATGATTAAATATATTATAGTTTATATTTAATTAAATATTATTTAATTAAGATTAAATAAACTTTAATGCCTATTAAGGAGTTAGTCGTAACTCGGAATTCCTTAACTTTAATTAAGTTATACTTAATATAGATTAAATAATATTAAATAAAGATTATTTAATGATGATTAAATATATTTTACAAGACATTAGGTAAATCTTAGCGGAGATTAGGCCTACTTTAACGTCTCTCATATATAAGAAAAATTTTGAAAATCAAGCAAACTTCTGGTAGTTATTTAACTGCACCTTATTACAGCTGTAAAATATGAAAATTATTCTAAGACCAATAAATAAATATATGGGAGCACTTTAAAATTAAGGGGTGCCCTTAATTAAAAAAAAAAAAAAAAAAAAATAGGTATCTAAATTTTTTCACTCATATATTTTTATTATATCATAGATTATATATAGTAGCATATATTGTATTACTTATAGTATTTTAGTTTATTTTAACTTTAGTTAAGTCTCTATAAAAGCTGTCTTATCGTGCTTTACCTTGTAAGATAACTGGCTCAGTTTAACTTTTTTGATAATAATTTTAAAGCTGTAAGAGGCCCGACTTACTTTTTCAATATGCGCAGCACGAAGCACTAATATCGGCCTAAAATAACGATCCTAGATATTTATAAATCTAACTAAGATGTTAATACATCATAACCCTGGCTTCGCACCTCGTTTATGGATTAAATTTGCTAAGGTTGGTCCCATCGAACACCTGGCTTCGCTATTACGTTTTTTATTCACTTAATAACAGTTAACCCTGGCTTAATTTTAAAGTAAACTAATTTAGTAAATAGTATAATTTTATATTTACGCGCGGGTGCATATATATTATAATGTATTTAGATGGTCGAGGAATTTAACCTGAGGTTAGGTGAATGTCTGATAAAAATTATAACTATAATCCGCTAAGTGCTAAAAATAATGAAAAAACACAAAAATACATTGACTTGTATAAAATTCACGAAGATAATGCTCTTGTCTGTGAAGAGATGAACATCAGTGAAGCTGTAGGAATGAGGATTCTTTCAAATAAACATGTATTCTCAGTTCTAGCAGGTGAAGGTTGCTTTTTTAATAGCGATTCATTGTTTTCAGACCTACCTGATGCAGATCAGAACTTTATCAACGAGTTTATGATTGACTTTGATGGAGCTGCTGCAGCAAAGAGACTTGGATATAAGACACCATCTGTTGCAGCTAGATTGAGATTGACAAATCCTATTATTCGCTTTATCATCATGTGCAGACAGCAAGAGTTGAGAGATGTTAGTCAGGTTACTTCTCAAGCTGTACTAAACGAATATGCTAAAATTGCATTTGCTGATATTGGCGAATTTCTCGAATTCGATAAAGACGTTGTTACTCTTAAAAATAGTTCTGAAGTTGATACATCTATGATTTCCGAAGTCCAAAGCACACAATATGGAGTAAAAATTAAACTCCATAATAAAATGGCGGCCCTCGAAGCAGTTGGTAAGCATCTTGGTATGTTTAAAGAGAAGGTCGAGGTCACTGGTGCTGATGGTGATCCTATCAAAATCGAAGCTAATCTTTCAGAACTTCGTGGTAAACTTGACACAATCGTTGAAAGGGCTAAAAATCAAGCAGTTGCTGAACTAATTAAGAAAGGAGAGGCTTCTGTTGTTAAAGAAAACGATTTAGATGATGACGAAGAATCGGTAGACGAAGATAATAGTAACAACAAAGAGGAGAGCTAAAATGAAGGCTAACAAAACAGTTATTTCTTACATTATTAACGGCATACAGGCAATTATCATATTGCTTCTTGCAGCTTTTACTGGAGATCCTAGTGGTGCACTTACTAATGTGCGCTTCGAAACAGAGACAAAAGTATGCTATGTTGACTTTGGCATGAAGGAAGGTATCCTTAACCTTATTAAAAACACAAATAAGAATCACTTTAAGGAAACAGTCTCGCTTGAGTTTAACTGTGAACCTAAGAATTCTGATGGTTTAGTACCTACTCCTGAGACAAAATCAGATGTAGGCCCTACTAAGAAGGTTAATGAAGCTGTAAAGCCTGCTAAGGAAGAAATTATTGCTCCTAAGACTAAAGAATCTATAGAAAGTGTTAAAAATAAAGAAAAACCGGACGATGATGTAGGAGAATCTGACGTAAAAAAGATAATTGAAGAGACGAAAAAAGAAATTGATAAAAAAGATTTATAAATAAGTAAGAAAAGAGGACAAAATGAAGAAGCTTTTACTAGTAATAATTGTATCAATGCTTATGACTTCTTGTATCGGAACAGTTATGGGAAGTATTAAGCTAGGTTTTACAGATAAAAGCGGCAATAGCCATACTTACGGTATTGCAGCTGAATATAATGATGAGAAGAAGTCAGTTGACCTTGAAGGTGAGTACAAGGGTGTTAAAGTGGCTTGTTCAATTGCGTATGAAAAAGGGAAAAAAGAAGACCTGGACATTAAGACAGATCTTTCGGTGCTTGAATTGAGTGGAATGATTAAAGTTAGTATCAACGGGCAAAGCTATTCTTGTGAAGTTGATGCCAGTGAATTTAAAGCTGCAAAAGAGGCACCTACTCCTAAAGTACTTATGTTTAAAAGTAAACCAATAAGTAAGCTTTAATTAGGAGGGTATCATGCCGAGAAAATTTATAGAAAATCCTGACGCGTTAGATAATGATAACGGTCGTAATGTGCTTTATGAAGCAAATAACGAAGTTGTAGATGAGATAGAAGGCGGTGGAGGCGGCGGATCTTGCGAAATGATAGGTCTGTTTCAGGTTATTCCTACCGGTACTTTTTATTTTGTTAGACCAGATGGTTCAGATGCAGATGACGGTTTGAGTTACGCTGAAGCAAAAGCATCAATACAGGCTGCGGTTGATGCTGCAAGCGCAGGTGATACAATATTCGTTTTTAAAGGAACGTACGAACTTACAGCAGAAATAAATGTTGGAAAGGCTGTTAAAATAATTGGTGTTGAAGGTGCAGAAAAGACAATAATTCAGCCAGTAGCAGGAACTGATATTAGATGTATGTATATACATACTACTAATGAAGCAGAAGTTTATGGTTTTACTTTTCAGAATGGTAGATCGCTTTATACTAGTGTTGGTGAGAATTCTGGTAATGGTGGAGGTGTTTGTATTTGGTTGACAGAAACAAATACAGCTCCTATAGGAAGCTTTGTATCTGACTGTATAGTAAAAGATTGTTATGCTGATCAGTATGGTGGTGGTGTTTATCTTATGGATAAACGAGCAAGTTGTATCAACTCAATTGTAAAAGACTGTTCTACAGGAACTGGTGGGTATCAAGGCGGAGGCGGCGTTGGTCTTCGTTATGAAGGGTATCTTTATAACTCAATAGTTAAAGGATGTTCAAGCCCGTACGGCGCAGTTATGTCTTATCAGGGAACATGTAGAATTGAAAATTCAATAGTAAAAGACAATACAGCTATTGGTACTGTTCTTTTTCAGGGTAGTGGACACATACTATATAATTCAATTGTTGTAGACAATGAGCCGTCAAATATATTACTGCTTTACGGTAGTGCAGATATTAAGAGAACTTGCTCATCTCCTCTACCGGCTGGAACACTTAATACTGATATTGTGCCTGAATTTCAGCCAGATACATTTAAGCTTGTAGAAGGTTCTCCTTTGTCTTTTTGGGGTATGCCTAGAGATTGGCTTAAATACGATATTGAAAACAAGCCTGTTGGAAATGTTATAAGTATAGGCGCTTATAGAAATAAAACTTTCGTAACAGCAGAAACAGAATAGGTAATTAATGAACAGTTTAGCATTAGAACATAGTACTCTTGATATAAGGGAGGCTTTAACCGCTAATCCTATCAAGTTGTCTGATGATCTAAGTGAAAAGCATCAGATAGCCTTACAGGCTAATAATATGTCTAATGCTGAACTAGTTGCTAGATTACCTAAAGAAGACCAGGATGCGTTTTTTAACAGCCTTACGGCTGAGCAGACTGAATTGCTGTTATATGATTGGTCGTTTTGGGCTCGCCCGAAGCAACGAATACCAGAGGGTGCCTGGTACCTCTGGTTCATAATGTCTGGTCGTGGTTTTGGAAAAACTCGTACCGGTGCAGAGACAATTATTGAGTGGCAGCGTCGAGGCTATGGTATTTTTGCCTTAATCGGACAAACCACTGCTGACGTACGTGATGTTATGTTACACGGTGAATCGGGGCTTATTACTGTAGCTCCGCCTTACAATAGACCAAGATATATCGCTTCTAAAAGACAGATTGAATGGCCTAATGGTGCAAAGGGGTTTATCTATTCAGGAGACGAACCGGACCAGCTTAGAGGACCTCAGCATCACAAAGGATGGGTTGATGAACCCGGTAAGTTCAAGTACTTGGAAGACTGCATAGATATGTTTGAGCTTGGTCTTCGTATTGGTGACAATCCTCAGTACATAGCCACTGGTACTCCTAAACCACGACCGACTATTAAAAAGATGGTAGAAGACCCTAGTACTTATCTTACTTTAGGATCTAGTTTTGAAAACCTATCTAACTTGTCTAGTAGGTTTATAGAACGTGTTATTAAAAAGTATGACGGTACTCGTATTGGTGAGCAGGAGTTATATGGTAAATTGTTTAGCGATGTAGCTGGTGCTCTTTGGAACCATGAAGTTATACAAAAACATAAGGTTAATGCTAGGCCAACTGACTTTATTCGTATTGTAGTAGCAATAGATCCGTCTGTTACAGATAATGAAAGATCTGATGAAGCAGGTATAATTACAGCTGGTCTTACAGCTGAAGGTCACGCCTATGTTTTTGCTGATGACTCTAGAAAGTGTCATCCTAGTATATGGTCAGGTTTGGCTGTAAAGCGTTATAAAAAAGAACAAGCCGATTTAGTTGTAGCAGAAACTAATAACGGCGGAGATCTTGTTGAAATGGTTTTACAAACTACAGGATCAAAAGTTAATTTTAAAAAGGTGCACGCAGCACGAGGAAAGAGATTAAGGGCAGAGCCTATATCTACATTATATGATAAAGGTGTTGTACATCACGTAGGTGATTTTCCTGAGTTAGAAAGTGAAATGTGTGAATGGGTACCTGGAGAGGATTCACCTAATAGGTTAGATGCTTTAGTATGGTGTTTAACAGAATTAATGTTAGATGATACTGATGAGCCTGGTGAGATTGTGCCTATTAAAAGATTTTTATGAGGTTGTAATGGGTAAAATTAAGAAAGAAACTGCTGATGCAATTATAAAAGAGGCTTTAGACTTTTCTGATAATGCTATTTCAGTACCGTTGACTTTGCCTAAGGCATTAAATAGTTTGATAGACTCTTATGAGACTTTACATACCAAGTATAAAACAAACTATTTTAGGTATATGGCTTATGAGTCTGGTACTCCTATTAAAAGCAGAACTCTTGATAATTTTATGAAGATAAATAATCAACTTAATAATAGTTTTATGTCTGAGATAATAGATACTAAGCTTGGTTACTTAATAGGTATACCTATTGTTTATGCAGTTAAAAGTACTAAATTAGAAGTTGATAAAGCTGATGAAGCTGCGATTGAACAAGAAAGAAGAAAGCATGCTGATATATTTAATAAGATAAATACTTTTGGTAAAGAAGTTGTTTTACATAATATAAATATGGAAACAATTAAAACTTGCTCAATTTGTGGTACTTCTTCTAGACTAGTTTATACTCCTTCCTATGATGAAAATTCTAATGAAGCTAAGGTTTCTATGATGAATATTGATCCTTGGGAAACTATATTTGTATATGGAGACAACGAAAATCATCTTATTGCATCTATAAGATATTTAAAGACTAGAGCTGTTGTTAGTAATCAAGTAAAAGAGCTATACAAATTTGAAATATATGATAATACAAATATATATACTGTTACTCAAAATTCGCAGTCTTCTTTTGATGAAGACACAGATGTAACAGTTACGCCGCATCTTTTTGGTAATGTACCTTTATTTGAATTTGTTAATAACAGAGAGAGGCAAGGTGACTGTGATAAGGTTTTATCTTTAATAGATGCTTACGATAGAGCTTTGTCTGATCTTAGTTCTGAGTTAGAACAGTTTAGACTAGCTTATATAGCATTATATGGTCTTAAGAGTAATAAAGAAAATATAGATGAGCTTAAGCAGACTGGTATGTTCGAAATGACTAAAGATGGTAAAGTTGAATTTGTTACAAAAAAAGTAGATATAAAAGGAATTATAGAATATTTAGATAAACTTGAAAATAATATTATAAGATTTTCTAAGTCTGTTAATTTTAAAGATGAAAACTTTTTTGGTAATTTATCAGGTGTTGCTATTAGATATAAGCTTATGCAGTTAGAAGAAAAATCAATGACTGCTCAAGTTAAGTTTGAAGTTTCAGATAGTTATATGTGGAGATTACTGGAACCTGTATTTAAAAAGTTTAATACTGAATTTGATTATAAATTAATTCATAGAAGATTTACACGCAATATACCTGTTAATATGTTAGAAGAAGCACGTATACAAACAGAGCTTGATGGTATAGTAAGTACAGAAACTAGATTAAGTATAGCTTCTTTTATAGAAAATCCTGAATTGGAAATGCAAGCTTTACAGCGAGAAAAGATTGAAAATGTTAAAAATGGTATAGATTTTGCTAATAAAGAGAGTAAAGTCCGAGTCGTAGACATTGACGAGGGCGGCATTAGTAATAGAAACACAAATGGACCTGTTGAGGATACTTCTAAAAAGTAGACTCTAGGGACATGGGAGAACAACATGAAAGAAGAAGTTAAAAAAGCGTTAGAAGTGATCAAAGCTGAAAAAGAGGACTCAGAACTGCAGACTGAACTACTTAGCTTAGTTCCGGAGGCTAAACCTGAGGACATGTTTGCAAAGCTTGAAAAGGATGAAACTGGAAAAACTCTACTTAATTCTTTTGCTGACAAAAGGGTTACAGACGGCGTCAAGACAGCTCTTGACAAGTTTAAAAAGAAGGACATGCAGGAAGCTATTTCTACAGCTGTATCTGAGAAAGAAAAGGAACTTACTAAAAAGTTTAATCCTGAGCTTTCAGCTGAAGCAAAAAGGCTACAGGAAATGGAAGAAGAAGTAGCTAAGCTTAAAAAAGACAATGCCTTTAAAGACTCTAAAGAGGCCGTTACAAAACTTTTGCTGGAAAAGAATGTAGATGTATCTTTTGCTGAACATTTTGTTTCAATAGATCTTGATACTTCTATTGAAAAAGCTTCTAAGTTTGTTGAGAAGTATAAGCAAGCGGTTACAACAGACTCAGAAAAAGTTATTAAGCAGAAGTTTAAAGAATTTGAGTTTAATCCTGACAAGAGTAAAAAGAACCTTGAAAAAGGTAAAGTTACTAAGGCTATGGTCGAAGAAGCTAAGCTTAAAGCTGAAAAAGTAGGTACTAATGAGGCCCGTGGTGATTACTCGTTACTTAAGAAACAATATGAAGCACAACAACAAGAGACGTAGGAGGTAACTTATGTCAGTTTTTTCAAATCTTATTGTAGGTAAAAAGGAAAGCGTAGTAGATGAAATGCTTCTGCTTAATCCTATTCAGATCCCTCTTCTTTCGATGCTTGGTGGATTCGGTAATCCTGTAAGGAATACTCTCCATGAGTGGAATGAAGACGAAATGTATGGTTATAAGTCAGCACTTGCTGCTGATATTACTGATGCTGCAACAACACTAGTGCTTGCTGATGCCGACGAACGTCAGAAGTTTAGAGTTGGTCATATTATTCAGATTAACGAAGAGCTCATGAAAGTTACAGCCATTAGCACAGGCGGTACATACGAGCTTACCGTTACAAGAGGTTATGCTGGTACAACTGCGGCTGCAGCCACAGCTGGAGAATCTATTAGCATTAACTTTGTAGAAGGCGAAGAAGGTGCTGATGCTAGGACTTCTAGATACAAACCTAGAGTCAACAAGCAGAATTACACTCAGATCTTTGATGACACTGTTGAAGTAACAGGTACAGCTGCAGAGATTGAGCAGTATGGTATTGACAAACTTTATGAGTACGAAAAACAGAAGAAGCTCGTTGAGCTAGCACTGCAGCTTGAAAAAGCTTGTATTGATGGTGTTAAGTACTCAGCCGGTAATGTTCGTCAGTTTGCTGGCCTTAAAGCTTGGATACAGACTAATATCATAGATGCTTCTGCTGCTGACATCAGTAAAAAGATGCTTAATGATGCAGTTCAGGCTGTTGCTGACCATGCAGGTGTTGCTGCTGGTAATTACGTATTTATGGTTAGTCCTACTCAGAAGAGAAAGATCGGAGCACTTGATGCTAATTCTCTTATTATTGAGAGAACTGACGGTGTAAGAGGTGAGACAGTTAACTGGGTTGTAACTGACCTTGGTGAGTTCCCTGTTAGAGTTAACCCTAACCTCAAGCCTGATGAAATGATTTTCATGGATGTTAACAGAGCCAAAGTTAGACCTCTTGGTTCTAGAAGCTTCTTCCATGAGTACCTTGGAAAGAAAGGTGACTACTATTCAGGTATGGTAGTTGGTGAGTATACTTTTGAATTTAAGCAGGAGAAAGCTCACTCAAGGCTTACTAATCTTAAAACCACTTGGTAAGAGGTGATTATGTCGAAGTTTAGAAAAACTTTTAAATCTCAGTTTAAAAGTCTTCAGTTCTACGATCATAAGGGTTCTCTTCGCAAATTTGTCGGCGGTAAATTTACCGTCGACAATGAAGCAGATGCTAAAATATTGCAGGCTATGCGATATGTTAAAGTTGATGATGAAGTAGAGTCCGCTAAGCAGGCCGATAATGCTAAAAAGGCAGAAGATGCTAAAAAAGCATATGACATTGAAAAAGCCGAAAAAGAACAAAAGGCTAAAGAAGAAGAAGCTAAAAAAGCAAAAGAGGCAGAAGAAGCTAAAAAAGCAAAAGAGGCAGAAGAAGCAGCTGAGGCTAAAAAAGCAGAACTTAAGGCTAAAAACGAGACAAAAGGTAAGTAGTTTATTTTTGGGCCAGTTTAAACTGGCCCTATTTTGGAGGTTAGAGTGTTTACTAAAGCTAAAATAATAGTTTCAGCCATTATCTTAGTTGTATTAATTGCTTTAATATCTACTATTATAATAATGTCTAAGGACATAAATATTAAAAAATCTGAGATTAAAGTTTTGGAGTCTGAGATTATTAAAAATAAGGCTCAATGTGAGTCTGAAAAGCTAGTATTAGTAAATAAGATAAAAGACATGGAAGTTAAATATCTTAATGATGCTATTGAGTTCCAGAAGGCTAATAAAAAAGAAATAGTAAGAATAAAAGAGATAGTAAGGATAGAAAAAGAAAAGGGTGAACAAATAATAGAACAGGCAAAGGATGAGAAAGATTTTAGTCTTATTTGGGGTCGTCTTAATAAGCTTATGCAGCTGTAGTACGACTAAGGTAGTTACTAAATATGTACCAGTGTACAAAAAGTATGTTAATACCTGTGAAAAACCGAAATATGACTATGTTTGTGACTTACTTGCACCGACAGATGATTTTGCTAAGTTCGGTGAATTAGATGTTTGTATATTACATTGGAAAGAGTATATAAGGTTACTTGAAGCTTATGTTAGATGTTTAGAAAAGTCGTTCGAGGGATAAAATGGCAAATACAACGTTAGAAAATGTATTAACTATAGCACCTGAATTAAAAAATAAAGTTATTGATATAGCTAAAAAGGATTCAGTTGAAGTAGCTAATTTATTTTATGATACAGAATATACAATAAATATAGATGGCGTAGACTATACGTATACTTCTAGTCCACAGCCAGGTACACCGGATGAAGAAGTTTTAAGAACAGAGATAATAAATGGTTTAGCATCAGTTCTAGCTGGTTGTGCTGCCATAGTAGTAAGTAATAGTTCTACTAAAATAATAACAACGGCTGCAGTACCAGGTGTTAGTTATTCTATAAATGTAGATATTAACTTGATAGATAATAATCTAGTCCATAACCATAGTGGCATAATATTGTTTAATCTGCTTTTAGAAGATGTTATATTACAAGTAACAGAATTAAATTTTAAAGATGAACAAGAACGAGCTCAAAGGTATTTATTAGCTCATTTACTTACTATAACAAATATAGATCCAGATAATACAGATGATATTATCGGTTTAGTGCAGGAAGTAGTTGGTGATGTTCAGTATAAGTATGGAACAGATTTTTCTAAGCTAGATGAAGCTTTTTATGGTCTAAGTAGATATGGTATAGTATTTTATGAAATTATGATGAGATTATGGTTTAGGTTTATATAATGGTAGTAAAAGCAACAATTAGATTAGATAAAATGCCGCATTTAATGGCAATAATAAGGCAGTTAAAGAAACGTAAAATAGCGGTAGGTATCTTTGATTCTAAGAATGCGTCTAAGGCATATAAAATGGAGTACGGTGATCCTACTAATAAACCTGGACCTATTCCACCTAGGCCGTTTATGAGACGGGCTATTCAAAACATGCCTACCGTTAAAGTTAGCTTTATAGAGTTATGGGCAAAAGGTGTTAAAAATTCTTTAAACGAAGTTGGTCTACAATTTGTAGATGTAATTAAAAAAAGTATAGATGACGCGAAGTTTTGGGCTATGCCTTTAAGACCGTATACAGTAAGAAAAAAAGGTCATGATGAACCTTTAAAAGATACATTAGAAATGTATAATAGTATAAAGGTATTAATTAAATGAGTAAAATAATAAGAACACACAGGATAGAAATAAGAACTTATGACGAAGTTAATATAAAAGGTATTATAAGTAAGAGATTAATAGATAGAAGATTTATTGACGGAGCTATTATGCCTGCGGCATTAACTGAAATGTCAGATGCGGCTACAGAAATTGCTAGAATAGAACAAGAAGGTAAACGTATTTCTGATTACAGAAAAATGTATACTAAAAAAGTAATTGATGAGCTAGAAATAATAGCACATAAAGGTGAAGAGTTTGTAGTTTTAAAAAAATATGATTATGCTGATTATGGTTTTAATGGAAATCATTATAAAACAATAATAGTTAAGGTAGAAAGATGATTTTTGGTTTAACAGATGTTCAGAGAACCGCTATCTATGACTGGATACACAATTTAACAGGAATAGAAGTTATTTTTGCTGGACAAGATATAAAAATGCCTAATAAGCCGCTTGCTACTATTTATATGATGCAGCCAATAACTAAAAAAATGCGTACACCTATAAAATTTAGGGATGGCAGCACTACTGTTGTTAACAAATATCATAAGTATTTTATTTTATCTATTTTAGTTATTGATGATAATGATGCTTGTAGTATAGCTAATGCTATAGAAGAAAGTCTAGATGTTATGGATATTAAGTATGCTTTAAATGATGTAGATTTATATCCATGTTATACTATGCCTATTGTTAGTGCTTACAAAGAACTATCTGATAGATCTGAGTATCACGCTACTATAGACATAAAGTTTGGAACTAGCTCTTTAGTTGAAAGAGAAAGAGATATTATAGAGAATGTCGAAATTAGTTATGATCGATAGGAGGATTAAATGACTTCACCAGTAAAAGACACAGTACAGGTAAGTATTGTAAACGAGACGCCTAGACTTACTCAGGTTGGTTTTGGTGTGCCGGCTATTTTTATGAAAAATCCTAGAGTTAATTTTAGGACTAAGTTCTATTCTGAGGCTTCAGAAATGCTTGCAGATGGTTTTGAAAGTTCAGACCCTGCATACAAAAAAGCACTAGTACTTATGGGGCAAGCTAGAGTTGCTAAACAATTTTTAGTAGGTAAGAGAAATCCAGCTGCTAACACAAAGCAGATAATAGAGCTTTCTGCTAATCCTACTGGAGGTACATTTATTATTGAAGTAGAAGGTGAGACTACAGCAGCAATTCCTTATGACGCAAATGCTACAGCTATTAAAGCTGCACTTGAGGCACTGTCAAATGTTGATATGGTTATTGTTCTTAGAGAAAGCTCTACACGTATTGAAATCGAGTTTGCAGGTTCTCAAGCTGAGTCTATAGTAGAACTTGTAGAATTTTTAAGTTCTTTAACACCGACTATCACAGCTGAAGTTTCTTACGCTCAGTATGGTTCAGAAGGTGAAACAGTAAGCGCTGCTTATGAAGCTATAAAGCAGTCCAATAATGACTTTTTTAATCCTATCATGACAAATGATTTTGCAACAGATGATGAAGTTGTTGAGCTTGCTGCGCTTATTGAAACAGAAAAACGAGTGCTGACTGTTCTAAGAACAGGTACTACACTTGCTGATACTAATTATGCTTCAGATCCTACTGATCTTGCTACTAGGCTTAAAAAGCTTAACTACAATAATACATATGTTATATACGCAGATAGTCTTGATAATTATATAGATGCGGCAGCTGTTGGCTTGCAGATTACTAAAACTCCAGGTTCATCTGCGTACATGTATAAAACGTTCGTAGGCGTAACTCCTTGCGAAATAACAACTACGCAGAGAGCTAACCTTAGATCTAAAAATTGTAATTTTTACGAAGTTCAGTCAGGTAAACCAGTTTTTAAGGATGGAAAAGTTCCTTCTGGTGAGTGGATTGACATAATGATAGGTATTCATTATCTTTCAGTTAGGATGGGTGAAACCGTATTTGCAGGAATTTCTACTCCTGAAAAGGTAGATTTTGATGAAAACGGTATTAACCTTGTAGAAAGCTTTATGAATACAGCACTTTATAATTATGGGGTTGAAAACAACCTTATTAATGAAAATAGCATACTTATTACTATGCCTAATCCTAGGGATATACCAGCTGCAGATAAAGCTAACAGAGTTCTTAAGAACTGTAAGTTTAAAGCTACACTTAAAGGTGCTATACATTTTGTAAACATAGAAGGAACATTGTCTACATAAGGAGGACACAATGCTGAATCCAACAACAAAGACGTATTCTCCTTCGGAAGTTAGTGTTATAGTTGGTAATGACATCATAGATGTTTTTAACACAGTGGAAATAGCACTTGCAGAAGATAAGATTACGCATTCAACTGCTTCTACCGGTCAAAGTACAAGGATAATAAATCCTTCAATGCTTGGTACTATTACTCTTAATTTACCTCAGTCTGCTGAAACTAATGACAAAGTACTTGAATATTATGAAAAAATTATTGAAGAGTACATGTTTGGAGAGTTTGTATCTATAGAGGTAAAAGATAAGCTTGGAACGTCTAAGTATAAGATTGAAAAAGCTTCTATCAAAAAACCGTCTGATTCTAACTTTGAAAAAGAAGATTCTGATAGAAGTTGGGTTTTTGAAGGCGATTTTACTAAATATAAACCTGGTGGTGCTTATCATCAGGCTAGGCCGTAAGGAGTTATAATGGGTATACTAGCGCCACAAAGGCTTATGCCTACTAGGACTTATAGTCCAGGCGAGCTTAAAATATCAGCAGGGTTTTTTCCTGTTGTAACTTTTAACAGTGTAAAAATAGGTTTTAATAGTCCTATGTGGCGCTTTTACAAAGGTACTCAAGGTGAAATAGCTAGAGGTAAGACTTTAGACAAATTAGCTACTATTGAAATAGTTATACCTAGAACGGATATTACTAACGATTTACTTTCTGCTCAAATGTTAGTAACTGATACTATACCAGTTTTTATCAAAGACAATTTAGGTTTATCTTTTTGTCATATGAGTAAGGCCACTATACAAAGAATACCTACTCATACATTTGGTAAAGAAGTTACTGATAATACTTGGAGGTTTACCGGTAGACTTAACCTTAATTGGGTAGGCGGTAACTCATTTGTAGCTGCTACAATAAGAAATTTTTTAGACCCAACCTATTGGGTTAACCAGATTTGGAATTAGGAGGACATTATGAACCAACAGGCACATACAGTTATGGTAGATGGTGTTGAGTACACTTTCTATAGACTTTCAGTTAGAGTATTAAATAAGATCTTAGCTAGAGCTGTAAAAGTTTTAGGTAAAAGTTTTATAGATAATCTCGATGAAGATATTGGGACCAATGCAGGTGAGCTCGCTATTAAAACAGTACAGCTGCTTGCTGATAACCTTGATGAGGATATGCTTGATAAAACAATAGTTGAAATTTTATCAGCAACTGAATGTACAGGTAAAGGTCTTGTAAAAGAAAAATTTGATATTATTTTTGATCGTAAGATTATACACATGTATAAAGTTGTTGCAGAAGCTTTTAAGTACTACTTTGATGATTTTTTCGGAGAAGGGTCGATGTTGCAGGATCTTCAGGAAATGGCTCAGAAGTTCTATCAGAAGAAGAACGCAGATCTAGAGAACAAAAAAGAAGATCAGAACGAGAAAAACGAAAGTTAGAAGCAGAAAAGGAGCTATTAGAATATGAGCGTACGCTTAAAAAACTTCGCATCGACCCAAGAGAACTTGATGAAGTTGACATGTACGTATGGCTACCTGTTATTGAAGGCCACGCTACTTTATATGAACTGGACAGTTATTGGACTATGGTTGATTTAAGAGATTACCATAAGGCTACCAGTATTAAGCGTAGAATTAGTGGTGGAATGCTTAGTACTATAGCTAATGCTTTTAGAGGTATTCAATGAGTATTAAAGTAAAAGACTTATTTATAGAAGTAGGTTTTAAAGTTGATAAACAAGGTGCCAATGACCTTGAAAAAGTTAACAGAAAAGTTGAAGGCTTTAGTTCTATAGTTAAGAATGTAAAAGTAGTAGGTTTTATAGCTAAAATTACTTCTATACGTTATGCTTTAAATGCTCTTAAGTGGGGGTTAGAGTCTACATTAGGTGTTTTGACTTCATTTCTTAAAGCTGGTAGTGACAAAGAAAGGATAGATATTACATTTGAAGTTTTGACTAAAAGTGCTGCACTCGGTAAGAAAACTTTAGAAGAACTACATGAATTAGCTATAAAAAGACCGTTTACTGTTCCTGAAGTTGAAAAAGGTGCAGCTACTTTACTTGCAATGGGTTTTGAAGCAGAAAAATTAAAAGATATGATGGGTCAAATTTCAGACATTACAGCTGGTTTACCTAGTTTAACTCTTGAACGTTTTGCGTACAACTTAGGACAGGTACGAGCAGCTACTTATCTTAGAGGAATGGAGCTCAGGGACTTTATATCCCAGGGTGTTCCATTGATGGATGAGTTATTAAAACTTGACAAATTTAGAGGCGTAGATTCTGCTGGTTTAAGAAAATTAATAGAGCTTAGACAGGTGTCTTTTGAAGATGTTGCTGCCGCTATTAAAAATATGACTTCTGAAGGAGGCTTATTTTTTAAAATGGGTGAAAGAGTTATGACTACTCTTTCAGGTATGTATAGTCGTATAAAAGATATTGTAACACTTGTTATGAGAGGTGTTGGAGAGAAAATAACTCCTACAGTTAAACCATTAGTAGAAAAATTTATTAAATGGTTTTTAAGAAATAAAGAAAAGATTGTAGCTGCCATAGCTAAACCTATGGCGTTATTTGCAGAAGCTGTAATGGAATCACTAGCAGGTATGGCTAAATTGATTAAATATACGCGTGATTTTATAGATGCTGTTATGGGATTAAATAGATTTATTGCTTTATTTAAGGGTTTGTTGATATTTCTATTTACAAGATACTTTTTTGCTGGTATAGCTTGGTTTGTGGTTAAGTGGGGTTTATTAGGTACAGCAATTGCTAACGCTGGTGGATATTTAAAAGTATTTACTAAATTGATGGGTTTAGCCTGGACTGCTACTAAAAAGTTTTTCGCTGTGTTTACAGCTAAAGCTTTAATACTAGCTTTTTTAGGTCTTTTAATACAAGATTTATACTTATATTCTGAATATGGAGATAAGGCTGACACCGTTACTGGTTATATGATAAAAAAGTTTCCTACTCTTTTTAAATGGTTTAAACTGCTTCAGAGTGTTGGATTTTTATTGTTGTCGTTAATAGTAGGCATATTTACCGGCGATGGTAAACTTATAAAAGAAGGATGGAATAATTTTAAAAAGAGTTTTAAAGACGTTTTTAAAATGCTTAAAGATACATCTAAAAGCTTGAGAGGTATTAATGATACTTTAGCATCTATAGCTAAATGGCTAGGTAAAATAATAGATCTACTAGATATATTAAGTGGTGGTGAAATAATAAAAATGGCCTTTAAAAATAGGGACATAGGCAAAGACATAGGCGAAGCTATAGAACATAGAAGGATGCTAGATAGAGTAGATGAAGCAGGTATGAATTTACCTGATAGAACATTAGTAGATGATCCTGATGCAGGACCTATGCCATTACCTACTAATAAACGTAGAAAAAGAAAAACTGGTGGTTCGCCTATAGATATTGATGATAGAGATCCTTTAGAACCAGTAAGTGGTAATTTCGATATAAATATTAATTTTAAAGGTAATGTACCAGATGGTTTAGATAAGAGAAAATTGCAGTCTGTCATAGAAGATGTATTTAAGGTTAATTTACGTAGTGAAAAATTGAGGTTAAGTTAATGTCTATACTAGATACATTAGGTGAACTTTACGGAGAATCACATCGTAAAAGTTTTCTGTTAACTTATGATATAGAAAAGGCTGAACCATTAGTAGGTTTATTTGCTGATGTTATGTTAAGTGAAAAGCTTAAAATGTCTAAAGAAATGACAGATTTTCCTATAGAAAAAGGTAGTAATTTTTCAGATAATTGCAGTATAAAACCTTTAGAACTTACTTTAAATTGCATAATTTCTGAAGATCCTTTAGACGAAACAAATATGTTGTATGATACCGCTTTTAATGTAACAGATGCTTTTAAAGCTGAAGATGAATTTTTTGATCATAATACTTTTTATAATGCTATTGTAGATGATTTTTTAGCTTCATGTATGAAAGAAACTAGTATACTTAATGTTAAAATAGGTATGGGTTATTTTGTAGACTTTGTTGTTGTTGATGTTGATAGAGTTAAAAATTCAGACAATACTGGAGTAATAGAATTCACATTAACTTTGAAAGAGTTTAATTTTGTAACCAGTGAGTTTACAGATATGAGTGAATATGTCGAGTACAATCCAGATATACCGGATATGCCGGCAGTAGGAAAGGGTGGAAAAGGTGTAGCTAAAAAAGGTCAAAAACCTTATAAAGAGTTAACACCTGAAGAGAAAATGGCTAGAATGCAAAGTTTATGGTACAAATTTATGCAGACCATTGTTAAAGTAACTGGTGATTTTGCAAATAATTGGTAGACTATTATGAAAATTAAAGTTATTAGGTTTACTACAAATAACAGACCTTTTGTTGAGTTAAGTTCTGTTTTAGATAACAAAAATTTTAATATGACTTTTTCTTATAATTATAGAATAAATTCTTGGTTTTTTAGTATAGCTGATGACAATGGTGATATAGCTAATGGCATTAGGGTAAATAATGGTGTACCACTATTAAAGGCTTTTAATGATGAAAGGCTACCTGAAAATGATTTATTTTTTATACCTATGGATTTATCAGAACCATTAGATTTTTTTAATTTAGGTACTAAGTATGTTTTAGCCTACGGAAGTATAGAAGAAGACATCGAGGATGAACAGTAATGAAAAGTGCTGATTTACTTTTTTCTAGAGACGTAGTTCTCAAAATAGGTAAAAGAAACGGTGGTGGTATAATGTTTAAGACCCAACGCATAATATCTAATAAGTTAGAACGTAATACTAATCTTATGATAAATTTTGATATTAAGAAAAGCGTTAAAGATGCTGTTAGTACAGGCACGATAGAAGTAAATAATGTAAGTAGAAAAACATTTGAATTTTTAACAGATGAAGTAGAAAACTTGCAGGTTGAGCTAGAAGTAGGGCACTCTAGCGCAGAAAATAGAGAGCGTATATTTTTTGCAGACATAATAGACATAAACTTTGATAACCGTAGGAATGGTACTATATTAGAAATAAACGCAGAAGAAGGTCTGTACTTAGGTAAATTAGGAGTGTTAAACAAAAGCTATCCTCCTAATACTAAAATGACAGAAATAGTATCTGACTGTAAGTCTGTATTAACAGGTTTAGGTTTATCAGACTTGAAATATTTTAAGGTTTTTTCTGACTTAAACAAAGAAAGAAATAAAGCTGCAAAAAGCGTAGGAAATGCTGGACAAGATATAATAGCTGAAACTATTTTACCTAACGGATTTACTGCTAATGAAAGTGTCTTAGGTGTTCTTAATAGGTTGCTAAGAGATAAATATAATTATAAGATTTATATGAGTAATAACAACCTTATTATTGCACATCCAGGGGCAGAAATTGAAGATCTAGGGTTAGTACTAAGTCCTAAGACTGGTTTAATAGGTAGTCCTAAAATAATAAATGGTAGATTAAAAGCTAAAGCTTTAATACAACCTAAAGCAAAACTTGGTAGTCGTATTTATGTAAAGAATGAAGACATAGATAGTGAGTTTATAATAGATGATATAGCATATTCAGGTAGTAGTTTAAGTGGTGACTATTGTATGGAGATTGAAGCAGTATGAGCTTTTTAACTGAGTTAATACATACGTGCATAAAAAATGATTTACTTAATGTGTACACTAGTATACCAGGTAAGGTAGTTAAATATGATAAAGATAAACAGTTGGCTCAAGTAAAACCATTACCGATGCTACAGACTAAATCATACGATACTAAAGAAGCTTTTATTGATCCTGAAAATGCCGAATATAAAGAGATAGATGTTATATTTAATGTAATGGTAAAACATACTAGCTCAAATAGTGGTAAAACATTTATTCACACACCTATAAAGAAAGGTGATCTAGGCATGATAATGTTTAGTAATAGATCTTTAGAGTCTTATACATTAAATAAAGGTGAAAAATATAAAGTGGAAGATAAAAGAACGCATGATTTGTCAGATGCGTTTTTTATACCTGGAGTTGTTCCAGCTGGTAAAGCTTTAAACATACCTGATAACAATAATGTTGTTGTAAAGCATAGTGATGATACTAATTCTATGGAACTTATATTATATCCAGACGGCAAGATAAAAATAAAGGGAAATGATAAAGAAATGGTTAATATATTAGTAGGTGCTTTAGACTCTATTTATAATTATGCTGGAAGCGTTAATCAAATGATTATGGGTATATCTTCTGTTACGATACCTACTGCACTAGGAGGTGCGGTATTAGCTGCTTTATACGGTAATTTTGTTCCCAATTATACAGATTTAGAAACACATTCGAATGATATAAATATTAAAAATAATGATCTTAAGCTTTTGAGGAAAACTTAGTATGGCTTCAGAACTTAGTAAAGATAGAATGGCTAATAACATTATAGATAATTTTATTGCTAAAGGAATAATACCTGAAGAAAAAAGAGCAGCATCATTACTTATATGGAAAGAAGCTACAGCTGGTATAATAAAAGAGCTTGAAGATTATTTAAAAGTACGTACCACTGT
>Ga0272441_10005603_pt1 | contig 21673 bp, 19 predicted proteins | sample SSMProp6N_FD_193582 | JGI IMG/M metagenome (GOLD analysis project Ga0272441, IMG submission 193582) | Marine sediment archaeal communities from Little Sippewissett salt marsh, Falmouth, MA, United States - SSM-Prop-6N | ecosystem: Environmental > Aquatic > Marine > Wetlands > Sediment ... | reverse complement strand
GCCGAAATCGCCAAGGCCCTCGACGACGAGGCCGAGGAAGTGAAGATGATGGCCGCGTGGACGATGGTGAAGCTCGGCCAGGCGGAGCGCGGCCTCGCGACGCTTCGGGAGATGCTCTTCGGCAAGTGCGGCAACACCCGCCTGCTTCACAACATGCTGGACTGGATGGGCGAGCCGGCCTTCCCGCTGGTCAAGGAGTACATGGCAGGCGGCGGCAGTAAAAAAGGAGCGTCCATCCTGGGCCGTATTGTCGAAGTCAATGGGCTCTAGCGCGGAGCAGAATCAACCGCAGAGATCGGAGGGAACGCAGAGAATGTGAGCCGTAAGGACCTTGAAGGGCCGGTTGCTCTCTGCGTTGACAGCTGCGATTTTGGCATTGTACAGACGTTTCAGCGAAGCCTCTGTGGCAGACCAGCCCGATAGGATGTACGGAGTGCCGCCTCGTCAAGGCTCGGGACGCGGCTGGACGCTACCCCGGGCTCACGCCCGGTTGCACGTTATGCTGGCCCTCCGAGCCTCCGGAGGGGGGCGGGCCTACCGGGACGGCGATGATGTCCGGGGAAGAGGTACTCAGCCTGTCGCACATCTGGCGTGCTGCCTGTTAGCATCCCGCCCTGCGTGGGGTTAGCGATCACCTTTTCATCGTCACGAGCTTCGAATTACAGGAACAGCTAATACCTTATGGCAAACTCGACCGTTCTGCCGGCATTAACGGCGACCGTTCGCTGATTCGGAGGCTCCTCGGCGGATTGGGCCATGACCGCTGCACCCGGTGCTTCGATCTGTTTGATCGCCTCGGCGCGCGGCAGACGCAGTACGATGTTCTGATCCTTCTCGCTGGTCAGACGAAGGGTCACTTGCCCCTCCTTCTCATTCCAAGCCAACCGGTTAATGGTAATCTGTTGGCGGGCCTTGATGCCGCGGATTTCGCCCCGCGGCCAGGCTCCCGGGAGAGCGGGCAAGAGGTCCAGCATGCCGGGCCGTGATTGCAGAATCATGCGGTGTATGATCTCCGGCATGGCGCCGTTGGCGTCGCAATTGAAAATCGCCCCGTTCGGTTCATGAGAGCACATCATGCTGGCGTACATCGACCGGCCCGTGGCCATGACCTCCAGACGCCCATAGGCCTCTTCGGGCATGCGAAGAAACGCCGCGGCGAGGCCCATATGGACACGGCCGTGCGACGAGACTTCGCCGCCGGAGTGGATGCGCCGCCTCAGGGCCTCCTGGGCAGCGGCCCAGAGTTTCGGCGTCCGCTCGGGGTCGAGGTCGTCGAGCGCTTCGTAGCAGGCGTGCAGGTGCGAGAGATGGCGGTGCTTGTATCGCTCCGGCCCGCCTTCGGGAATCCACTCGGCGAGGGCACCGTCGTCGTTGATGCGGTATTCCGGAAGCCTCTTCAGCATGGCTTCCCACTTCGGGATGTTGGCCTGCTCGATACCCAGAGCCTTGCAGGCGGCCACCAGGCTCGTCAGAACGTCTTTGCAGACCATGACGTCCATCGTGGCGGTGATCCCAGCGCCGGTCTCGGGGGAATACGAGGGGATGAACTCATAGCACCCCGTCCTCGGGTCGAGGACGGCGAATGCCTCGTAGAATGAAGCGATTTCCTTCAGCAGGGGAACCGTGCGTTCTTTCAGAAACGTCTCGTCGCCGGTAAACTGCCAGTGATCGTGGAAGAAGCGAGCGAGCCAACCGCATCCGGCCGTCCAGAATATCCCGGGCCACTTACCCCAGTGCAGCAGCAGGGCCGTGTTCGAGGCTCGGGCGTTGGTCAGATAGCCCGGGCAGCCGTAGGTGCGTTTGGCATTCAGGCTCCATTCCGGGTAAAAGTCCTCAATCATCCGGAAGTAACCCTGCATCAGTTCGCCCAGGTCGGCGGTGTAGGCGTGCTTCATGGCCAATTGGAGATTTGTGTCGAGCGTGAAGTCTCCCGACCAGGCCGGACGCCAGGTGCCGGTCCAGATTCCCTGAAGGTTCGGAGGTAGTTCGCCGGCGCAGCAGATGAACATGTAGCGCCCGCCGTCGTAGATCTTCTCGGCCAGTGCAGCAGGTAATCGCTTGTCGCGTCTCGCGATGGCAAGCAACTCTTCACTCGTCTTCGCCCTGTCCTCGCCTCCGCCGAGATCAATCGAAACGCGGTCGAACAGTTCCGCATGCTGCTTTCGATGGGGGACGAACAGCGTGTCATAGTCGGCCTCAAGCGTCTTCAGCGACCGGACGAGTTGCGGGAGCAATGCGGCGGCATCATCCGCCGTCCCGTAGGGCACGACGGAGCTTTCGCTCAAGTCGGGGACGGGGTCGAATCGCCCAACACGGTCGGTGAAGTCGGGGTTTGCGGCCGAATACGCCCAGGCGTCGCTCGCCTCGGGCGGAAGCGGGGTCTTCCAGGGAACGATCCGCACGAGCAGGAGCACGCCGTTCGCACCCGCGATACGAATTCGACCGTCAACGACCTTCGCTTGCCCCCCGTCGACGACAACGCGAATCGCGACGTCGAATCCACCCTTGCCTCGGGCGTAGGTATTATGGAACGTGACCAGGTCAGGGGTCATGGTGCACTTGGGAAGGAGCAGATCCGGACCGATCCCGGCTCGCCAGCCCTTCTCGCCAATGGGTCTTTTCTCGACAGGCTTGGGAATCGGGAATTCCAAATCACACGTCATTTGCCCTTTCCGTTCGGAGGTCATCGAGAAGGCGATGACGTTGTGAGGCCGCGAAACAAACAGGCGCCGGCGAAAGCCGCCGCGATCGTCCTTCCAGCGAACCGCAACCTCGCCCGTTCGAAAATCCTCCGTGCGCACGTAGTCGCGCACGTCGCCCTCGGACGGTTGCCGCACATGAACGAAGAGGCCGGGATGAAAGGGGTCGGTGAAGATGATGCCCGGGAACCCCTGTTCAGCAGCCTTCTCCATGAGGAACGTCATGGCCGCATGGGCGCCGTTCTGGCGGATGATCCGGCGAAGCTCGGGAAGGTGAGCGGCCAGATCAGGGACCTTCTCGTAACTTCCCAGGGGGAGAAACAGCCGGCAGTGGTTGGCAATAAGCGTCTCGTTCTCCGGGTTGCCGAAGAGCATCGCCCCCATGCGACCGTTGCCGGTCACGAAGGCCCGCTCCCAACGGGCGGCTGGCGTGGAACTGGCCGCGTCCTTTTCCGGTAACCGTTCTGCTGCCGTGGCAGCGTTGACGCAGGCGAGCACCGCAATGCATAACGAGAGCAGTATCTGCGTTCTCACGTGTTGTCCCTTTTGAAAGGCGCTAACGATATGGCTGCGATCAGGCTGACAGTCGCGTTCTTCATCATGTTACCGACTCCGGCGTGAGATATCCGGCGTTGACTTCCGCCGCCTCGCACCGGCCACCTCTGTCACTCTCAGGCTTGCTGCTAGAACATCGGGCTGAGGCTGACGCTCATCAGGCCGATGACCTTCCATGCGGGCGGCGTTGTGGGCTTGACCGTCACCACGTGGCGGCCGGCTTTGGGGATGTCGATCTCGCCGAGCCGGTGCGTGGTGAACTCAGCCCAGTTGCCCGTCACTTTGGACTCGCCCGTCAGGGCCTGCCCGCCGACAGCGACGGTGAAGCAGCTGCTGACGCCCGCGCAGGAGTAGACCACCTCCACGGCGTACCGCCCGGGCTTCTTCACGTCAATCGTCCATGAGACATAGTCCTCCGGGTTCGCCCAGTAGCCGATGTTCGACTTCCTGGCGCCGGGTTTCTGCTCGACCTTCGGCGTGTTGCCGTGCAGTTTCGCATCGTCGGCGTCGAGGACGAACGCGCCGCGCGCATCCGCCGGAACAAGGTCGAGCGTTTCGTACGGTTTCAACGAGCCAAGGTCCTTGCCGGTGATCCGCAACGCCCACGCGTACTTGCATGGCCGCCTCGTGGGCAGTTCGACGGCCAGCCCGTCCTCTGTCTGCCGGAACGGCAAACGCCCATCGTGGCCGACGAGGGAGACCGCCTCGACCGTGCCCCTGACATCCTGGCCCCCGGCGAGCGAACGGATGAGCAGCGTACCGTCTTCCGGCCAGGCCATGAAGAACGCGTGCAGCGTGTTCTCGCCCCTGGTGTTGAAGCGGAAGTCGCGCGGCGTGTAGCGGATCGCATTCTCCCTGAAGTGCCCGCCGCCGCCCTTGCGGGGGCCTTCCCCGTAGGCGATCCACGGCCTGGTGCCGTACAGCGCCTCGCCGCAGACCTTCATCCACTCGCCCATGCCCTTGAGGAACGCCTCCTCGCGCTCGTCGATGCTGCCGTCGGGCCGCAGCGGGATGTTCAGAAGCAGGTTTCCGTTCTTGCTGACGATGTCGATCAGCATGTGGACCACGTGCTCGATCGTCTTGTAGCGTCGCCCTTCCTGGTAGTACCAGCCACCGATGCACGTGTCGGTCTGCCAGACGAAGTCGGCCAGTCCGCTGTGCCCGCCGCGCTCGATGTCCTGGATGCACGTCCCGTCGCGGTAGGTCCCGTGATGCGAGCCGGGAGGCCACTTCTTGATGCACATCGCCGCCGCGAATGGGCACCTGAGCGTGCTTGCCCGCCTCGCGCAGTCGGGCGACATGCTCAACGTCAGGGACTCCATCGGGAGGACGCCGCTCCGGTGGGCCGCCCAGGCTGGTCAACTGGAGGCGGTCCAGGCCCTTTTAGACGCAGGGGCGTGGCCGAACGCCCCTGATGCCCTGGTCCATACCCCCCTGGACACCGCGGTGCGCACCGGCAGGCGCGACCTCGCGGATCTGCTCCGCCGTCACGGCGCTATCCGCTCCGAGGAGTTGTACCGAACGGGGGCCTGCTGTCGTTGCGGCAACCCGGTGGTCGAGGAGGCCCCCAACGCCTGTCCTTGCTGCGGCAGCACAGCGGGGGCGGTGTCGTCCCGCGCTTCCCTCGACAACGTCAGAGCCGTCGTCATCCAAAGGCTGCACGCGTCCGTGGCCGATTGGGCAAGGGTCAATGTCGAGTCCATAGAGCCCGGCCAGGATCTGATCAATGATCTGGGCATGGACTCCTTGGACTTGGTCGGCATTCCCTTGGACATGGAGAACGACCTCGGGCTCGAGATACCTGACAGCGATACGGATGGGTTACGCACGGTTGGCGATTGGACTGAATACCTGGTCGGTCGTGTTTGGGGCCAGCCGGAAGATCTCCCCGCGAGTCGCGGCAGGGCGGATTAGAGAAAACACCCCTTGATGAAGAAGACCTACGAACACTCAACAGGCCATCTGCCCCGCGGTAACGGCTATGCGTCCCTGGACTGTGGGGTCCCGAGGAACGCAGCCCGGCGGCCGAGATGCGTGGCACAGATCCGCGCCGAAGTGCCTGGCGATGTGGGCAGACTCGAGGGAGGAATGTAGGACCCCAGCAGCCGCGCCAGGCACAGCCGCAACGGCGATGCGATGGATTGGCGCAGGCGCGGGAGGATCTCGGAGAGGGATTCCTGAGTGATATTGCCGAAGGAAAGCGGCACCACGCTGCAGGGACAGACCTCCCCACTGCCGTCAATGTGGAAGTAATCCACACCTGCCCGGCACCGAAAACTCTCCGCCGACCCCAAGTGCGTGTCCGTGGCAAGCAAGGGCACGCTCTCGCAACAGGCGACCAACCGCTGGTACTTGAGCATCATTTGCCGATGCCGGGGCAAAAGCATGACGTCCTTTCGGCCCCTGAGCCGGCCAACGCTTATGGGTTCAAGAAGGCTGACCTCCATCGCCCCGATCGTGCGTGCGAACCTCAGCAGGCGGGGGAACCGCCGGCCGCTGAGCAGCTCCCGCCGCGCCATAACGGTCGCGTAGGGGTAAAGTCCGGCGCGGTGCGCCGCGTCAAATGCCCGGACGGCGGCCTGGAAAGCGCCCGTTCGTCCTCGAAGGCGGTCATGCTCCGCCTCAATTTCACTGTCCAGGCTGATGCCGACCCCGAAGACCCCCGCCTCCTTCAATCGGGCGGCACGCGCGTAGGAAAGGCCCCATCCGTTTGTCCCGACGAGCACAAAGGAGCGTTCGTCAAAGGCACCGCAGATATCCTCCAGGTCCTCCCGGAGGAGCGGCTCGCCGCCTGTAAGCAGGACCCGCACGGTACCCAGGTCCTGAATCTCGTGGCACACGTCCTGGAGGGCACGGAGGGGCGGATCGTCCACCTTGCGGCCGGCGTTGCAGCAATGCCAGCAATTGAACGAACACCGGTTCGTCACGCCCATGGACACGCAGTAGATACGGTTCTCGGCAGATTGTGACTCGGAGAAGTGAGCCAAGGCATTGTCGAAGGCTCGGCTCGGATAAGGGGGCAACAGTGCGCCCAGGGTCCACTGCCCTCGGAAACGTGTGGCCCGGACCGCGCTTAGGTAAGCGCGGAGGGACTGGGCGTCCCCCGGACCACCATTCGACAGTACCGCATCGCCAAGAGTTTCGTTCAGCCAATCCAGGGCTTTCATGCCGTTCTCTCCGGCCTCTAAAAGCAGCACGCCGACGTCTCTGGGCTGCGGAATACGCTGCCAGACAGCCATCTTAGCGGGTGACTCGTGGCAATCAAGCCAAGACGGATTTGCCCTTCGTGTTAAAAAACAACACGGAACGGCCGGAGAGTAAACTCCCAGTATCTGGAACAGGAACCCTCCGATGTGTCACCTGTTGCCCGGCGCAGCAGAGCAATGCTCCGGGCCAAAGTTGATTGTCGCCTCAATATAATCCCATATTAAGGGAAAACCAACTTGCCCAGCGTGCGCTCAACGTAGCACTCTCACCAACGGCTCGTCCTTCTCCATCCGCTCAGTCACCCACACGACTCGCTGCATCAGACCCACCCCCCCTTTCGCTACGCGTCAGCAACACACAACGTTCGTGGACATTCAGCACCTGCACGTTGCCAGCCACCTTGGCAAGAGGAACGTCCCAGTGCGTGTGCCCAGCGACGACGAGCGCATGATGCTCGGCCTCCTCGAGAGCTTTTCGCACCGTTTCTGATCCCCTCAGCCCCTCCTTTGGCACATCCGGCCCTTCGTGCAGCACCAGAATATCGGGACGCTGCTCGAGTGCTTCCCGGACCGCCCAAGCGAAGTCCTTCTCATCACGCCGGAAGGGCTTGCTTGGGTTGCCGATGATCCCCGATACCCCTGCGAGTCTCAGTCCATCCAGCTCAACATACGACCCGTCGAGGAAGTGGATGCCGTCCTCCCCGCCGAACGGATTGCTGCGTGTGCCAGGCGGCATTTCACCGAACACGTCATGATTGCCGGCCACACCAACCACCCAGCGACACCGTGCGGCAAACGCACGCCATGTGTCCCGAACATCTCCCTTCCCGCCGCGCCTGTCTAACTCGGGCCGTGCGAACATGTCGCCAGCCAAGATGATCCCGATGCGGCTCGGAGGGGGGATGCGCCCCTCGACCGACAGATACGGCACGTCTTCCGCGACAAGGTCACCGAGCAAACGCGGTCTCTCGGCAGCGCTCCATCGTGGTTCTCTACCTTGGAGGTCTGCCATCAGCAGGGCGCCATCAAGTTCTTCCGGCAGCCGATCCACCACGAAGGAGGTGAATGGCAGTCTCGTTGCAATGACACGGTGGGCACCATCCACGGTCTCGTAGTCAATCTCGTGAAAGCACGGCCCCACTGCTGTCACGCGCATGTCGGCTGCTCCTCTATGATCGTACCTCCTGGGAAGGCGGGGCCTAACGCTCCATCATGGCACCGGTTCAGGAGCCTGGCCGGTCGGAAGGCGGCCGGAATCACCATCTGCCCGAATGCCACGGGGAGTTTCCACAAAGGACACAGGTCCCACGGTACACCTGGCCGATGTGCTTCGGATGCGGGCACTTGGTCCATCGCGTCTTCAGCACTGACCGTTGCCGCGTCTCGCCTCCATACGCTCTCAGTGCGGGCACCGCCAGTTGCTGTGCACGCAGTTTAATCGTCCCACTCTCGGTCCGCAACACAACCCCCGCGGACTTTTTGTGGCTGCATACCGCCAGCCAACTCCCCAAGCAGAACAGCCCGGCACATTTTCCCGCCGCCGACGAGGGCATGCAGCCCCACCCACCCAAGATCTATCGTTTCGTCGGGCCGCCTCTCCCGCGGTAACTGTCCTTTCGCGCGGCGACGATACGCCGAATCTGCTCGGCATGCTTCTGATACAGGAGGCTCATCCGCCTGCCCGAGTCGCAGAACCCGAGAGCAAGCTCGGCCCACACGGGCTCTCTCTTGACACGTCCAAGCATGAACTTCTCCGCTGCCGGTCCATCGGCCGGAAGCAAGGCCATATCCGGAAGCGCCTTGCGCACCAGGGTGATATCTCGCATCCCATGAAGGATGCTGAAGTGCATCAGCGTTCCCGGAGAGGCAAGAAAGCCATTCAGCCGCGCGACAGCACTCAGGTACTCGTACTGCTCCCTCGTCGCCAGGATGTGCGGATTGTGGTTGTCTCGATTGCACTCCTGACACAAGTGATATCGTCTGACGCGCTCTTCATACGGCATGTTCGGAAGCTCAGGCGACGTGAAATCGTAACCCAACTTGTGCCACTCGTCGGCTTCCCGAAGTTCATGCAGAATGACCGAGTTGCTGAAAGGCCTTCTTCGATGCTTATTAATTGCGATGTTCGCATACGCGTTTCCGACTTGTTCCTCCTCTATACACTGTGTCATATACCGCCTGGCGCGGGCCATGCTCTCCTCCGTAACCCGGCGCTCGTAGGCAGCCACCAGTTTGGACACGTTTTGGCTCATCACCGCTCTCGCGGGCTCCAAACCACTCCCCAGGGGCCTCACGAGGCGTGAGCACCACTTCCTGAAGTGGATCTGCTCAGCCCTGCTCAGTGCGTCATTCAAATCGCCGAACATCTCTACCGTGGGCTGACACATGGCCACAGACAGCGTCGCAAGTGCCGGACGGCACTTCTCGGATACGACGACGAGAACGACCTTGGCCCCACCGACATCCGTAGTGGCAGCCCAAAGGACGCCGCCCATCCCATCTCCCCAGGTGTAGACGAGATCGTGGAGATCAAGTATGATGTAAACGGGTTCCCATGCCTCCAGGGCGGCCATGACGACCGCGCGCATGCGTCCCGTGTCGGGATTGCCCTCCGAACCGGGTCGACAGATGCCGTGAAACGAAATCACCGCGATGGGCGTGGAATCATCAACCTCCCCAAGGCGAATCCGATGGCGGATGGCGCTTAAGTCGTCGAATTCTACTTCTTTCAGGTGCATCATGCCCCCCAACAGGCTGTGTAGGTGCTCTGGATCGCACCTACTTTAGGGCCCTTTGGGTCGGTCCGCAAGCCTCTAAAACCCCAGGACACGTGGCTGGAGGGACACATGCATGCGGCACTCAACAGGCCATGAGATTTGCACGGCACGCGCCTTCGCCAGCTCCCGAATTCAGCCTGCGCATGCGTAATGCGGCGAAGATGACCGCCCACAACGATGGCTCGCAGGATGAGCCGACATCAGATCGCAACGGGCTACTGAGCCAAGTAAAACTAATGCCCTATTCGTTCAAACGCCGATATTGGGGTCATGAGACCCAACGGAACTCCGATGCAATTGGAGCGGCGACGCCACAAGGCCGTCGCGTTACGCGAGCAAGGCCTGACGCAGGCCGAGATCGCCCGACGTCTGAAGACCACGCCGCGCAGCGTGCGGCGGTGGCTTCAGGCCTGGCGCGACGGAGGCCACGACGCCTTGGCCCGCAAGCCGGCCTCGGGGCGGCCGTCGCACTTGACGCCTCGTCAGCGTCGGGCCTTGGTCCAGTGCCTGCTGAAGGGCGCCCGCCACGCGGGCTTCGCCACCGACCTGTGGACCTGCCCCCGGATCGCCCAGGTGATCGCGCGGCGTTACGGGGCGCACTATCACGTCGGGGCGATCCCTCGGTTGATGGCCGGGCTCGGTTTTTCCCCCTCAAAAGCCCGCCTGCCGGGCCCGGGAGCGGGATGAGGCGGTCATCCGCCACTGGATCGAGTCCGACTGGCCGCGGATCAAACGCCGTGCGACACGCACGGAGGCCCACCTGGTCTTCATCGACGAGACGGGTTTTTTGCTGCATCCGCTGGTCCGACGCACGTGGGCCCCACGCGGGCAGACGCCGGTATTGCGTCCTCGCATGCGTCGCCGGCAGAAGATCTCGGCCGTCGGGGGCCTTACGATCTCGCCGCGTCGGCGACGCCTGGGATGGTACCTGCAGTTGCACCGGGACATCGGGATCCGCCAGGAACAGATCGTGGGGTTCCTCCGGCAGCTGCGGCGTCACCTGGGCGGCCCGCTGGTGGTCGTCTGGGACAACCTGGGCGCGCACAAGGGCCGCCTGTTGCGTGCGTGGCTGCGGCGGTGCCGACGCGTGCACCTGGAGTTCCTGCCGCCCTATGCCCCGGAACTCAACCCGAACGAGTACGGATGGGCGTACCTTAAAGGCGGGCCGCTCGCCAACGCGTGCCCCAACGACGTGGCGGACTTGGAGAACAACGTGGTCGCGGCCGCCGAGCCGGCCTGCAGGCACCAGGACCTGCTCCGGGCATTCGTCCGTGCCACGAAACTGCCACTCAGATTGAGGTGATCCGTGGGACATTACTTTTACTTGGCTCAGTAAAGGATGAGCCAGCAGCAACAACCGCGCCTCTCTCAAGAGATTCATGAACCTTTGCGGGGTGGGACCGCTCCTCGAGGGTTGTTGAGGGACGAGGACGCAGGTTCCGCAAGTCGCGCGCTCTCCATACGGTCAAGAAGCCGGATCACAACGCATCGCAGGCATCGTCTCAGGTAAGACCCGCCGAGGTATCCATTTGAGAAGAGGCTGTTAACGGTACCCCTCACCCTAACGCGGACGCCTCCGGTCACCTCCTCTGCCTCGATGGTCCACGTGTAGGTATCCGCAAGGGGCAGCGGGACGTGATAGTGGCATCTTGCCGTAATGCCGTTGGTGGTTTGCGTCGCCTCGCCGCTCTGCCATTTGAATCCTGGACCTACGAGCAGCAGCGACGAGTCGTTCTGGATAGAGCGCACCACTTCATCGCATGTGACGCCGAGAAGCACCACCGACGCGGAATCTGCTTCCTCGCTGTAGGGAATCGGCCGAAGTCTGCTGAACAGGGGGGACGAACCCTCTACCACCTTCCCGCTGCCATCGCGTAGGATAGCCTCGGTTACAAGACCGAGTATCCTGTGCTCACGGTGCTCTACCCGGACCGGTGTCAGAGACAGCCACGGGTACGCGAGGCAACTGACCTTGGCGACCACCTGGGGCCCCGATGTTTCGACCACGCATTCGAATACGTGGCGGGACTCAAAAATGAACCCTCCGCGGTATTCCGTCTTGTAGGTGCGGTTGACTTGCAGGTCAACTTCTCTGCGAAGTTCCGCCTCGACGACCTTTTCCAGCACGCTGCGGACCTGGAAGACACTGCAGCCATCGAAAGTCACGTGGCTCGCGCAACCTGCGACCCCGAGGGCGAGGAACGTGACAAGAACCATCACGTGCCATAATGTGGCCTTCCGACAGTGGGGCATTCGGCGGCAGCTGTACGATTGTGGTCCCATACGGCGACACCTCCCGCATTTCCCACTGTACGCGATCCACCCCTAACCGCCGCGCTGACTTGAAGGCCAGCGGCAGGCCGGTAGGGCGACGAGGATTTCACCAAGAGCTCCGACCGCCATCAGAACGCACGCCAACACTGACAACCAGAGTCCATAGGCGGCCGGGCAGACAAACCGGCCCACAAAAAGGAAATACACCAGACTCGAAAGGCTGACGCACAGAAGGCAGACGGGCATTCTGAAGGCCGGCCTCGAACCGACCCACACGTACAACACGACTGCACATTCGACCAGAAGAGCGCATGCGCCCAGCAGCGTGCACGGCATCATGACTTCGCCGGAGAGGCCACCCCGCACGAAACTCTGAAATGCCACGAGCGGCGAGACGCCGGCGTCGAGAATCAGGAGCATGATTGACGAAGCGAACTCCACCACGAGCATCCCGACGCCGAGTCCGAGCATCAGCGCGGTTACGGCACACGCTACGGCCGCGAGATGTCCTCTCGCCCGACGGCTGCCGGCTATATGCCAGAGGACAGCTATCAGCAATGCGACGAACCCCATCAGAAATGGCAGTCCGAGGCCAAACAGGAACGCGCCTCGGGTCGCGAGCGTTTCCCTGGCTGGGACCACCGCCACACCACACCCGCGCACTTGCGGCAAGAAGAACGAGACGCAGAGCAACACAATGCCCGAGAAGGCTGTCCTTCGCCAAAGGTGAATTCTGCTTGCCGCTCGCCGCGTTTCGGGATGTGCCTCACGGACACTTGCGACGGTGTGATTCAGATTCAGGTGTCCTGCAGCGTCTTCAGTCACGGGACCAGTCCCCCTTTCCGATCATCCGTGCCGGCGGCCCGGAGGCGGGTTTTGGGCGAAGCGCCCCGTGCTTTCCGCGCACGCGCCCAGAGCAGGGGCACCATGGCAAAGCCATAGACCAGAATCGCCACGGCGAGCGAGCTGGCCATCCACATGACGTGCTCGCGACTCTTCTCGTGGAGATGGTCGCGGTCGCCCACGACCGCCTGGTAATTTCCGTGGTCACAATCGATGTACGAGACCGACACGAACCCGAACGCAACGGCCAGCACGAGCCATGGGCGAAACACCCGCCGGAACAGGTAGCCCAGCCGCCGCAGGGAGCCGCCCGTGGCTTCGCGGTGCGGCCCCGCGAGGATCGCGGCCGTTCCCAACACGGCCCCGAGGCCCAAACCGGCCGCTGCGAGGTGCGACACGATGAGGTAGTGTTCATTCGTCACGGTAGCGTCCCAGCACCGCAAACAGAAACGTCACGAGAAGCACGTAACCCAGGAGAAACAGGCACGCCACCAGGAGGACGTGCTGGAGTTGATCGAACGCCCGCCAGAGGCAATCCCAGAAGGTCATGTCCTGGGCCTGCTCGGCACAGGGGCCATGGTAGGCCGCCACGGCCGACACCGCTCCGAGGGCAATCACCAGGGTGAAGGCGCGAACATAGAACCGGGCCCCGGGCGCCATGTGGGCGTTTGCACGGAACAACTCGAACATCGGTTTCCGCGCGAAGCCGATCAAGGCGGCGACCACTCCGCTAACCAGAACAGCGTACAACATGAAACACAGGACGCTGAGCATAACGCCATCCTCCTTTCCGAGCCGCTGACCCCATCGGTCAGCGAGCCTTTGCATCAATTCGCCTGCGCGATGACCAGCGCCCGCCGACCCTCCGTGTCGTACCGGCCATCCAGAAACGGGCCGATTCGGTTCGCCACGTACCGCACGGAGGTGGCTCCTAGATGTCCCCCGTCGTGGCCGAAGGCCTCGTCACCGCGTTCCCACGCGACGTGAACCAGTTTGGCCTCATAAACCCCTCTCGTGTGAGCATCCGCCTCGGCCGGAGGTTCGAAGCCGTGCAGGCCGCCGGAGAGCCCGTTGATGCGGTCAACGGTGCCAAAAACGGGCACTAGGCAGCCCAGCACCCCATCCTGCGGGCTGCAAACGCAGCAGACCCGGCCCCGCACCTTCTCAAGGGCCTCGGTCAGGTCGTACCGGTGCCAGAGGCTGGAGGCGATCAGGCAGCCAGAATCCACCCGGCGTTCCGGTGCCAAGTCTTCCAGTGCCCAGACGACGAGGCCGGTGCCAGCCGACACGCCGACCAGGTGGACGGGACGACCGGGATGGGCGTCCTGATAGGCCTCGACGCGTCGCGCCAGGGCGCGGGCCTTGCGCCGGTTTGCGTCATACGCCAGTTGGTCGATGAGGACGAGGCCCGTGGACCAGTCGAACTCCTCGATGGCCATCGGCAGGCCGCACCGCCGCAAGCCTTGGTGGATGCGTCCGGTCTCGCCCATCATCCCTCCGGCACCGCTGAGACAGAGGACCAGCCCCCTGGCGTAGCGGTCCGAATCGGGATCGGGTACGAAACAGTCCGCCGGGTCCCGCCCGAGCCGCCCGCAGCCCGTGGTCGCCACGGCTGCCGCTACCATGAGAAGCACCGCATATCGCATAACCGTTCCCCCTCACGCGTATGCTCCCGGCGGCATGCGCCCCTCGCCGCCGTCGGATCCCCCGCAGCCCTCCCGTCTCCTCACCCTGCGGCCCCGAAGGGCGTGATTCATCTAGACGAATACCGGAAGAGGGCGGTTGTGCGCTGCCGCCGGATTTTTCGCGCACACCCTCACGGGAAATTGCTTAGAGTATGTGCGATAGGCTTGCGGCATCGGTGAATGTCTATCCACTTCCCGCGCAAGAAGTGGGCCATACAGGCAAAGGGGGCACGACGATGGCAGGTCAATATGCCAAGGCAACGACCGCCGTTATGCTCGGGGTTCTTGCGGCTACGATTCTAGGCTGCAACCAGGAAGGCCTGTTCCTGAAAGAGCCGCTCTTGCAGCCGGTTCACCAAGTGGCGGTGCCAGTAGCAATCCAGCCGGTGACCCTCACGCGTCAGGATTTCGTGCGCGACATCGAAAAGGACCGGTACACCGCAGTCAGGACACCGCTCGAGATTCCTTGGATCAACCAGGAGCGGTTCGGGGAACTGGTTCGGCAATATGTCACCCAAACGGAACTGTTCAGAGACGCGGCCACTTATCCGCCGTCCGAATCTGCTGAGAAGTATCTTGTGCTCCATTCCCATGTCCGTCTCAAGCAGTACGTTCGCCCCTCGCTGGCGGGGACCGTGCTCACCGTCGGCACGGGTTTTGTCTACAACCTCTTGGGCGGATCAAGTCTATACCGATACGTGGAATGCGAATTGACCGTGGGGGCCGATACGCCCTCCGGCCGCCACATCAACACGTACTTCTCGTCGTGCGCTTCCGACGAGCAACTCGTGACGGACAGCCCGGAGCATCTGGGGCCAATGGTCAGCCTTGCCTTCACTCGGGCTCTGGACGACGTGGCCAACCAGATGGCCATGGACAACAAACTGCTCGTTCGAGCACTCGCTCCCGAGATGACCGAAAAAGGGCTGGCACGCCCTGGCGGGCCGCGCATTGGCATTCATTCCCCCGTTGACCTGCTCGTGCGAAGCCGGAGCGTTCGCGTGAAGGGAGAGGTGACCGGGATCGACCGCCCGGTGGAGTTGCAGTGGAGCCTCAACGAACAGGACCGGGGGAAGGTGTCCCTTCTCGAGACGGCAACGCCTTCGCGCAAGAAGTTCGCGTTTGACGCCACGTTCGAAGAGGGGGATTGCCGGCTGCGGCTAACGCTGCATGAGCGGTTTAGGGAGGCGGACACTCCGGCCGAACTGGCCAGGATGTTCGTCCCATACGTGTGTCAACCCAAGGGACCCAGAGTACGCGAGCGATGGGCCGTGGTGGTCGGCATCAGCAAGTATGCCCATAGCAACCCGGATACACCGTTTAAGGACCTCGAGTTCGCCCACCAGGATGCCGAGGGTTTTTGCGACTTCCTGACCGATACGGGATGCTTTGCAGAAGACCATATCCTGCCGTTGGTGAACGAGCAGGCGACGTACGAGAACGTCCGGCAGGCCTTGTTCGAATTCCTTGCGGACGCCCACGAGGACGACCTGGTCGTGGTGTTCTTCTCCGGGCACGGTTTCGTGGAACCCCGCTCTGACGAGGGATTCCTCATGTGTCATGATTCCAAGTACGAGTCCATGGCCTCGACGGCATTCCCGATGTGGGACCTGCATACGGCCGTGGAGCGCTTTATCAAGGCCAGACGCGTGGTGGTATATGCCGATGCATGTCACGCCGGTGGTTTGCAGACCGGTACCGGCGTCAAAGGGGCGGCTTACAACCCGGTACACGGTTACTTCGAGGCGTTGGGCAGCACGCACGGGCGGTTGGTCCTGACGGCCAGCCAGAAAGGGGAACCTTCTCTTGAATCCGCGAAGTTCGGCGGGGGACACGGAGCGTTCACCTGGTGCCTGATCAAGGGCTTGAAAGGGGAAGCCGACAGAGACAGCGACAGCCTGGTCACCGCCGAAGAAATGGCGGCCTATCTCCCGAGTGAGGTCGCGAGAATCACGCAAGACCGCCAGCATCCCGGAATCAGTGGGAAGTACGACCGGGCCCTGCCCCTATCCTGGGTTCCCAGCCCGGTGGAGCCAGCTTCACCGTAAAGCCGCTGCTCCTGTGCCTGCAATCGGACGTCGCCCCGTCACCAGCAGTGCCTACCCCGCGCCGTGATTAGGACGCACCCCAGCCCGGGCATAGAGGCCTATGGCGCGGGCACGTGCTCAAACGACAGCACGTTGACCTCGGCCGGCCAGGACCGAATGCGATCGACCACTGCGTCGACGTCTCCCTCCCGTTCGTAGAGGGCTCGGAGCCGCCGGACGTGGTCCCACACGTCATCCACTGGCCGGCGGGTCGCCACAACCATGCAGGTATCGCGGCCGGGAGGGGCGATTACCTCGTACGGCCCCAATGTCACGGCGCCCGGCTCGACCGGGATCACGAGGTCTTCGGGGGAATCCGTCCGGGGAGGAAGGGCCACCAAGAGCCCCCCCGGCCCCACGTTCAAGACCATCAGATGCCCGGGGCTCTGGATCTCGACGCGAAGCACGATCCGGTCCCCTTCGGTGAACACTGGCTCGCCCTTCGGCGTCATGCCTGAGTCGATGTAGGACTCAAGCCCCACCTCGACGGTGCCAAGGATCGGAGCCGGCGGCGGCTGAAGTAGAATCGCCACCACCCCGACGCCGAGACCGACCATCACCAACGCGGCTGCTGCCAATGCCGTCATCCGGAGGATGCGGAACGGGCGGCGCTGCTGCGGCCTCGTCCGAGCAGCATCAGGGGGTTCTTCATCCAGGGCCTCGCGGAAATCGGCCACGAGGCGGCGGCAACGGTCGCACGCCGCAACGTGGTCGGAAGCCCCCTCCCGGCCCGGCTCCTGGCCACGGGCTACTTGGGCGGCCTCTGGGAACGTCAGACAGTCCGTTGACGGGGACGTGGGGACAGACGTGGGGCCTTCCCCCCGACGGCCCCACTCTCGGATCAGGTTCTCGATAGGTTCGGCCATTGCCATAGACCTAAATCGGAGTCAGGCCAGCCCGTGCGCAGAATCTCCCGGGAAATCGTGCCCTTTCCCGCGCATGCACTCCCGGACCGCCGCCAAAGCGCTCTCGTACCGATGCTTGAACTGGCCGAGCGTCAACCCATGAAGGGCCGCCGCCTGGCGAAAGGTAAGGCCGTGAACCAATGGCCCCAGGACATACAACCGGTCCGCCTCGTCCAGCCGGTCCAGGCACTGCTCCACGTCCCTGAGGGTTTCGGTTTCGACGGCGGAGGTGGCGGGGTCGTCTCCCGCCGTGACCTGCAGGCTCCCCAAATGCTCGAGATCCTCGTCGGCTATCAGCTCCGGCCGCCTGCGCTTCCACTGTTTGTAGACTTCCCGCGTTGCAATGGTGTAGACCCACCCCCAGAGCCGCTTGTTGCTGTCGATCTGGGCCCGGCCCGCATACAGGTACACGCGGACCATGACCTTCTGCGCGATTTCGTCGGCCTCATCAGGTCGAAGCCCCATTTTCCTGGCACGGCCGTAAACGGACGTCCACATGCCCGCGTAAAGGACATTGAAGGCCGCTCCGTCGCCCTGCTGAAAGGCCCACATGCTCTCTAGCAGATGATCGGAGTCGGCTTCCGAAACCTCCGAATTCACATCTTTGCCGGACAAGTTATCCCCCTTTGACAGGTCCACGTACGGTACCCTGCCCGACGCACTGAGTCAACATTGTCTGCGGCCTGTCCGACGAGCGGCCACGAAGGCAGGTCAATGAACTGAGGCGCACAAGTCGTTGCGGACCGGATTCACACTGCTGAGAGCGAGCCTTGCGGAAGAAGGGGTTCCAAATGCAAGAAGATCGCCCGACTGAAACGGTTGAACCGTCTATCTCCCAAGGCACCGAACAGGCTTCTGAGAAGGCCGACAGCCCGCAACAGCCCGAACGCGAGTATGGCGAGAGCAATGGCCGTCATGGAGACGAAAGCCCCGAAAGCGGCGTTTCGGCTCGGCGCATTGACTTGTACTCTGGCCTGTTCGTTTTAGCCCTCCAGTTGCTCTACGTCTACTCGTTCTTTCCGACATACGATGAAGCGATGGCCACCCTGGAAGGGGTTGAAACAGCCGAAGTGTCAGCCCCTGTGGAAACCGAGGGGGAGACAGCATTAGGCGACACACGGCCGGATTTCCTTCAGTGGTCCGGGGCCCACAGCCTGGTCTGGCTGGCCTCTCTCTTCGTCCCCCGGACACCCGTTCGACACCTGCCGGCAATCTTCTTCTTCCTCATCATGGGCGGATTCTTCGCGTCCATTTACCACCCGCCCTACTACGGACGTGTGCTTTCGACCGTTCTGGTGAGCGCCCGCAATGGCGTTCTCCTCTGGGTGAGTTGGCTGGCAGGTGCGGTGATCCTGCTCGTCTATCTCCTCACTTCCAGCGGGGGCATGCAGGCCCTTGACGCGACGGCGGCCATCACATTCAAGAACCGATGGGAAGGCATCGTGGAAACATTCATGGCCCATTGGCTCGTTTATGTGGCTTGGTTTGCGTTCCTGGCACTTCTGCCCATGTTCGGAGGTGGCGTGCTTGGCCTCATTCGGACCCGGTTGTTGACTGCCCGGTCACGGTACCCGAGCAAGCCTGAATGGCAGGCCTTGCACAAAGGTAAGGCACGAGAGTGGATATATTGTGGAATTCACGCGATCGAACAAGGACACGAGCAAGATCAAGGCCTCACCCTGAGGGGGCGGGAGTATGACAGGCCCATTCGTTAAAGAGACGCCGCTAAATCCTCCGTATTACACACTCCATTACGACAAGGTCTGGCTTTCATGCCGCGACGTTCAAGCGATCAAGGAACAGGTGCTCGCCCACGCCCATGGCAGCGTGGTCCACATTGTACTGGACCACGCTCGCCACACCTCGACCGCCGCCCTCGCGGGGCTTATTCTGCTCCGCCGAAACCTCCTTCAACAGAACCGCGACCTTCGAGTTGCTGGCCTGGCGGGTAACATCAAAGGCCTGCACGAGATCCATAACCTCCAAAGCGCGCTTCCTGAATGGCGCACGCAAGCGTTGTCCGCACCGTAATGCACTCCGGGCGCTGACCTTCGCTATGGTACCTCGAAGGTAGTTTGGCCTTTCCTTTTCCCACCCAAACCTCAACGAGACGCCCCAACGCCACCCCCCTCACACTCCCAACATCACCTCCAACGCTGGCACAGCAAGGACATCCGGCAGATCGCCCAATCCATCAATGTCATCACCGGCCGCGGTATCGACTGCCTGTGTGGCCCACAGAGGCGTCTCTGAGGCAAGTGGTTCAGCCTCAAGAGCCGAAGACGTGCTGAGACCAGATCTCGGTAAGCCCGAACCAACGCCGATGGCCCAAAGCGAAGCAAGACTGTGCGAGGAAATGCTCATGTCAGACGCTCCAGCCCACGCCCCGTCGGCATCATCTTCCAAGGGAACTGACAGTTCTGCCACGCCCAGCAGCATGTCGCCACCATTTTGCTTCGCTGTTGCCGGAGTGCCCGTACTTTCAAGCGGCGCCACCTCACCCCCGACACTCATCGTCTGCCCCACCGGTTCCGCCAGATCGTTCCCATACGCCCCGAGAAAGATGGCCAAGTCGTCCCGGTCGCAGTCGCCGTCCTGGTCAAGGTCTGCTGCGCCTGGTTCTGGCGTGTCAAAGGCGCCGAGGAACATGGCAAGGTCGTCTCGGTCGACAGCACGTGTGCCGTCAAGGTCGCCTTGGAGGTCGTGGAAGGTGAACTGGTAGTCCTCCGCCATCAGGTTGCCGGCGAGATCCTGAACATCCGCGGCTGCGAGCGTGGCGGTGTAGTTGCCGTCCGTGAGATCGAGGCTTGAGGTGTCCCACGTGGAGGTGGCCTCGTCAAATGGCGCTCCCGAGAGATCAAAGTCTTCGCCGGTCGTGTCGTTGTGCAGGGCGAGGGATGAGGCGCCGATGATCTCCACTTCCTCACTGAACTGAATGGCAATGCCGCTGAGTGTCGACCGACCCGCCAACCCTGCATTCAAGAACACATCCGTCACGAGCGGTGGCGTGGTGTCCAGTTCCAGGGTGGCCAAGAACACACCGCCCGCCGCGCCATTGCCCGAGGGGAACGTGTAGCCGTCGAACTCTCCGTCCAGCGGGTTCAGAGACGTGTCGGTGATCGTGTCCATCAGGCGGAACGTATACGTGCCCGCATCCTCGAGACCGAGGACCTCCACCTCCAGCGTGTGGGACGACAGCCGGTACGAAAACGCCTCCATCGGCACCACCTCGCCGGCACTATCCAGGACGGCCACGTCGAGCTGTGATACGATGACGTCTTCACTGAATACCGCACTCACACGGGCATCCCACGTGGTGGCATGGTCCACCATCACCTCGTACGCGTAATCCATCACATTAGGCGGTGTTGTGTCACCCGCCAGCGAGGCCGCAACTTGGTACCGCTGCGTGGTCGAGCCCACTTCGTCCGTCGCCCGGAGCACCACCTCCCACTGCCCTGGGCCGGCCGGCAGCCAGGTGACTTCACCGGTCGACTCATCAATCTCGAAGCCGCTGGGTCCCTTGGCCACAGACCACGCAATGGCCCCCGTACCGACGGCTGCGGCACGATGATCGCCGTCATAAGCATACGGCTGGTTCACGTTGGCGGTCAGGCTGGGTTGAGAGGTGATCCGGGGCCCGGCCTCGCCGCCCCAGACGGGGCCAGTGGCCCACGGCGCGTAGTCCACGTCCCCATAGGTCGGCGAGCCGTACTCGCCCAGCGGGCCGTCGGGGTCCCCCCACCAGTTGCCTTCGGCATCGACCTCGGTGGCTGTGTCGTTCCGGACCGAGTAGTTCTGGTTGTCCTCGAAGTTGGAATTGTGGACGGTTGCCTGGCCTGAGCCGGTGACCCAAACGGCCGCGTTCTTGGTGTCCCAGAAAGTCGCGTACCGCACATCGACGCTGCCGCCGGTGATGTGGACAGCGCCATCGTCCGAACTGTACCCGTCGCCAGCGTAGCGGATCAGGACATGGTCCAGCGTGTGATCCCCACTCTGGAAGACGATGCCGCCCCAGTCACCGGGGGCCGGCGTCGCGTCGTCGCCCGCGTCCGAATCGCCCAGGTAGGCATCGTCATGGATGGAGGTCATGATCACGACGTCGGACTCGGCGTTCTGAATGAGCAGTTGGCCGCCATTGACGTAGAGGCTTCGGCCGCTCCAGCCCTTGATGACCGTGCCGGGCAGGATCTCGAGTGTGACGCCGGTTCCGACCGTGAGGTCCTCGAAGAGGATGATCGGTGCGCCGCCGGAGTTCTGGTTGGACCAGACGGTGTAGCCCGCGAGGGAGCCGGTCAGGCCGATGCCATTGGCATCATTGTCGACGAACACATTCCCGTCGTAGTCCAGCGGCATGCTCGCAGGATGTAGAATCGCCAGGACGTTGCCGCTGAAGGTGTTCCCCGTGATCGTGCCGCCCAGATTGGTCCGCTTCAGTCCGTAGTAGCTATCGCGGATGGTGTTGTCCAGCAACTGCCCCTCCGAGCCGATGGACACGGCGGCTTGTCCGGCGTATGAGCTCGGGCCGTCCTCCAGCACGCTGTTGCGCAGCGTCGACGCCGACCCGATCGCGACCATCGACGCATAGTGGTAGTTGTTATAGGTGTCATAGTAGAGACCGTAACTGTGCCGGATCAGCGCG
>Ga0272441_10005602_pt1 | contig 21677 bp, 17 predicted proteins | sample SSMProp6N_FD_193582 | JGI IMG/M metagenome (GOLD analysis project Ga0272441, IMG submission 193582) | Marine sediment archaeal communities from Little Sippewissett salt marsh, Falmouth, MA, United States - SSM-Prop-6N | ecosystem: Environmental > Aquatic > Marine > Wetlands > Sediment ... | reverse complement strand
CCTCCAGGAGGGGCAGCAGGAGGGGCACGGCGGCGTCCAAGCAGCGAGCGTTCACACCCAAGGCCTCCTCGGCGGCGAGCATCAGACCGATGCGCTCCTGCATGGTGGAAGAGGCGAGCATGGCCGCCAGGGCGGCTTGTCCCGGCGGGCTGGCCAGGAGGGGCACCGCGTCGCCGAAGCGCCCGGTCTCGATCATGGAGGCCAGGGTCTTTACGACGTAGTCGTCGCTGGTGCGCTCGGCGAGCACCTCGAGCAGCTCCTGCTCGGACAGGGCGCCCACCAGGCTGCGCGTGCCGTCCACGATGACCGTGGGCACGGACTTGACCGCCCCGGCCAGGTCGGCGAAGTACTGCACGTCCACCACCTCCAGCTGAACCTGAGGACGGGCCGCCACCACCCGACCACAGGCCGCCACCACCCCGGGACAGTTGGGGCAGGTGGGCGCAATCATGACCTGGACGGCCGCCGGGGCAAGGTGCTCGTGACCAGGAGACCGCTCGGAGCCCGACAGCGCCACGAGCAGGTCCAGGAAGGGCTCGAGCTCCGGCCCGAAGGGCACGGCACGGTAGCCCACGTTCTCCACATCCAGGCGGGGTCTGCCCGCCGGGGGGAGATCAACCACGGTGAGCTTGTCGGGAGCCGCCCGCACGAGCTGCTCCACCACGGAGCACAGGGCGCGGGCAAACTTGTCCGAGGAATCTTCCCCGGGGTTCAGCCGGAGCTGCAGGGGGCGCTCCATGGCCCCAAGCACGCGACAGGCCTTTTCTAGCTGGGCGGCGTTGAACATGGGTCAGTAATAGCCCACGGGGAGGGGGCCGAACAGGGAGAATCGTCGCTGGGAAGCGACAAAGGTGTGACGCCGATGTCGTGGATCGTGTCCAGGGCGCCCTCCGGTTGCAGCGAGACCTGGGCCAGGGCAGGCCGAGGGGACGGTCGGGTGGTCGACTTCTCCTGTATATGGTGCTTGTATGCACATTCTTCTGTCATTTTTGCGGAAGCGAAGATCCAGATTTGGGCGAATGCACTTGTGCTCCGTGGATTCCCGTTTCCACGGGAATGACGGATAGCGCTCACGAATGTAGAAGTCGATACCCCTGGAGGGGACGGTCGATCGGCTGGAGCGCCGCGCCATCATCTGATAATCTCGATTCGGTACGGTTTTTGCGTGAACCAGCCGGGCAGGGCGCGAACACGCCGCTGATGAGGAGCCACATGAGGAAAGCAATCAACCTGCTGGCGGTGGCGCTGGCCGCGGCGCTCGGGGCCTCGGCCTGCCTCTGGCCCCTGGACACTCTGGGCGTGGAGTCCAAGGAGTACGAGCGCGAGTCCCTCTTCCGGGAGCCGGACCTCGCCGACGATCGCATCGAGGACAAGAACCAGGTGTGCGATCCCGGGTTGACCACGGCCGTCTACTACGGCACCTGCGGCTTCAACGTGAACATGAGCTGCTCGGTGACGCGCCTGGACGTGGTGGACCTCGCCGAGGGCAGCCAGCAGGACCTGCTGGAGGGGGTGCTCTTTCCCACCCGGGGGGCGGCCCTGGCCCGCATCACCGAGGCGGGCGGCGACACGATCCCCTCCATGGAGGTGGTCAACGGCGCCCTCAAGCCCTTCAACGACGGGCTCTACGCCGCCATCGAGGTGGGCGTGCAGGAGGGCATCACCCACCCCCAGGACGCCACGGACATCTACCCCTCGAAGCGGCAGTTCCTGCTGGATCTGGCCGCCGCCCTGGACACGGCCGACGCCAGCGCCACGCCGACCCAGCAGACACACCTGCGCAGCGCCCTGGTCTTCGTGGTGGGCAGTCTCCTGGCCGCCGGCGTGGACGTCGGCCCCCTGGGCATCGACGCGGGCCTGGTGAGCCAGGCCCAGGCCGCGGCAGACGACTTCACCTCCCAGGTGCTGGGCGCGACGCCCATGGGCTTTTACACCTGGAACGACACCCTCCGCGAGATCTTCATCCAGGACCGGTTTTTGCAGAACCGAGCCAGCCAGGTGGACAACTCGCCCGAGGAGATCGGACGGTTCGCCGCCATGGCCGCGGTCATCGAGGACGCCACGCCCCTGCGCGGGCCCTACGAGAAGTACCTGGCCCTCTACGCCGGGCTGACCAACCCCTATTCCAGCCACTCCGTGGCGGACCTGTTCCCCTACGTGGACGGCGTCGCCTCCCTGTCGGACGTGGACGCGATCCGCGCCGCCCTCCTGGCCGACCTTGGCGAGCCCTATGTCTGCACCGGCACCTGGCTCGCCCTCTTCCCCGCCTCGAGGGCCCGCGACACGGACTTCTTCAAGGAGACCTTCTGCTACCAGGACCCCCCCGCGGACGTGAACCTCATCGACGTGCTGGTGAACGCCATCCGGGACCGGTTGCTGGACCTGGAGCCCGACGAAACCTCCGGCTGGTACGACTATCAGCTCTACGCCCTGGAGACCCTGCTCGTGCCCGAGTCCCTGCCCGAGAGCGACAACCTCCTGCTCACCAAGGCCTACAAGGAGAAGCTCATCGAGACCTTCCAGTCGCTCATCACCCAGACCCGGGAGACCCACGCCAAGCAACTCGAGACCTTCGGCGGGGTGGGCTCGGCGGCCGCGCCCACCCCGGTGGACGTGTACCCGAAGTTTCCCCTCGAGCCCTTCCCGTCCTTCTACCTGCGCACGGCGCGGGCGTACCGCTTCCTGGAGACGGTCCTCCCGGCGGCGCTGGGGGAACAGTTCCTGGCCCACACCACCCGCATGACCGAGGATGGCGACGAGGTCACCCAACCCCTGGGAGAGGACCTCGCCGACATCACCCGGCTGATGTACGGGCTGTACGTCGTGAGCGCCCGATCCGTGGGGCTGGACTGGTCCGAGCACCTCCTGGAAGACGAACTCAGCGGAGAGGACTTTACCGCCGCCACCAACCTCGCCGATGCCTGGCTGGAGACCTGGAGGGAGGACACGGACGTGCGGCGGGACCCGCGGGTGATCGTGCCGGTGGGCCAGCTACAGACCGGGGAGGTCCTCTACTGGGCGGTCCTGGGGGTGAAGGTCTACCGGATCAACGCCCGGTTCGTGGAGGGCTACGAGCCCCACTTCGACTCCATCGGCGAGTACTGCGAGGTGCGGGACCACCTGGACCACGACTACCTGCTGCTGGTCGAGGAGATGCAGGAGGTGCGCATGGGAGAGATGGTGGCGCCCCTCACCCGGGAAGAGTTCCGCTCGGTGTGTGACCAGCACGACAACGCGGCCGACATCGTGGCCGCCCTGGAGGCGCTGTGATGCGACACCCATTGCGCCGCGCCTCCCTGCGCCGCGCCTCCCTGACACTGGTCGCGTCGATCCTGGACCAAGGCCGGTGCCACGGCCAGGGTCTGTGCCTGTGCCTGTGCATGGGCCTGGGCCTGGCCTCTGGCTGTGGCTACGGCCACCTGCAGACCGCGCGCCCCACACCCCGGGGGGCCATCGACCTCACGGTGGGCTGGGGCTTCGTCTACAACAGCACCGTCAAGGAGCGGCGAGAGTCCGAGGACGGCGGCAGCGGCGTCTCCATCTCCAACCTGCCCATCATGATCAACAGCCGCCTGGGCTTGACCGACCGCGTGGACCTCGGGCTGCGGATGTTCTTCCTGGGCGGGCTCATGGCCGACACGAAGGTCAACTTCTTGAACCCCAAGAGCCCCTGGGCCGTAAGCGGCTCCGTGGGGTTCGGCGCCGCCAGCGAGGTCAGCACCAAGGGAGCCTACCTCGTTCACCTGCCCCTGGCGCTCCACGCCAGCTACGACTTCAAGTGCGGCGTGACGCCTTATCTGTCCCTCGGCTACAGCTTCTTCTGGATCTTCGGTCGGGACGCCGACCCCATGGCTGGGATCACCTACACCGACCGCGCCGGGTACGGCGACCAGCTCGTCACCATGGCGGCCGGCCTCAAGATACGCATCGGCCGCCGGGCAGACCTCTTCCTCGAGTACAACCTGTGGCAGCCCGTGGTGGACGACCCCGGCGACTTCTTCACCTTCGAGCGCAGCCACTTCGCCATCCTCGGCATCCGAATGCGCGGCCGGCTCTTCGGCGAAAGACCCCGAGCCGCCCTGCCCCCGCCCATCACCCCCGAGGACATCCCAGGACACCGCGGCCCACTGCCGACACCCACCCCGGCACCCACACCCACGCCGACACCCACGCCCACGCCCACGCCGAGCCCGACGCCGTACCCGACACCCATCGTACCTCCGCCGCCCCCGCCCCCGCCCCAGGCACCCTGACGCACACCATCGATGCCTTTTTTCATCCAGCTAGCCTCCTTGATGAACCAACGCGTGACCCGTGCTTCGATTGTATCGCTCGTGGTCGTCTGTGGCTGCAGCCCCACCAAGCCGAAGTCGCCCCCTCGTCGCAGCGAACCTCCCCCCGCCGTCCACGTCCTGCGAGAGATCGTCTCGTTGAAGCAGCACGTGGATCTCCTCAGCGTTGACCGACTGCGCCGCCAGATCCACCTCGCGATTCGCCCGCACAGGACATCGCCGGGGGGGGCTGCCTGGACGCTGGAGACAATCACGCTCTCCTCCGGCAGGGTCGCGGCTCGTTGGCAGCTGCCGAATCTGGCGGGACGCTATTTCAAGAGCCCCGCCCACTGGATGAAGGACAGCGGAACGCGGCCGCCGTGGTTTGCGCGGCTGGTGGAGCTGGAGCGACGCGGGGGACGTCGGTACGTCAGCAGCCGCCCCCCCGTGATGGCGATGGGCCCGTCCGGCAAGCGCGTGGCGTTCAACTACTTGGTGGACTACCTCGCCGTCGGCCCGGTGCGTGGGGGCACTCCGCGCCTGCTGAACTACGGGAGCCCGGCCTGCTACCGTCCCGCCTTCTCACCGGACGGCCGGTGGCTCGCCTATAGCTGCTTCGTGCGTCGAGTGCGTGAGTATTGTCCAACCCTCGTGGCGCTCGGCTCCAAGGGTGGACAGGCGCCGGTGCGGTTCTGCAAGCTTCGAGGATACTCCACCACCACGCCCTACTGGCGTCCGGACTCGTCGGCGTTCTATTCGCTCAGCACGCGGGGCTTCGGCGCCTACATCGACCCGGTGAAGAAGGTTTGCCTGGTCCGCGTGGAGGTCAAGACCCGGCGCGAAACCCCGCTGTGGTGCAGGACTCTCGACGGGAAACGCGATCGTCACAGCCGCTTTCTATTTCGAATGGACCCCTCGGGAAAGGCCGGGGTCGTGATCATCAGTCCACAGGGCGCACCCCGCTGCTCGAACGAGCTGCGCTGGATTCGGATGTCCGACGGGAAGCTGCTGGCGACCCTGAAGAATGTCCCGACGCCCTACTACCTCGGTCACTCCACGGTGCTCAGCGCGGACGGCCGCTTGCTGACCCGGGGCTGCGACAAGGGGTTGCTGCTCGTGGATCTGCGTCGGGGGCGGGTGCGTCACCTGCTGCCGTCGTTCAACATCGCCCAGGTCGACTGGGACGGCAAGAACCACCTCGTGCTGCTGCGCAACGTATCGCGCAGGCGGAAGCAGCTCATCGAGGTGGACCTCCGGCGTCTGCTGTCGTCGCTGCCTGTCTTTGGATGCGGCCGGAGTGCACCGAACCGGGGGTAAATCCGCCTGGAAGGCGCCGCCGAAGAAGAACCTGTTTCGTCGGCCGGGTCGCTACCGCATCCGTTTCTCCGGCTCCCTCGTGCTCACGGGCAAGACCATCCCGTTTCGCTCCCCGGAGGTGGTCCTTGGCGTCCACAGGAAGTCGCGCCGGTTTCTCGCCGTTGCAGACCTGGAGAAGCGGGCCGCCAAGGCGCTGCGACGCCACGTCAGCCGACACCATCGCTGGGCGCTCAAGCGGTTGCCCAAGGGGGTCTTCCTGTTGACGGTGGCCCCGGTGTCCCCATCACGTCCGGTATCCGTCCGGGGCGTCCGGTATCCGTCCGGGGCCGGCCGGCCATCCGTCCACCGGCGACAGGATGGCGAGGCGTGCATTTCGGCATCACACGCGAACACGCGTTGTGCGGCACCATCCCCGTGCAGTGATTAGACCAATCCTCCGACCGTCTTTCTGGAAGAAACGCAGCGAGTCGACTACTACTGCGCGGACGCCATTGACTAGCCATTTTGTCTCCTGAACCCGACGACCAGGTCGTCCTTTGCGACCTCATGGCCGATCTCAATCGTCTGGGCGCCAAGACCCTCAACGGCCACTCCGATCGCTGGCGGAATCGCGGATCTCCGTAGCGCGGGGTAGGCTTCCCGGGGTTGCCCTGTACCTCGTCCACGTAGCGGCATTCCCCCACCCCCCGCGTGGGGCAGTGGGCACCCGGCGTCAGAGCCCGGTCACGCGCGTCGGCTCGCTGCTGTTGGTGCGCGAGCCGTCACCGACACCGCCGGCGTCGTTTCTCCCCCAGCAGCGCACGGTGCCGTCGAGCAGCAGGGCGCAGGTGTGGCAGGAGCCCGGGCTGATGGCGAGCACGTCTTGTAGCCCGTTGACGGTCGTGGGCCGCATCTGGTGCTCCAGCGTGCCGTCACCGAGCTGGCCGTGGTAGTTCCAGCCCCAGCATTGCGCCGTGGCGTCGGCCAGGACCACGCAGCTGTGATTGCCGCCGGTGGCCAGGGCGACTCCATCTGTGAGGTCGGCCACCGGGACCGGCCGCAGCTGCTGATCCTGTGAGGTGTCGCCGAGCTGACCGTGCAGGTTGCGGCCCCAGCAGGCCACCGTACCCGCGTGGCTCAGGGCGCAGCTGTGAAACCACCCGGCGGTCACGGTGCGTACGCCTGTGAGATCGGGGACGATGCGTGGGTCGGCCCTGGGGGCGACCGTGCCGTCGCCGAGCTGGCCGTCCTGGTTCTCGCCCCAGCAGCTCACGCTCCCGTCGGCGAGCGAGGCGCAGGTGTGAGACCCTCCGCTGGCGACAGTCGTGGCGCCGGTGATTCCCGCGACCTGAACGGGGGTCTGGCTGGCGGCGTCGTACCCGGGCCCGAGCTGACCGGCAGAGTTGTCGCCCCAGCACCAGACCGTGCCATCCGTGCGCAGCGCACAGGTGTGGCCCCAGCCCGCGGACAGGCCAGTCACCTGGGTGAGCTCGACGGTGGCCACTGGCAGCGGCTGGTCGACAAAGCTGCCATTGCCCAGCTGCCCCACCGCGTTGCCGCCCCAGCACCAGACCGAGCCATCCAGACGCAGAGCGCAGCTGTGGGATTGTTCGGCGCCGACGGCCACCGCGTCGGTGAGGGTGTCGACGATGCCGGGCGTCAACCGATCGGTCTGCGTGCCGTCGCCCAGCATCCCCTCCCCGTTCCAGCCCCAGCAGCGCGCCGTGCCGTCCACGAGCACCGCGCAGCTGTGGCCACCACCGGCCGCCACGGAGGTCGCGGCACAATCCTGTGGACAGCCGGCCGCGTCCTCGCCGGGCTCGCACTGATCGTTGCCGCAGCGAGCGGTGTTTGCAGGCGCATGGGCGTCCTGCTCGAGGCCCACTGCCCGACCCTGGCACGCGCCCGCGACGAACAAGCAGCCGACCAGCGACAGGCAGCGCGACCGTAGAATTCGGGTGGATATGCGCATGGTCGCAAGTGTCTAGCAGCATCCATGCCAGGATCGTTGGCCAGTGATTTCAAGCTGCTCAGCGTGGCGATACCCAAGGCGTCGGGCCCTCGCGGCTCAAAAAACCGCGGTGTTGGCGGGTCGAGGTATTAGGAATTCGTAACCACGCATCAACAGCTTCACCCTGCGAGACGTCTGTTCGGACTTGCACAGGTCTTCCGACGGTCCGTGCTGGAACGCGTGGACCTGTCCCCTGTCGAGTAGGTCTACCTCGCCTCACCGAGCCAGGCCAAGTCAAGGCTCTGCCGACTTCTCAATGCGTGAGGATGGATGCGGTCGGTCAGTCGCGCCACCGCAAGCAGATGTCTACGGTGTCATCACTCAGGTAGCCGTAGTACCGGGCCATCCAGTAGGCAATGAGATAGTCCACGCCGGAGTAGAGCTTGTTGGCCTCTCCCAAGGAAACGAGCTTCCAGGGGTTGCGCTCCCACATGAAGGTGGAGGGCACCCGGTCGTCTACATCGATGGCCACCGACGAGAGATCGGGACAGTTGGGATCCTCGGGATACTCCGCCGTATTGTCCACCGGGTACGCCGTGTTCGGCGCGGAAGGGAACAGGCGTAGCTGATCCGTGTGGTCGGCGATCACCTGGCTCACGTTGTCCGTCGCGACGGCCTGGGACGCATAGATATAGGCGAAGAACACGTTCTTGTGGTCCGCCACGGAGCTCCACATGGCGTCCCGCAGAACCTCGGTCTGGAGGCGATTTTTCCGGGTGGGATCGGTCTCCAGCCGCGCCCAGCTCCAGGCGGGTTGGAAGGCGATGTTGAGCCCGTGATAGCTGTCACCGCACTGGTTGGAGTTGACCCAGCCACCAGCCATGTCCAGCCACTTCTGAACGTGGTCCTCGTAGTGCGCAAGGATGGCCTGTCGCCGGGTGGCATAGGCCGGGACGCCGTCGGTCACGTGGAGCGCCACCGTGAACATGGAACCGAGCTGAATGGCCTGGCTCCGCAAAAAGATGTCAGGCAACCAGCTCAGCCCGGGCAGCTGCCGGAGGTGCTCCGCAGGATTTGGCCAGAAAGTCAAAAAGCCCGAGTCCCCCGCGTCGAAGGGGCTCGTGGTGACGTCGAGGGCGGGAAGACCGTCTGATGTCTCGTCGTCGGTAAAGACGCAGTGCTTGAGCTCCATCTGCACGGGGATCGGCCCGAAACCGTCGACGGTCAGGTTGACCGTGCGCGTCTCCGTCACCATGAGCTGCTCGATGAACCCGACCACGTTGGCGCGGATGATCTCCATGAGGTCTGTGTCGTTGGTGGCCTCATAGGCCCAGACATACCCGAGCATCGTGCCCTGGTACTGATCGCGGCTGACGTTGCCCTTCCAGTGCCAGGTGTCGCCCTCGAAGGGCACGTCGAGGTGGTTTTCCGGGTCGGTGGGATTGAAGATATTGAGCACCGCTTGCGGGCTGCTGGTGGGCGCCGCGTACCGGGCGAGGTAGCCGTTGTCCCCGGAGATGCGCCACCACCGGTCCAGCACGCGGACTGTCTCGTCGACCTGGTCCAGAGCGTCCGGCGCCCCGGTGGCCAGATAGCGTAACGCTTCGGTGGCCAGGTAGGTCCCGGTCCAGATGGGCGAGTCCCGCGTCCCCGCGTAGACAGTCACTTGGGTGAAGGTGCTGTCCGTGAAGTACCCGCGGAACACGCCCCCCACGGGCATCAGCCGGTCGCGGAGCCAGGCCGTGAAGTTTCGGGAGCGGTTGTGCAGCGAGGTGGCGTCATCCACCGTGTCGATCCACGTCATGTTGACCGCGTCCCAGAGCTGACAGACGCTCCCGCCGCTCTGCTCACCGACGTGGCACTCGTCTACGCACAGGTCGCCACCGAGCATCTCGTCGTCCGTGGCCGAGGCGCACTGCGGATCGTCGACGTCCACCGCGCCATCGCCGTCGTTGTCCACCCCGTCATTGCAGCTCGCGGTGCCGAAACCCAGCTCTTCGTCGCCACTCGTGCAGTCCGGATCGTCACCATCCGTCCAGCCGTCGCCGTCGTTGTCCAGACCATCGGCACACAGGGACAGATCCCCGCAGGGCGGGGAGGGACAGTGACAGTCCGTTCCGCCATGGGTCATGCAGACCTCGTCCACACCGCACGGCGGGTTGCACACATTGTCGACGCACGTGGTCTGCTCGCAGTGCTCCCAGGCCTCGCAGTCCGGATCACAGCCCAGCGGGACACACGCGCCGTCGACGCACTCCTCGTTTGCGTCGCACGCGGGATCGCACTCCATCGGATCCCCACTGGTGGCCCCCTTGCATGCCATGGTCCCGACGAGCGCGCACAATAGCAAAGCACCCAAGTGTCGCATGGCGGTATCTTACTGACGACAGTGAACCAATCAAGCCCTTGATTTTATGTATTTTTCGGGACGGCTTTTTGGGGTTTTGGCGCAAAGCGTTGTCTGCGGCTGGCCACATCTGGGCTGTCGTTCATCGGATCTTGTCGTTTCTGTTGTTCCCAGAGCGGCTGTTCCCAGAGCGGCTGCTTTAAGCTACGGGGTCCTGACGACTACCCCGGTGGGACTGACTCCCGCTGAGCACGCCAGCCTACGCTGGACACACCGTTGGCTACTTCGTTCGTCTGACTGGTAGTTCCAGCACATTTGCTGATCTGAGGTGGGGATTCCGACAGCATGCCCACCCTGTGGAGACACACACCTCTACCGATGACGATGCCCTCGACGCCACCTGCAACTGAGCCTTGGCTAGCTCTCTCGCTTTTCCTGGGCTGCGGTGGCCGCTGCTCGAGAACCCGAGGAACCTGACGCCGACGCAAAGCCAACGCCTACTGTGTTTGCTTCTTGATGCACCTCGCGTAGGTCTTGCAGGCTTTGATCTTGAGGCACTTTTTGATCTCGACGGCGTTCGGGCCCAGGCCTTTGACCCTCTTGCATTCTAGCATGCAAGCGGCGTAGCCGGCGTCCTGAGCAGGCTTGAGCGACCCGGCCTTGGAGATCTCGTCGATCTTGGCCTGGTCCATCTTGCCAGTGGCCATGAGCACATCGATCATGCATTTGATGTGGGACTTCTCGCACATCTTCTTGCAGTCGGCCATGGCTTGGTCTGCCGCGAAGATCTCCCGGAGCCTGTCTCCTTGGGCCTGCATCCTCTCCTGCTCGGCTTTCGCTTTCTTTCCACCACACGCTGCCAGGGCGGCTACCAACACCAGGATCAACAGCTCACTTGTCCGCGTCATCACACTTGTCCGTGTCATATTCATGATGAAGTTCCCCTGTGGGGTGTTCGTCCGCCTGGCATGCTCTTGCCGACGGGCGCCCGTGTCAACTCCCTTCTATACTGAGACACCGCACGCGTTCACGGTACCGGGACGATGTCCACGTAAGCGACGAAGGTGCAGGCCCAGTTGCCGGCAAGCTCGCTGTAGCCGCCCACCTCGATGGAGAGGCTGCCGTCCAGCAGGTCCACGGTGACGGTGCGCTCGAGGGTGGGCTCGCTGTCGGTGGTCTGATCGTCGTCCACGGCCACGATGCCCTCGATGGTGGCGTTGTGGGGATCGCCGGGGTAGCCGCGCTGGGGGCGGCCCACGCCGATGGTGACGTCGTAGCGTCCGTTCTCGGGGGCGAACTCGAAGAGGTTGTCCCGACCGTAGTCGTCGCAGAGGTAGCTTTTGGGGACCTCGTTGTAGCCGCCCAGGTCGTCGTAGCCCTCGTACCCGATGCTCGAAGCAAATGGCCAGGAGTCAGGCATCATGATGCCTTTTGTCGTCAACACGTCCTTCCGGAGTAGGGCGTCGAAGAAAAGCGTCGAGCTCCGGAGGATCGGGTGAGCTACTCCATACGGAAGCGGACGCCGAGGCCGAGGTCGGACAGGGCGGGCTGGTAGCTGGGGGCGCAGATGGAGGAGTAGGCCCAGGTCATGTCCGCGGCGGCGTTGAACTGCTCGGCCAGGGCGCGGAGCCGGATGCCGGGCACGGCGCCGTCGCCGGTTCCCGCGCCGCAGCTCGGCTCCAAGGACGGGTAGCTCGTCATCGAGTCGATGGCCACCTCCACGGAGTTGTTCACCACCGGGCCGGCGATGGCCGCGATGACCACCTCTCCGGGGTCCCGCAGGCCCAGCAGGAAGGTCACGTAGTCATCGGTCGAGTAGAGCAGGGCCCCTGGGTCCGTGCGGGGCTGGCAGTACTGCCGGGTGCCCGGCGTGGTGCGGTCGTTGATGTCGCAGGTGATGCCGAACTCGAAGCAGCGCCAGCCGCTCAAGGGGCCGAGGGGATCGTTGATGTCGGTCTGGCTCGGGTCGAACAGCGTGGGGTCCGAGGCGGAGCAGTCGTCCTCGTCGGTGAGGAAGAGGACCACCAGGATGGAGTCTGCCCGGGGGAAGCCCGGGTTGCTCGGGTGGTTGTCCAGGGCGGCGCGCATGGCCGCCATGGGCTGCTCGAAGCCGCATCCGGTCGTGCCCAGGTCCGCGATGCAGGACAGCGCCTCGGACAGGGTCTCCCCGGCGTAGTTGCGGCAGCGCGGGCAGCCGGTGGACGCCTCGACAGCCAGGGTGCCGGCCGCGCAGTGTGCCTGGGTGCAGGTGTCGCTGGTGCAGTTGCCGCCCGCGTCCTTGTTGATGGTGCAGCCCTGGGGGGCGTCGTCGATGAGGAAGGGTTGTCCAACAGGGTTGGCGCAGGCGCCGGTGAGCAGCGCCCCGCCGTCGCCACCACCGTCGCAGTAGGTGATCGAGTACGGCGCCACGCCCATGTTGGTGGAGGTCACGCCGATGTGCAGGTCTGGCAAGCCGTTCGTCGGGTGGCGCAGGTTGTCCACCAGGTTGGCGATCTCGGCCCGGAGCTGGACCTGCTCGGACGCCATGGTGCCGGAGTTGTCCACCACCAGCAGCAGGTCCACCGCCTGGGTCCCGGGGCAGTCCGCCGGACAGTTCTGCGGGCCCTCGGAGGCCTCGCAGATGCCGTTGCCGCACTGGTAGCACCCTGCCGTGGTGGGCGCGCAGTCCACCGCGCAGGTAAGCACGCCGTCGGTGTAGCCATAGTCGGCGCAGGCGAGCCCGCCCAAGTCCGTGCCATCGCACACCTCGCCGCCCTCCAACACGCCGTTGCCGCACACCTCCACCGCCGCGCAGTCGCCGCTGCACCCGTCGCCGCCCACGGTGTTGCCGTCGTCACACACCTCGCCCGTGTCCACCACAGCGTCACCGCATCCCGCCGCCGAGCAGTCCATGCGGCAGGCGTCGGGGGCCGTGTCCGAGTTGGCCGCTCCGTCGTCGCACTCCTCGCCCGGATCGATGGTCCCGTCGCCGCACAAAAGCAGGTTCTGCCGGCAGTCGGCGGCGCAGTCGTCTCCGCCCACGGTGTTGCCGTCGTCACACTCCTCGCCCTGGTCGACCTGGCCGTTGCCGCACAGGGTCATGTCCTGGCTGCAGTCGGTCCAGCAGTCGTCCCCACCGACCACGTTTCCGTCGTCGCAGGCCTCCACCTGGCCACCGTTGCCGTCCGGGGTCTCGTCCACGTAGCCGTCCCCGCACACATTGGGCACGCAGCAGTCGTCCCACCCCGTGCAGGCGGTGAGACAGCCGTCGCCATTGGACAGGTTGCCGTCGTCGCAGGCCTCATCGCCGTCCACCACGCCGTCCCCGCAGACCACCGCGTCGCAGTCCTGAGGGCAGGTCTGGTGCTCCTCTTGCGGGTCGCAGACCCCATCGCCACAGCTGGTCGGACACACGCAGATCCCCCAGTTGCCGTCGGCGTGGCAAATGCGCCCGCCCACGGATCCGTCCTGGCATACACACTCCGAGATGTCCAACGCCTGGCAGTAGCCCAGGTCCTCGCACACGAAGTCCGGGCTGCAGGTCAGCCCCTCGTCGCAAGTTCCGTCCGGCAGGCAGGGGCCGCCCTCCTGCCCCACCGGATAGAGCCCGCGGCCGTCGTCGCAGCCGGTGATCGCGATCGCCAAAATCAATCCTATTGTGTTTACGCTGCGCATCAATCCGTTCCTCCCATGACAATTCGCCGATACAGTAACATGGGCCCCACAAACAGGACGGATGTTTCTGGCGTCACGGGGCCGGCTCAATGCCCTGGGTCGATGCCGAGAGCCTTGAGGAGCGCGGGCTCTGAGCCGAGCTCCTGGAGGCAGATCCGCCGCCAGCGGGCAAAGAGGAACCCCAGCTCCGACCGGGCCTGTTGCCGTCGCGAGCGAACGGTGGGAGCGCCCCCGTCATGGAGCCGCTGGGAGAGCTCCGCGCCGGCATCCCTCAGCCCGGCCAGGGTGAAAAAGTGGCTCAGGTGCTCGTCTGCCCGCACCCGCTGAAACAGCCGCCGGGACTCGCGCACCACCTTGAGAGGCGCGTCGCTGTCGAAGAGCGCGTCGGCGGCCTCGGCCGCCACATCGGGGAGCTTCGTGGCCGCCGCCGAGGCCACGGTCACCTGCTCGGCCACCCACCCAGTGATGGCCCGGGCCGAGCCGATGAGCGAGCCCCCGCCGCCTCCGGCTGCCCTGCGATCCACCTCCACCTCCCCGTCACCCACGCGGGCCAGGCAGGCCTGTAGCTCCCGGTGGGTCTGGTCGGTGTACCCGTGGCGACGGAGCCGCTGACGCACCTCGGGGTGCGCACCGAGCCCCTCGACGAACCGCCCGACGTCCTGGGCGAGGCTGCGGGTACGGCGGCGGCTCCAGGTGGGCATGGTGCTCCGAGGTTCCCGGGGATCAGTCGGTGAAGATCACCAGCTGCCAGATGCCCAGGTCCGCGATGTCCCCCTCCACGATGGTTCGCCGCAGGGGGGCCGGGAGAGCCACCACCGAGGCGGGGATGACCGAGCCGTCCGCGGTGACGGGCACCAGATCGAAGTAGTACGTGCCCGCCGGAATGTCGAAGGCAGAGGCACCGCCGCCGTCCTCGCAGGCGAACTCGCACACGGACGGCGGGGTGGCGCCAGCGCAAAGGTCCAGGGTCGAATCCTCCTCGGGGGTCACCTTCAGGCGGATCCGATCGATACGGTATTGGCTCGGCAGGCGGCTGTCGTCACACTTGCCCGCGGTGTTGTCCGAGTGGCGCACGACCCAGGCCACCTCCACGGCGCCCCCTTCGATCTTGGGGCACCCGGTCAGCCCAACCAGGGCCAGCGAAAAGACCACACCTGTCCACAGCCGCGTCATTGCTGCCAGTTTGCGCCGCGGCCCCGACGGTGTCAAAGCGTTTCCGCCAGGCTCGACTGTGTATCGACTGGTCGTCGACTGTGTTGAAACTCATCCGCGCTGCCCACATAATGTTCCCACCCCGGCCTCACCCCCGGCGCCTGACGGGAGCACTATCCCCTGCCTGGCGCGTATACAGTGGGTGACTTCGTCGGGGAAGGCTCCCGGATCGGGACCACGCAGGACGCACTCGCTGGCGAAAGGTGGACGATGACTTCCTTGCTCACAGACCCCGGACTCCTCGGGCCGCTGCTCAGCGCGGCACCACAAAAGAAATCCCTCATCAATCTGGCCACCCAGTCCTTCCCGGGCATGGTGTTCTGGGTGCTGCTGCTGCTGCTGGGCTTCAGCGTGGTGTGCTGGTACATCATCGGGTTCAAGTACTGGTTCCTCCGCCGCGCCAAGCAGAGCTCCGATACCTTCCTGGACGTGTTCTGGAAGTCCAAGCGCCTCGACGAGATCTACAAGACCGCCCAGACCATGGAGCACAGCCCCACTGCGCTGGTGTTCACCGCCGGCTACGTGGAGCTGTCCAAGCTCCAGTCGGAGACCACCACCGCCGCCGCCAACGGCGACGCCGACGCCATGCACGACCGCCTCTCGGACCTGGAGTCGGTGGAGCGCGCCATGCGGCGGGCCCAGACCGCCGAGGTCACCCATCTCGAGAAGATGGTGGCCTTCCTGGCGACGACCGGGTCCAGCGCGCCCTTCGTGGGCCTCTTCGGCACGGTGTGGGGCATCATGACCTCGTTCATGGACATCACCGCCTCGGGGTCGGCGTCGGTCACCGTGGTGGCGCCGGGCATCGCCGAGGCCCTCATCGCCACGGCCATCGGCCTCATGGCGGCCATCCCGGCGGTCATCGCCTACAACCTGTTCGTGCAGAAGATCAAGGTGCTGGCGTCTGAGATGGACACCTTCTCGAGTGACTTTTTGAACATCGTCAAGCGTCACGTGCTCAAGTAGGAGGAGCGACCATGGCCATGGGATCCGCCCCCCGGGGCACGGTACTGTCGGAGATCAACGTCACTCCCCTGGTGGACGTGATGCTGGTGCTGCTCATCATCTTCATGATCACCGCGCCCCTGGCCCAGGAGGGCGTCCACGTCCAGGTGCCCGAGGCCGGGGCCGCGCCCATGGTCAAAAAGGAGGGCGTCGTGCGGGTGCGCATCAGCCAGGCGGGGGGGGTCTACTTCGACACCGACAAGGTGGCCCAGCTCGACCTCAAGACGCCCCTGCACGAGGGGGCGAACCACTCGGCCCTGAACAACATCACCATCGGGGCCCGGCGGAGCAAGGCCATGCAAAAGGACAAGGAGGCCTATGTGGACGCCCATCACTCACTCCCCTATGGCGTGGTGGTCAACGTGATGGTGCAGCTCCAGAACGCCAAGGTGGTGAAGCTGGGCCTGGTGACCCAGCCGCCCCGGGTGGAGGTTCAATGAGCGAGCAACAGACCCCCGCGCCCCTGGGGACGAGACCGCCCATGGGGACAAGGCCGCCCCTGGGGACAAGACCGCCCCTGGGGACAAGACCGCCCATGGAGACAAGGCCGCCCATGGGGACAAGACCGCGCAACGATCAGCGCCACCAGGGCAGCCTGGCCGGGCTCATCACCACCGGTGCCCTGCACCTGGCGCTGATCCTTGTCGTGATCATCTCCAGCCTCGGCTTCGGCAAAAAGGAGCCCGGGGCGCAGCCCAAAGAGCGCATCATCGAGACGCGGATCGTGCCCATCCAGGCCGGAAGCGCCGAGGGCACCCGCACCCGGGGCCCGGCCTACAAGCGGCCGGACAAGGCCTACAAGCGGCGCGTGCGCCGCCGGTCCAAGCGCTACCGCCTGGGCCCCAGCCGCCACCGCCTGCCCAAAAACGGGAAGGTGACCCGGTCGAGCACGACCGAGCCCCCCGACAACAAGGACGACGCCACGGACACGCCCGAGGGGTGGGGGTCCCAGACCGGCGTCATGGCCCCGCCGGGCGCCCGGCCGTCGGACGACCGCAAGGGCGCAGGTGGCACCGCCGAAAAGGGCGCCCTGGACCCCTGCTTCACCCAGCACGCCGCCGTGGTGGCCAGCTACAAGCAGATCATCCGAAAAAAGATCCCGCGGTTCCGGCGCCCGGCCTTCGTTTCGGCCGACGTGGCCAGGAACCTCACCACCGTCGTGCGCGTCTACATCGGCGGCGGCGGCAAGATCCTCAGCGCCTCCACGGCCAAGTCTTCAGGCAATCCCCGCTACGACGGCGCCGCCGTCGCCCACGTCAAGGCCATCGCCAAGTTCCCCGCCCCCCACAAGTGCGTGATGTACGAAAAGCGCAGGACCCGGTTCCGCACCTCCATCAGCGTCGCGGTGGTCATCCACTCGCGGTAGCCAAGCGCACTCCCACAACGCTTCGGGATTGACGGCAAAGAACCCATGGGCTAGATAGCGCCTGTCCCGACGGGCGCCTTTCGCCCGATGGCCACGGGACCTATTCGAGTATTCCGTGTCTAAGCAGCTAGTAGAACAGATCGCCCGGCGGCGGACCTTTGGCATCATCAGCCATCCGGACGCGGGGAAGACCACGCTCACCGAGAAGCTTTTGCTCTACGGCGGGGCCATCCAGATGGCCGGGGCGGTCAAGGCGCGCAAGGCCTCGCGCCATGCCACCAGCGACTGGATGAAGATGGAGCAGGAGCGGGGCATCTCGGTCACCACGTCGGTCATGAAGTTCATCTACGGAGACTACGACATCAACCTGCTGGACACCCCGGGGCACCAGGACTTCTCCGAGGACACCTACCGCGTGCTCACGGCCGTGGACTCGGCGCTCATGGTCATCGACCGGGTCAAGGGCGTCGAGGCCCAGACCGAGAAGCTCATGGAGGTGTGCCGGATGCGCAACACGCCGGTGATCACCTTCATCAACAAGCTCGACCGGGAGGGCATGACGCCGTTGGACCTGCTGTCCGACATCGAGGAGAAGCTGCAGATCGAGTGCGCGCCCCTGGCCTGGCCCATCGGCATGGGCAAGTCCTTCAGGGGGGTCTACAACCTCTATCGCCGGCAGGTGAACCTCTTTTCCCCCGGCGCCGACACCCGCCACCAGGACGTCCTCACCGTAGATGACCTGCAGGACCCACGCCTGGACGAGCACCTGGGCCGCTCCGTCGCCGAGGAGCTGCGCGAGGACGTGGACCTGCTCGAGGGGGCGGCCAACCCCTTCTCCGCCGAACAGTACCTCCAGGCCAACCAGACGCCGGTGTTCTTCGGCAGCGCCGTGAACAACTTCGGCGTGCGTGAGCTCTTGGACGCCTTCGTGGACCTGGCCCCGGCCCCCGGGCCACGGCCCACCATGACCCGCGCCCTGCACCCCGACGAGGAGGATTTCTCCGGCTTCGTTTTCAAGATCCAGGCAAACATGAACCCCGCCCACCGGGACCGCATCGCCTTTCTACGCATCTGCTCGGGCAGGTTCACCCGGGGAATGAAGGTGTGGCACCACCGCACCGAAGCCGAGCGCACCCTGGCCAACGCCACCATGTTCATGGCCCAGGACCGCGAGAACGTGGCAGAGGCCTGGCCCGGGGACATCATCGGCATCCACAACCACGGCACCATCAAGATCGGCGACACCTTCACCGCCACGAGCGCCAGGGAGCCCCTGCAATTCACCGGCATCCCCAGCTTCGCGCCGGAGCTCTTCCGCCGGGTGCGCCTCAAGACCCCGCTCAAGCTCAAGCAGCTCGACAAGGGGCTCCGGCAGCTCTCCGAGGAGGGCGCCATCCAGGTCTTCCGCCCGGTCCAGGGCAACGAGTGGATCCTCGGGGCCGTGGGGGCCCTCCAGTTCGAGGTCACCATGCACCGGCTGCACCATGAGTACAGCGCCGACGCCGTGTCAGAGCCCGTGGGCTTCGCCGCCGCCCGCTGGGTCACCTGCGATGACCGCGCCGCCCTCGAGGCCTTCGAGCGCGCCTGCCAGCCCAACCTCGCCCACGACGCCGAGGGCAACCTCGCCTACCTCGCCGCCAGCGAGTGGCGTCTGAACTACGCCATGGAGCAGCACCCCGCCGTGGTCTTCCACAAGACCCGCGAGAACTGACCATAGGGGAGACCCTGCGATTCCCCAAGCCCCTCGCGTCGGCCTCCGATTCGCGCTACAAACAGGGGGATCCCCACAGGAGGACCCATGCGAGGAACCATCGCTGCCGTTATTTCCCTTGTCGTCGCCCTGGCGACATTCCCCGGCCAGGCCCAAGCGCGGAAAAACGACGCCAAGGACCTGTTCACCATCACCGTGGACACCAAGGGGTTCCAGCCCTACCGCATCGCCGTGGGGGAGCCCATCGCCAACGACAGGCCCCTGGGCAAGTTCGTGCGCAAGGTGACCGTGAACAACCTGCGCATCGCGACGTCCTTCCGGGTGCTCAAGAACCGCTCCTATCCCCGGGGCTGGCGCAGCAAGGGGCTCACGCCCGACATCAAGCGATGGCGCGCCATCGGCGCCCAGGGGTTGATGCTGTCCGAGGTGGTGGTGACGGGGAAGCGGGCGAAGTACACCTTCGTGCTGTGGGACTTCACGGCCAACGTGAAAAAGCACGTTCTCAAGCGCATCTACACGGCCGCGCGCAAGTCAGCCCGGCGGGTGGTGCACGGCTGGTGCAACGAGGTCATTGAGCACTACACCAAGGTCAAGGGCGCCTTTGGCACCCAGATCGCGTTCGTGGCCGCCAAGAGCGCCAAGCGCAAGTACATCTACGTGTCGGACCACGACGGCCACGGCCTGCGGCGGGTGTCCAAGGCCAAGTCCCTGAACATCCTGCCCTCCTGGTCCCCTGACGGGCGGCACATCCTGTTTACCTCCTACGTGCGACGGAACCCGGACCTGTACCGCGTCCTCTCTGTGGGCGGGGTGGTGCCCCGTCGGGTGTCCAAGCGGACCGGGCTCAACTCCGGCGCGGTGTACTCCCCGGACGGCAAGAAGATCGCCCTCACCTTGACCAAAGACGGCAACTCCGAGATCTACGTGCTGAGCGCCCGGCGCAAGACCCGCAAGGGCTACCGCATCATCAAGCGGCTCACCAACCACAGCGGCATCGACACCTCGCCCACCTGGTCTCCCGACGGCAAGCGGATCGCCTTCGTGTCGAGCCGCTACGGCCACCCGCAGATCTGGATCATGAACGCCGACGGCTCACGCAAGCGACGACTCACCCGTCGGGGCTACTACAACACCACGCCCACCTGGTGCTCCATCAAGGGCTCCAATCGCATCGCCTTCACCAGCCGCAAAAACGGCCGCTTCGCCATCTTCACCTACAACATCGCCACGCGACGCTACCGGCGCATCACCTGGACCACCCACGGCAACAACGAGGAGCCCACCTGGGCCCCCAACTGCCAGCTCATCGCCTACGCCTCATCCCGAGGCGGCATCTGGGTCTCCAACGCCAGCGGCTCGGCCCAGACCCGCATCTACAAAGGCAAGGCCCTCCAACCACGCTGGGGGCCCTGGGCCACGTTGCACTAAACAGGGTCGCATGGGCTGCGCATCACCCGTCTGGCAAGGCGCGAGCGAGGAGCGCGCGCAGCGCACTCGGCGTACGTGAGCACGCACCGCAATGAGCCCATAACCACGTCCAACACGGCGAGCGATGCCCTCGCTCCGCAAGCGAAGAGCCACCTTGAACACAGCGAGCCCATAGCTGCAAATACTCAGGGTGGCCGCTGGGCGTCGAGAGTCCAGTCGGAGAGGCAAACTGGTCTTGACCATGTGATTAAGAGCATCCCTACAAATAGCCTCTCGCGGCTTCATCGCGCCAGGTACGCCATCTCTGCGCGGCCTCAATCGGCCCGTAGCACCACTACGCGCCTCTTTCGGCGCACGCAGATCTGGCGTACCTGGCGCGCGACCCCTGGCGGACTCAATTTGTAGGGAAGCTCTTAAACCCGTTCCCCAACGCTGATGTAGAGAGCGGCTCTCTTGCCTCCGCCCCTGCCGCCGCGGAGAGCGGGTCCTAGGCATCTGTCATTCCGACCGAGGAGCCGGCGTAGCCGAGCGACGAGTGGATTGGTTCCAAAAAGCCGTGACCGAAGGCCGCCTACGCTCCGGCGTCATCTTCGATATCGAGTCTCCGATGCCGGCCTCGGCACAAGCCGACAGAGACCTGCCGCAGGTCCATGCACGGTGATGCCATGACGCTACTACACACTTTCGAGCCCCGTGCTCTTCCCGTCTTCCCGACGTCCGGCCTCCGACTACGAGCCCGTGGCCCGTGGCCCGCGATCTGCGGCCGAGGTCCGCGGTCCCCGCGCCCCACGGGCCGCGTACCGCTGCCCGCAGCCCACGGACGCGGCGCCGCCGGCGCCAGCGCCCGAACGTCTGTGATCAAATGGGCTGTGTCACCATGTGATTAAATCCGTTCCCCAATGCTGATGTAGAGAGCGGAATCCCTGCCTCCGCGGAGAGCGGGTTGCCGACGACATCGTAACTGTTCAAAAGGTCTGTCATTCCGAGTGAAGCGAGGAATCTCTCTGTCTTCATTAAGCGTTGATATCATCGAACAGGTCCCGCCAATTTGGGTTCATCTTTTCAATGAGCTTGATCTTCTTGTTCCGCCCCCATCCCTTGATCTGCTTTTCCCTCGCGATGGCAGCGGTGACGTCCGTCGTATGCTCAAAATACACCAGGGGCGTGATGTTGTACTTGTTGGTGAAGCCTTCGAGCTCCCCCGCGCGGTGCTCGTTCATGCGCCGAACGAGATCGTTGGTCATTCCTGTGTACAAGGTCCCAGAGCGGTTGGTGGCAATGTAGAGGTAGTAGTTGTGCTGACGCAACCCAGATTCCTCCTGTAATGTTCTCAGCAACGAAAGCCGACGCCTGAGCACCAATAGCGAGTCGAGCCTGGCGCAGTGGCCAGAGCACCAGCACAGGGGAGTGACGAGGCTTTGGTTTTTCGGTTCAGT
>Ga0272441_10005600_pt1 | contig 21679 bp, 15 predicted proteins | sample SSMProp6N_FD_193582 | JGI IMG/M metagenome (GOLD analysis project Ga0272441, IMG submission 193582) | Marine sediment archaeal communities from Little Sippewissett salt marsh, Falmouth, MA, United States - SSM-Prop-6N | ecosystem: Environmental > Aquatic > Marine > Wetlands > Sediment ... | reverse complement strand
AAATATAGATTAATCATGAAAACCGAACCCCTGCTTCTGCGCAATAATTTTTTTTATTGAAATGACAGGGCCCTCCTGTAAAAGTGCATGAAAAATGCAGCATTTTCCAGGGGCAGGCTTAATTTTAAACCGGCCCCTGAAGGGCAGGTGGGAAAACAATGAAAAAACCTAAAGTGGTAACAATAGTTGGCCGGTCAGATTCAGGAAAGACAACACTGGTGGAGAAGCTGATCGCGGCCTACAGGGCCCGGGGTCTTGTAGTTTCAGCAGTAAAGAGCATGCAGCATGATTTTTCCATTGACCAGCCCGGAAAGGATTCATTCAGGTACAAAGAAGCGGGCGCTGATTCTCTGATAATAACTAATGGAAAGACATACGCGCTTGTGTCGGGAAACAGGGACCACGCTGATCCCTTAAAACTCGCTCTCAGGCATTTTTCCGGTTCGGACATAATAATTATCGAAGGATACAAGGAGGGCCGCACTCCCAAGCTGGAGGTTGTCGGGGACTCGAATGAGCCGCCTCTGTACAGGTCCGGTATTGAGAATATCAGGATGATCGTTTCGGACAGGAAACAGATGTCAGGCATGCCCGTATTCAGGAGGAACGATGTTGAGGGCATAATGAACGGGATTGAACGTCATATTTTTGACTGAACCTGCCCGACTTCAGCGTATCCGGTATATAAGGATCGTGTAGTAACCTAGCCTCACCCTGCGGTACAGGCTTTTTTCATTCATGAATTCATTGTAGTTTTCCGCGATTTTTTTCTCGAAGATGACCTCCGGGCAGACAGCGAAATAGAGGGGCGCACCTTTTTCCGGGACCATACGCGTACCCCTGTCCGCAACAACAGGTATGGGGATGTTATTGATGAGCATATCCGCGGTCTCGTGGTTGTACCGGGATCTGTCCTGCAGTATGAGCGGTCGCAACCGGTTCTCTACAGTGAGTCCGGCTGACCAGCTCCCCATAATGATGGAGTCAGCAGGAAGATCACGGCCGAGGTCCCTGGACAGGTCCCTGAGCGTTGTGTCATGGGGTACTGCCCACTTCCCGTACTGGAAGAGCTGGAGAAGGACAATTGCCAGGATGATAATTCTCCTGGAACCCGGTGTCCTTACAAAGGTGGCGATCCTGCGCCTGTTCAGGTAAAGGACGGTCACGCACGCGATCTCGAACAGGACAATTATTGCGGCAACAGGAATAATCCGCCTGATGTCACCCGCCAGCACAGCCGGGTAGAGAAGGTCCTTGAGGCGAGCCCGCAGGGGGAAAGGGATAAGCTGTACAGCCAGCACAGTTCCGGAACATGCGAGAGCGATATAAAGGAATATTTTTACCAGGACCCTGTAAACTCCCCTGGCGCCGCCTGTGATAAAATCCATGAAACCGTCATATTCACTTCCTGACAGGGCCCGGGCCAGCATGATCGCCGAGGGTATTACAAGTACCAGGTAGTAGCGGGCAGGGTGGTATTTCATGATAGAGAGCAGTATAAATCCGAAAAGGAGCCATGATGCCAGTACAAGTTCAAGTATATCTTTCCGTTCTGATTCAATATAACGGGAAAAAGCGTACACGGAATAGAGCAGGGAAAAGAGAAATATAAATGGCCGCAGAAAAATAAACTCCATGTACATGCCCATGCCAAGTACAATATGCAGGGGGTTGAACAGGTTTGTCCTGAAATGGATAAACTCCCTCAGACTGTGACCGCCTATCTTTATCTTCAGGAGGGTGTCAAATAATTCCTGGGCCCCGCTTATGTGGGCGAAAAAAAGGTAAAATATTGCGATAAGAGCGAGTATTACCGGAAGTATTTTCCCGGCCTGTTTTGCCTTTCCCGAATAAACCGTGATGCAGATAAGCAGCGCGGGCAGGGCTGAAAGCAGGGCAAGAACCCATGTCTGCTTTGAATAATCAGCGCATACAAGCGCGGCGCAGCCCAGAAGAATATATGCAGCCCTGAGTGACCTGGAGCGCGAGGAAGGGATTTCGGAAAAAAGGAAAATCGCGGCCATCAGGAAGAGGTTAACGATAATCTCAAAGAAGCCCAGGCGGTTGAACATGCAGTTGTAGAAACTTATCCCGAAAAACAGGAGCGACAGCAGGGCAGTGGATGAGTTGAAACGCCTGAACGCGAAAAAGAACAGGAGTATCATTGTCAGGACAGATGATACAACTGGAAGAGCCCTTATGGTACTGAACCCTGTTCCGAATTTCCTGAAAAGTGCGGTGTAGGCGTGAACAGGCAGGGGGCTTTTTTCGAGCCAGCCTGAGTAGCCGTCGCGCGATGTCCATTTCCATGCCCCGTACAGGGCCATGTTCCTGGACGAGTAGGTCTTGAATCCCTCGTCTGAGTAGAGTGCGCCGGAGATACTCAGGTCCTGGGGCGCGTCAGCGGTAATAAATGCGGCGCGCATGCCTCCGAAAAGCAGCAGCATGCACAGGCCCAGGAGCAGGACTCTGCTAACGGGCAGGGAGCCGGTATCCGGAAGGTTCATCTCATTCCTCCCCCTTTACAGGCGCGGTTTCAGCCCGTCCTCCGCGCATAAGGTATGCGAAAGCGCCGATTCCCGCGCCGATCCAGACTATCTGCCTCGCCCTTCTCAGGATTGATACTGTGAGCCATACACCGGACCCGGATATTTTAACAAAGTCGAGCATTACCTTGTTGCCGTATTCTTCTATACCGAGCTGTCCCGGTATAAATGACCCGAGGGCCTTGAACACTGTTACTCCAACTGACACTGCAACGCATGAGAGGAGAGTGGCGTCAATCCCTATCAGCTGAAGGATAAGATAGTATTCAATGATTTCAGGGCATCTGTGCAGGATTGACATGATGTAGGCGATCGCGAAGTGCGCCTTTTTTGTGCGGTAGAAGTCTATCAGTTCTTTGTCGATTTCAAGCAGCTTGTCAGCTGTTTTATTCATCTTTTCCGAGTCATGGAAAAACCTGTTGATGAGCTTCACAGGTATGGACAGTATTCCCATGCCGCTTCTGAGGCGGTGCATTAAAAATAGGAGAAGCCCCACTATTATCCCTGCCACTACGATTATTGAATACTGGTTTCCGAGCAGGTTCAGATAATCAAAAAATACATAGACACCGATTACAATAAATGTCACTGCCGCGAGAATGGTAATAAAACGGTATATTGTCAGGGATACTATACTGTTGGTATAGGGGACTTTATCGCGCTTAAGGAGCACGGCCTTCATTGTGTCGCCCGCTATTACATTGGTGGGGTTGATCTGGGCCAGGCTTTCACCCGCGAGCCGGATCAGGAAGAGACGCCACAGGGAAACTCCCGCGGGATTTACAGGGAAACAGTATTTCCAGCCGATACTGTCCGTGTAAAAGGAAATGAACATGATTGCCACGAGGTATGCGAACCTGAAACCGATTGTGTCCAGCTGGGCCTGGATGTCCGCGAGGTTTGATTTTTTCAGAAAGAAATATATCAGTAGAATGCCCGCTGCAAGGCCGGCGATCTTGAGCAGGGCCTTTGGTCTGCTTTTTTTTACAGCGGTTTCTTCAACCGCCAGGAGTTCTTCATTGATGTCCGGTTCAAGTTTCATTTATTGTCCTGTATTATTGAAATTTTCCGGGGTGTTTTCCAGGTGGCGTATGATCCTTTTCAGGTCCCGGTTCTCCGGGTTTTTTTCCGAAATTTTCCTTATTCGCACAAGAACTTTTTCCCGTGAAAAACGCTTTTTGGTATAGTCGCTGTCAGCGGCAATTGCTTTGCGAAGGTAGCCCAGTGCATCGTAAAAGCGGTACAGGTAGAATGACGCGACTGACATGTTGGCAAGGGCCTTTGTGTAGCCGGGATCAATAGAAGTGCATATCTCAAGGCAGCGGAGGGCTTTTTCATATCTGCCGGTCCTGATATACACCGCAGACAGGTTGTTGTAAAAATATTTCACACCCGGGTCCCGGTTTATGGCACGGGTAAAACATTCTTCAGCGCGGGCGAAGTTGCCTTCTCTCAGGCTTTGCATGCCTGCTGTATTGTGAAGGTACGCGGGATTGTCGCCCGGCACTGCAGCATTAACACGCGCATTAATAACCAGCTGGAGCGTTGCCAGGATAATAATCAATGCAGTGTATGGGATGCGGGCTTTTTTGCTGGTGTTCGCCATATTCTCCTTAAGAAAGACTGTCCGGTTAAAGGATAAACGGATTGTTAAGAAGGACGGTCCGTATTCTACTGTATATATTCGATCAGTGACGGGTCATATTCTTCAGGCGGGTCAATCGACATCAGCATGAGCAGGGTTGCGGCAATATTTGAGAGACCGTGGTCGCTGTCATTTTTTACAGGGCAGTATTCATTGTTGAAGCAGGGGTCGTAGATTATGACCGGAACAGGATTCAGTGTATGGGAGGTCTTGCTTCCGGGTAAGCCGGTTTCCGGGTCCCTGGTTATCGCGCCGGTCTTTTTGTCCTTTTCGTACATTTCGTCAAGGTTGCCGTGGTCAGCGGTAATCAGCGCAATACCGCCGGCTTTTTTCACTGACTTCAGAAGCCTTTTCAGGCAGAGGTCAACGGTTTCTGCCGCGATAACAGCGGCGTCCAGGTCTCCTGTGTGTCCAACCATGTCCCCGTTCGGATAATTGAGCCTGATAAAATCGTATTCCTCTCCCTCGATCGCTTCAATTACACTGTCAGTGATCTCAGCCGCCTTCATCCACGGGCGCTGGTTGAACTCTACCCTGTCTGACATGATTTCGTCGTATGTCTCCAGCTCATCATTGAATTTCCCGCTCCTGTTCCCGTTCCAGAAATAGGTCACGTGTCCGAACTTCTGTGTTTCCGAGATCGCGTACTGGCGGTATCCGCTCAGTGCCAGGTATTCGCTTATGGTATTATCAATTGCAGGCGGGTGGACCAGGTACTTTTTCGGGATTTCCAGGTCGCCATCGTACTGCATCATGCCCGCGTAAACAACGTCCGGGTAAGTGCCCCGGTCAAAACAGTCAAAGTCCTCTTCTTCAAAGGCCCTGGTGATCTCGATAGCCCGGTCACCCCTGAAGTTGAAGAATATCACGGAGTCCCCGTCCTGTACCGGTCCCAGAGGTTTACTGTTCCGGACAATTGTGAAGGAGGGCAGGTACTGGTCAGTGATGCCGGGATTTTCCGACCTGAAGGTCTCTACTGCCTCGCGTGCTGAAGCAAAGGCGCGGGCATTCCCGAGCACGTGTGCGTCCCATCCCCGTTTTACAATGCTCCAGTCAGCCTGGTAGCGGTCCATTGTGGTCACCATCCTGCCTCCGCCTGATGCGATTGCATAGTCAAGTCCTCTGCCTGTAAACCCGGAAAGGAAATTCTCGAGCTGTTCAATGTAGAGCAGGGCTGATGTTTCAGGAACGTCTCTTCCGTCCAGGAGAATATGTATCTTCAAATGCTTTATGCTGTCAGCTGCTGCCTGTTCGATCATCCTGAAAAGATGGCTGATATGGGAATGAACATTTCCATCGGACAGCAGTCCTATGAAATGGAGGGTGTTTCCCTGATCTGCGGGTTTTTCTGTAAGTTCCTTCCATGTGGGCGTGTTGAAGATATCTCCGGATTCTATGGCCCGGGAAACAAGCTTGGCGCCCTGTGAAAATACGCGGCCAGCGCCGAGTGCGTTATGGCCGACCTCAGAGTTTCCCATGTCAGTGTTGTCAGGAAGACCCACAGCGGTCCCGTGGGCGCGGATCTGCGTGTACATGCATTCAGTTTTAAGCCTGTCGAGCAGTGGGGTCCTTGCAAGTGTAAATGCGTCGCCCTCTCCTCCGTCCCCTATTCCCACGCCGTCCATTATTACCAGGACCAGCGGGCCTTTTCTTTTTATGCGGTTGTTTTTATTAAGTGGTTCCACGGGGTCTTAATCCAGTAAAAATTCGTCAAGGCCTGAAAGTTCCAGCATCCTCATTACGCCCCCGTTAGGATTGGAGAGCTTAAGTGTCTTGCCCTGTTCAATGAGCCTGTTCTTGATTCGTATAAGTGCTGCTATTGACATTGAATCGATCTTTGATATATTGGAAAGATCAAGGATAATGTCCCTGGTGTCATTCCTGGTGGTCCTGTATACAAGTTCCTCGAAACGGCCTATGTTTGAAGAGGTAATATCTTCCATAAAAGTAAAGGTCTTTTCAATATCATTTTCAATTATTTCAACTTTCATAGCAGCCTTATCCGTTTTTTAAATTTTGAGAATAATAAAAGGTGCTCATTCCCGGGTAAAATTTTATTAAAGCGAAAAGGACAGATGCTACTTAACTGATTCAGATGGCGGGGAAAAAGTCAAATACTTTCTGCCGGAAACCAGCGCTGGCCCTGCTGTGGCTGTCATAAAAGAAGGCCCCCTTTTTAAGGGGGCCCTTTATATTCGGGATGGGGAGATTCGAACTCCCGACTTCTGCGTCCCGAACGCAGCGCGCTACCTGACTGCGCTACATCCCGATATTCTGTGAGACATAGGCCATAACCGCATTATAATTGCAATTAATTTTTTCTTGAAAAAATTAATTGCTTTGTAAAAGAATCCTGTTTTGAGTTTAAAGGCATTATTGATGTTAAATATAAGTATTTATTGCATTATCAGTTAAAAAAGCATTATAGCTTGAGGCTGTCCGGAAAGCCCCCTGACCCCCGGGGGGGGCACTATCTTTGAATTTAAAAAGTCCCCCTCAGGCGTTGCACTGAGCTGTGCCGAAGTGGGGATTTAGGGGGTTAATTAGGAAACATTATTGCTTCCGCCGCCGTGGGCTGCTGGTATTCAGTTGTTTCTTCTTATACTAAATTATATGATAGGTAATTATTACCCGTTAAATATAGTAATTATAAAGATGAAACTCAATAAATTATTCAGAGGATGCTGCTGGGTCAGGTCCTGTAATACCCGGGAACAGGGACAGTCGGGGTGTAATTACGGCTTATTTCACAAGGAAAGAGGGAACAGGGCAGGGTATTGCCCGGGAATAAGCAGAGAAAAAAAGACTTGAATATGATATTTCAATTTTGTAAATTCTTGACATCCTCACCCTGATGCATTTTAGGTAATCTTGTATTGGTAAAAAAGACATGGAAATTATAACCAGATATCACGGCGATGTGCTTGTTGTTGAACTCTCATATGAAGGCGGCAGTCTTATAAAGGGCAGCATGGATGATTTTATATCCGAGGTACACTCCGTGTCAGGCAGTACGGCGTGTAAAGTAGCTCTTGATCTCTCCGGAAAAAACTATCTTAACAGTAATGGTCTCAAGGACCTTTTCCAGGCCCATAATCAGCTGATAGATTCCGGTTATGAAGTGTTTATCCTGAATCCTTCTGAAAGGATTGAGTCGCTGCTGAATATTGCCGGCCTGAATTCTGTAATGGTTATTTTAAACGATGAAAATGAATTAAATGAACAGGGTGCATTATGAAGAACATGAAATATTCGTCATACCTGAGCAGCGGTATTGTGACTAAAAGAACAAATGTTGTTATTGCGGGAATTATTAAACACCTTACATCCAGGCTTGATTTTGATAACGAGAGTCTGAAAAACCTGAATGATTATGCTGACAGGGGCCGGATAGCGTTCGCGTCTTTCCAGAGTTCAAATGTATCTCTACTGATGCTTCTTAACCTTTTGAAAAAGCATAATATTGAAATGCCTGTGCTGGCCCTGGATTTCAGGCCGTACATGCCGCAGCTCCTCAGCGACCTGTTCGGCAGGATTGCCGGGTTTTTCAGGAAAATATTCATGAAGACCGAATATGAGCCGGTGTCAAATGAAAACTATATCCAGGACCTCATGACCGGGGGCAGCAGCATTGTACTGTCACTTCTCTCGATGAACCAGTTTTTAAAGCGGTACATACAGGTGCGGCAGGACACGATACAGTACCTTGTGGACGCCCAGAAAAAAATTGACGTACCCATTTACATTTTCCCTGAGATTATATTCTGGAACACGAACCCGGAAAGGACCAGGAGCATATTCCGGTCAAAAGCTATCGGGGAGAAAGGCTTCTTCGCCACAATATATTCAATTATCACGCTCAATATTTTTTCATCCACCGGCTTTGTGCGCATGTGCGATCCAATAAATATCATGGAAGAAATTGAACAGGCGCAAACTGATGATTCAAAACATATCGCAAACCGGATACGGACCAGACTCTTTGAAAAATACAATCATGAAAAAAGGGTGACACTGGGACCTGTAATCAAGACCCAGCAGGAGATGATGGAGAAGGTGCTTTACCATCAAAACGTGATGGATGCGATTGACGAAGTCAGGGCCGCGGATAAAACAAGTGAAAAAAAGCTCAGGCGAAAGGCGTATAAGTACTTCAGGGAGATCGCGGCCGACTACTCCAGCCTCTACATAAAATATTTTGACAGGGCCGTTAATGTAATGTTCGAGAAGGTCTTTGACGGCCTGCAGTATGATGCAGAGGAGTTTTCCAGAAAGCTGAAGGACGCCTCGCAGAAGGGCCCGATAATTTTTACACCGAGCCACAGGAGTCACATGGACTACCTGATACTTTCGGACATATGCTACAAGGAAAAAATAATACCTCCCCATATTGTTGCGGGTTCGAACCTGACATTTTTCCCCATGGGGAAAATATTCAGGAAATCCGGAGCTTTTTTCATGAGGCGTTCGTTTAAGGGTCTTGTTCTCTATACTGCCATATTCAAGCAGTATATAAAGACACTTATCAACGAGGGATACAATATCGAGTTTTTTATTGAAGGGGGCAGGACCCGTACCGGAAAACTGAACTTTCCAAAGATGGGTATTCTTAAATACCTGATCGAGTCTGTTGAGGAGGGCTACAACAGGGACATGGTATTTGTCCCCCTGACCATCAACTATGACAGGATCATGGAAGAGAGTTCATATCATGATGAGCTCAGGGGCAAGAAAAAAAACAGCGAGTCCACGTCAGGATTTATGAAAAGCAGGAGGTTCCTGAAGCGCAAGTACGGCAAGGTCTATCTTTCAATGGGCGACCCGGTACCCTATTCCGAGCTGGCAGAAAAGTTCAGTCAGAGCAGTGACATGACAGTGGAAATAGGTTATTATCTTTCCAGGAGAATTAATGAAACCTCAATGGTCACGCCGTCCGCTATCGTGACCACTGCGATCATGCTTTCCCGGTCCAAGGGATTTTCCCGTGATATGATCAGGAAGAATATTGAAACAATATACCAGTACCTTATATTCATGAAGGCGCATTTCAGCGGCTCCACGGACGTGGAATCAATAGACAGGATGATAGATTTCGTGCTTGAGTCCTACCAGGAGGACGCTATTGTCCGGCCGATAAACTTCGGTGAAATGACAGGCGAAAATGATAACATGATCGAGGGCATGTATGTGCTCACAGAGGAGGACAGGGCCCGTATAAACATGTATAAGAACAGCATCATACACCTCCTTCTCCCTGTGTCATTTGTGTCAATATCCATTCTCAGGCTTGCGGGTGGGGATGTGACAGTTGACAGGATCACTGAAGGTTACCGGGAGATAATGGACCTTTTCACAAAAGAATTCATTTATACAGAGGAAATGGAAGATGCGGATGCAACAGTGGCGCATGTTCTGAGCCACCTGTCCGGGCAGTCCATTATCGCGCTCGAGGGCAATAATGTAAAAATTCCGGACCATAATATTGAGGATATAAAACTCTTTTCAAGGGTTGTGCAGGATTATATTGAATCATATCTTATTGTTATAAAGACAGTGCTCGGGATTGACCGGAAGATAAACAGGCGGGACCTGGTGTCCGAAATAAGAAAAAACGGTATCAGGCTGTATCATCTCGGAACGGTCAGGCTCGTGGAGTCACTGTCCATGATAAATTATCAGAACGCCCTTTCAAAGCTTGTGAGCGGCGGTATCCTTAACCAGGAGCAGACAGGGAAAAAGAATTTTGAACTGACTGTTGCGGATAAAAAAAGAATCGAATGCCTTAATGACGCGATGGAGAATTACCTGTTGCGCATAACAAGGGATTAGTTTTGCGGGTGCAGGAGGCCTGTCAGCGAGGGGATTATCCCCCTGCAGCAGGCTTCAGGCACGATATCTCGTCACCATGCATGAGCCTGGCCCATGGCCCGATCCTCTCCCCGTTCCGGAAAAAAACATACCCTGAAAAATGTTTTATTCCCGCGGACCGCAGTATCTTCCGCAGACGGGTCCCCTTCGTGACCTCCATGACAATACCGGTTGACATGTCATAATCATCAATACCGTTGTCCCTGTGTATGCCTGAAAAGAGCTTCAGTGTTACTGTAATTTTTATGTTTTTCAATTTTCGACCTATAAACCATTGGTTTATTATATTATTAGTGGACCTTTTTAATGTAATAGCTCAATGTTCCCCTGCGTTTACATATTAATATCACTATTTACCGATTCCCGGGGAAACCCCCTAAATCCCCCATAGGGGGACTTTATCTTTATTCTTCCAATAAAGTCATAAAACCAGTTTACCTGTCCATTGATTAAACGATTTTTTTGATAATTAACTGTAACCGTTTGTAATCAAAAATAATGAAGACTGTTTTATTCCGGTTGACTTAATCCTCAGGCAAATGAAGCCGGGAATTTTCTTAAACCCCCCTTTGGGGGGGGCATGGGGGGCAAATCCTGAAATTCCGGAATGAGCCTTATTTTTCATTATCCGGCCTTAACTGGTGCCTGTAAAAAAGGGGGCTTCATAAATGACGCCCCCTTGAGTTTGTAAATCCGCCTGTCTGCTGCCCGGACTATATGTTCAGTCGCAGGCCAAGATGTGCGGAATTGCCGGTTGTCTTCTTTCCGTCCACTTCCCCGAAATTATACAGGTATTCCCCGTAAAGCTGCAGGAGCGGGAATATGGTCATGGCTATGCCTGCGCCCGCTGAATATGACTTGAAGTACTCGGTGTTGCTGTCAGCATCGCCCCCTGTCTTTTCCCATGCAGTGGCTGATACCCTGCCGTATGGATGGATGATTATTGGGAGTTCAAGCTGCAGGTAGGCGTCTATGCCCGCAGACTGTTTGTCAAAGTCATAGTCTTTGTTCAGGAGATCGTAATTGAGAGCTGATTTCTGGTAATATGCGCCAAAGCCGAAGCTCAGGATCATAGGGAGTATGGTCTTGTTGTAGTGAGCAATGAAACCGTATTCCCAACCGCTCGGTTCAACGTCTTCACCAGTGGTTTCCAGCTTGCCTGCGAATGAGTAACCACCGTAAGCGCCAATGTCCACAAGCGCATAACTCGTTGCTGGAATAATGGCAACCAGACTCAGAAGAACGATTAAAGTCCTGATTCTATTCATAAATTCCTCCAAAAACATTTTTTAGTTCATATGGTAACAGCAAATGAGCCTTTTTTTTAAAACCGGTAAATAATAAATTATCCATGCGGACAAGTCAAAAAGAATATTGCAGCTGGAACAAAAACTTACCGGAAGCCCGCATCCGGTTTGCCGCATATTTCGTGTACACGGGTGCATGCCTATTTGTTGAAAACATGCTCGTATTCCTCCATCATTGCCAGGAGCTTTTCGCGTCTGTTTATGAGTTCCCTGCCTTTGAATGTGTCCCTGATCTTTTTCGGTGTCTCAAATGTATCGATATGTTCAAACATCAGTTTCGCGGGTTCCTTCTTTTTCCGTGCCTCCTCTATCTCCGCCTCTGTGGGGAGGATTATGGCGAATAATGAATAGGGGGTCTGTATCAGTGAATGCCCGCGCGAGAGGTAGGCTTCAGAAAAACCGCCGTCAATGTTGATCGCCCGGCCGTCAGGCGTGGCTATCCTTCCACCCTCGAGGATGTTAACAGGGACATGCCCGTATACAACTCGCTCGGCCTCGAATTCCTGTTGAATAAGGTCCATGAATTCCTTCTTTTTTATGTTGTCCTCCCAGTAGAGAGTTTTTTCCCTGTGGGTCTGTTTGTCCCTGTAAAAGTATCGCTCAAAGGTCTTCATCGCGTCCTTGCCGAAGAAGGGGGACTTGGGGCCGCACCAGAGATAGAACATGAGCGCAAGCTGAAAGGGCTCCTGGCTGTTCCCTTCAAGGTAGTTCCGGCCGACGTCCTTTACGGATGACTCGATATGGTCAAGCAGATCCTTCCCCTTTTTGCCGTGAAGTGTTTCAAACTGACCGTCCGGTGTGCTCGGGATGGTAGCGTGGATATTGAAAATATAGTTATTAACATGGTAGAGTTTCCCCTCCACGAACAGGTATTCCATGAGGCGGCGGATCTGCGGGCTCCGCGTGAACTGCTCTGCGAGGTCGTTGATTATATCTTCCTCCTCGTCAGTAAGTCTGACCGGGTCGTTAAGGTCAAGTGTGGGGAAATCCGTGTCAGTGAGCAGGTCAGTGTCACCGGTTTTCAGTATTTGAGCGAGTTTTTCAAGATTCAGGCGCGATTCCATTTCAAGCTGCGGATATTTTTTTATTGTTTCCTCTTCGAGCTTGAACTGGATAATGGCCAGGGTTTTTTCCAGTTTTTTGGAGATGTCAAGCTTTGCCTTCATGTTGGCCCTGATTTCACCGGGGTAGAGGCGGCTGGAAAATTCCTTCAGGCGGCTAAGGTCAATTCCGAGGCGCTCAAGGAATTCCAGGTTGTCATAGCGTGTGCTGATCCTGAGAGCTTCCGCAATAAGTGACCTGTTTCCGGCCGCGGCCCCCATCCAGAGAATGTCATGGTTGCCCCATACGAATGTGACATATGGCTTGATGTCCTTCTGGGAGAGTATCCTTAAAATCTTGTCAGGCTCATCGCCCCTGTCAAACACGTCTCCCAGCACCACAAGCTGTCCCAGTATCACCTGCTTGACGATTTTGGCAAGCGCGGTAATGACCTTGTCCGATATGATCCTGTTTTCGTACACGATATTGGGGATGGGAAAATTGAGGATCATGTTTTCAATTATGGGCTTGAGGTCCCTGTTGATGTTTGACCTGATAAGGTCAAAGTCCTTTGTGTCCTGGACCTTGTACCGGATAATGCTGACCAGGGATGATATCGCGTCCTGGCGCGCAAGGGAGATACCCCTTGGCTCAACGTATTTTTCCTTGCGTATGATAAGATCAAGGTGCTCCAGCTTTTCCACGGAAAAGGTCTTGGGAAGCGCCTCCTGCGCGGTGCGGAATATCAGGCCGAACCTGCCCTTGAGGATCGATACAAAACGGTTCCCGGCTCCGTGAGGATCGCTGATCCACATGGTCGTATAGATATCACGTTCGAGTTCTGTTTCGATTTCAGAGAGTTCCCTGATTATTTCATGAAATTTTCTAAGGCTTAATTTCGGCGTCATTCTTTATTCTCCACCTCTGTTAAATCACCAGGCGCGGCTAAATAGAGAGGGACAGCGCTGTAAAATTTCAATTAAGCTGCTGTCCCGTATGTTTATGTTTATGATACTGAAACCGTTTATGATATGTCAATTTATTTATTCATCCGGAAATTCAGGGCGCCGGTCAGTTCTCCCTGAAATTCATCTTTTTCCCCCTTACGCGAAGGTCCTTTCCATTATAGTCGACAACATAGTACTGAGTGTAATAATAACACCAGTCCACGCGGTTAAACCCGCCGCATCCGGCAACGTGATAGGTAATGCCGTTTTTATTTATTACCGCATGACGTGAGCCGTTCCCCGAAAAAACAGCTGCAACAGGATAACGGGAAAGCAGGCTGTGAAGCTCATCAGCGCTGCCGTGCTGCGCCTTTTTTGTGAGGTAGTTAAACAGGGCGTGATGGGAAAACACAAAAATCGCTGCAGCATCGCGGTTTTCTTCAAGATCTCTCCTGAGCCATTCCGCCTGCGCGTCATCCTTTTCCAGAACAGTGTTTTCAGGCAGGTGAAGTATTATAAAGTGTATGCTGCCGTAATTGAAAGAATAGTAGAGCTCCATGCCAAGGGCCCTTTTGTATGTTTCGGGAGAAGAGTTGTACTGGTCCATTTCACCCGCGCATGTGTAGAGAAGCGGGTCGAGAGCGCGGGTTGCTTTTTTGAAATTATCGTACTGCCGGATAAGGTCACTTTCGCGGACACCCATCCAGTCATAACCCCCATGAACAATGTTGCCTGTATGCACAACCAGTACCGGATTTTCCCGGTTCATTTCATCAATGACCGCGGGCAGGCGCTCCGGGAATCCAGTGAATGGCGAAACAGGATTGGTATTGCCTGTAACAATAAAACGTATGCCGTTACCGCTTCTGCTCCTGGCGGATTCTGACTGCCCGCACCCGGTTATTGCTGACGCAATAACCAGGAGTATTATAATTTTTGTAAGGCGGGTCAGCATCAGTCTATATCAACCGCAGGGAGTCAGCCGGGAATGCCCTGCATATTTCCGAGGCTTCGCCTTTTACACGCGAGAGCACGCTGTCGTCATCCATGCTGTCAATGATATCAGCGATCATTGTACCTATACTTTTGAATGCATCTTCGCCAAGCCCGCGTGTTGTCAGTGCCGGGCTGCCGAGGCGGATGCCGCTTGTAACAAAGGGAGACTTGTCGTCAAAGGGGACTCCGTTTTTATTACAGGTGATGCCTGCCTGGTCAAGCCGGTTGGCAACATCCTTTCCGGTAAGGTCCCTGTTCCTGAGGTCCACGAGCATGAGGTGGTTGTCAGTACCACCGGAAACTACATCCAGACCGCGTGAAAGCAGTACTTCCGCAAGTACCCTGGCGTTTTTAACGACCTGCTTCTGGTATTCCCTGAATCCCGGTTCAAGCGCCTCTTTGAACGCAACCGCTTTCGCGCCGATTGTATGCATGAGCGGGCCTCCCTGGACGCCGGGGAACATGTTTTTGTTGATTGACTTCTGGTATTCCTCTTTCGCGAGAATTACGCCGCCCCTGGGCCCCCGCAGGGTTTTATGCGTGGTCATTGTGACAAAATCAGATACAGGCACAGGGGAGGGGTGTTCGTCTGCTGCAACCAGGCCTGCTATGTGTGCTATATCAACCATCAATTTTGCGCCCACGCTGTCGGCGATTTCCTTGAAGAGATTAAAGTCAATTATCCGGGGATAAGCGGACGCGCCCGCGACTATCAGTTTCGGTTTGTGTTCCCTGGCAAGGTCCCGTACCTGGTCATAATCAATAGTGCATGTGTCTTTTTTCACACCGTAGGAGACCACGTTGAAATAGAGTCCGGAGAAATTCACGGGAGAGCCGTGGGAGAGGTGACCGCCGTGCGCCAGGTTCATTCCCATGAAGGTGTCTCCTGATTCCAGGAGAGACATCATAACGGCCATGTTGGCCTGTGCCCCGCTGTGCGGCTGTACATTCGCGGCTTCGGCGTTGAATATCTTTTTTATCCTTTCGATAGCAAGGGACTCAACCATGTCCACGTTTTCGCATCCGTTGTAGAACCTGCTTCCGGGGTATCCTTCAGCATACTTGTTTGTCATTGTGGACGATGATGCCTCCAGTACCGCCCTTGAGCAGTAATTTTCAGAAGCAATCAGGATCAGGTTCTCCTCCTGCCTTCTGTTCTCCTTCTGTATTATCTCAAAGACTTCGGGGTCGATCTGCTTTACAAAACTTTCAGACATGACGCACGCTCCTTATAATCATAGTATCATGAATTACACTTACACCCGAAATTATGCGGTATTGTCAATATAAAAATTCTGTTTCCCCGGGGCCCGCGGCCTCAATTAAGGGCCAGCTGCATGATTTTTATTCAACTCCTCTGCCGGGTCCCGTGTGCATTAAATATATAAGGGGACTTCTAAAAACTACTTATATGATGTCCCCTTGTGGGGCAGACGCTATTTAGCACGTCCTGTGCAGCGTCTTCATTAGCACCTCCTGTGCGTCACATCCCGATTCCATTTAATATTTAATGAATCGGGAATAAAACCAGTAGTTATGATTTTTCAATCAATGAAACTACTGGTTTTTGGAAGTGCCCATAATTGTAACCTTGACAAATTCCGAGAACAGGACGTAAAATGACATTAAAATAATGAGGAGGCACCGGAAATGAGTTCAGCCTGGTTGCTTATTGTAGCTATTGCGGGATTTATAATCGCATATATATTCTATGGACGCTTTATAGCGAAAAGGATCGGACTTGAGCGCGACAGGCCCACGCCCGCGCATACCATGAATGACGGCGTGGATTACATGCCGGCAAAGGCCCCGGTCCTTCTTGGGCATCATTTCGCCTCTATCGCGGGAGCGGCCCCCATAATCGGCCCGGTAATCGCGGCTGTTTTCGGCTGGATACCTGTTTTTTTGTGGATTGTGCTGGGCGGCATATTCATGGGAGCCGTGCATGATTTTACATCCCTTGTCGCGTCTGTACGGCACCAGGGGCGCTCAATCGGGGAGGTCATAGAGGAGGAGATAGGGGAGAGAGGAAAGACCTTTTTCCTGATCTTTTCATGGTCAACCCTGATACTGGTGGTGGCGGTATTTGCCATTGTTGTGGCAAACACCTTTGAACAGGTGCCTGCTGCAGCGAGCGCATCTGTAATGTTTATACTTGTTGCTGTGCTGTTCGGGATCTTTCTGTACCGTTTTAATTTCCCGCTTCCGGTGCTTACCGTACTGGGTGTACTCCTCCTGGCAGGCGCGCTTTACCTGGGATATCTCTATCCGCTCCAGCTGCCCGCGAAATCCTGGCTCTACATACTTCTCGGATATATTTTCGTGGCATCGGTTGCGCCAGTCTGGGTGCTTCTTCAGCCGCGTGATTACCTGAATTCATTCATACTGTATGCTCTGATGGGCCTCGCGGTGGCAGGGATATTCTTCGTGCACCCGGATATACAGCTCCCCACGTTCACCACGTTTCATGTTGACCGGCTCGGGTATATGTTTCCAATACTATTTGTGACAGTTGCGTGCGGGGCCATATCCGGTTTCCACTCCCTGGTGTCTTCGGGCACAACAGCCAAGCAGCTTAACAGGGAGACGGACGCGCGCATGGTCGGTTTCGGCAGCATGCTGGTTGAATCCGTGCTCGCGGTGGTGGCCCTGATATCAGCCGCTGTCCTTCTGCATGACCGGTACACGGAGCTCCTTATAGTGAACGGAAAGGTGAACCCGGTAAACCTCTTTTCCACGAGCCTTGCCTCGATTTTCACGGAAATGGGGATCGACTTCCGCGCGGGCAAGGCATTTGTGTCCCTGGCTGTTTCGGCATTCGCTCTCACCTCCCTTGATACAGCAACAAGGCTTTCCCGCTTTGCAATGCAGGAGTTCTTTCATAAAAAAGGCCTGAAGGACGAGGAGCAGTCTGTCATGTTCAGGAACAGGTACATAACCACTGCGGTGTGCGTGGCAGTGGCTGCGATCCTGATTTTCAGCGGGCACGGCATGTCAATATGGCCGATTTTCGGTTCCGCGAACCAGCTCCTTGCCGCCCTGGCCCTTCTTTCTGTTACTGTATGGCTTACCAGGAACAGGCGCGGAAACCTGTTTGTCAGGATCCCGATGGTGCTCATGTTCATTATCGCCCTGTCAGCCCTGGCAGTCATGATCTATAAAAACTTTTCAGACGGAAAGATCATGCTCGCTGTAATAGCGGTCATCCTGTTTGTTTTCGCGATATTCCTTGTACTTGAAACGCGGAGAAGCCTGAAGGAATCAGGGTCCTGATTCCGGAACTGATTGTATTTTATTTATGCAGGGGCTGCCGCTTTCAGGGCAGCCCCTTTTATGTCCAGTACGTGTGCCGGGTCACTTTTTCAGCCCGGAAGCGATCAGGCTCCCGATCTCACCTGTGCCTGCCTGCTTTTTCCCCTGGCTCATGATGTCGCCTGTTCGGTAGCCCTGCGCGAGCACGGACTCGATCGCGCTGAATATGCGGGAATACGCGTCGTCCATGCCGAAACTGTACTTGAGCATCATTGCCGCTGACAGTATCTGGGCAATGGGATTGGCAATACCCTTCCCGGCGATATCAGGGGCAGATCCACCCGCAGGTTCATACAGGCCGAAAGTACCGTCAGACAGGGACGCGGACGGGAGCATGCCCAGGGAACCTGTTATCATGGATGCCTCGTCAGAGAGTATGTCTCCGAACATGTTCCCGCACAGTACAACGTCAAACTGGCCCGGGTTGCGCACGAGCTGCATGGCAGCGTTGTCAACGTACATGTGGTTGAGCTGTATATCAGGGTATTCCCGCGCCACGTCATTGACCACCTCGCGCCACAGCACCATTGAAGCGAGCACGTTGGCCTTGTCTATTGACGTGACCCTCCTGTCACGTTTTCGCGCGGTCTCAAACGCGAGTTTTGCAATGCGTTCAATCTCCGGCCTTGTATAGACAAGCGTGTCAAATCCCCTGTCCCCGTCTCTGCCCTTGGGATCGCCGAAATAGATGCCGCCCGTGAGTTCCCGTATTATCATGATATCGAATCCCTTCCCGATTATTTCGGGTTTCAGGGGGGATGACTCGGCAAGCTCACTGAAAATTATTGCGGGCCGCAGGTTCGCGTAAAGATTGAAGTGTTTCCTGAGCGGGAGCAGGGCCCCGCGTTCAGGCTGCTGTTCCGGGGGCAGAGACTCCCATTTCGGCCCGCCAACCGATCCGAAAAGTATTGCGTCAGCGTGTTCACATGTTTCAACTGTTGAAGCGGGAAGGGGCTCTCCATGGTTGTCTATGGCGGCGCCGCCCACGTCTGCGCTGGTATATTCAAATTTTATCCTGTAGATGCTGCTGATCTCGTCAAGGACCTTGATCGCCTCGTTTATTATCTCCGGGCCGATCCCGTCGCCAGGCAGGACAGCGATTTTCTTTGTTTCCATCATATGCTCCTTTTAAATATTATCAGTGTAACTTTAGTGTGCAAAGGTATTTATTTTCCCCTTCTGAAGATTATAATACCCTGCAGCGTGTATCAGGTATTTTCCCGCAGCGATATCTTTTTAGCCCGGGCTGAAGGATCATTTATAGTACTGTCAGGATAGTGCTGTCAAATATTTTACATTGTAAAAGAATAATATTCGGGTCGTGCAGGAGAGTCCAGGCGGCATTATTTGCCCTGCATATTGAAAAATTGTATATCCGCTGTAAAGTGCTTGTCACTGGTAAAGGTCCGGCTATTCTGGTTTTCCCCGGGACGCTCCCGGCAGCTCCGCGCATGCGGAACGCACGCCGGGGAGTTTTTTTTATTAGGATTCAATAACCCGGTATTATTCCCCGGGCATCTCCTGTCCGCATAATTGCCCTGTGTTAAATGATTATCCGCGGCCCTGATTTGCCGGTTTTACGGGTCCTGAAGCCTGATATAAAGTGTAATTTATGGGCGCCTCTAAAAACCAGTAGTTTTATTATTTAATAAATCATAACAGCATGGCAATCTGTTGACGCGCAGGCTTTGAGAAAGGGCTTCGAACTGATGGAGATGTCATATCAGTTTTTTAAATCCCCCTTATGAAAAAGTACTTGTAAATATCGCATAACTGCTGCTGTGTTAAAATATTGTAGTGTAAATATGAAAATCCATGCTCTTTATCTGTCAGCAGACATTCCTGCAGGCTGAAAAGGTTACGGGTATCCGGTACTGGTGCCGTATTTTATAACTGACTTTAGATTCCGTGTAAAGGGCATGCGATTATATGCCATTTTAAACGCGATTATTGTTATAAGAACAAACACGGCATAATATCATGAGGAGGAATTACTTTGATCAATATTAAAACAAACCTGTTTTCAATATCATTTGTCACAATATTTCTGATAATTTCAAATATCGGATGCAGTAATGGCTCTCATCAATCACTTTATTTGATAAAAGATATTGGCGGCTATGAAGAGTCTTCTGATCCTGAAAATCTTATCAATATAAACGGCACCCTGTATTTCATGAATAGTGATTTATGTCATGGTGAAGAGCTCTGGAAAAGCGATGGAACAGAAGAAGGCACTGTTATGGTCAAAGATATAAATCCTGACGGACACTCATCCCCCAATTATCTTACAGATATTGACGGCGTCCTTTATTTTACAGCATATGATGAAATTCATGGTAGAGAGCTCTGGAAAAGCGATGGCACAGAAGAAGGCACTGTTATGGTCAAAGATATAAATCATGACGGATACACATACCTCAAATACCTTACAAATATAGACGGCACCCTTTATTTCAGTGCTGATGATGGACCTCATGGTAGAGAGATCTGGAAAAGCAATGGTACAGAAGAAGGCACTGTTATGGTCAAAGATATAAATCCTGAAGGAAACTCATGGACTGAACGCCTTACAAATATAGACGGCGTCCTTTATTTCACGGCATATGATGGAATTCATGGTAGAGAGCTCTGGAAAAGCGATGGCACAAAAGAAGGCACTGTTATGGTCAAAGATATAAATCCTGACGGAGACACATCCCCCAATTATCTTACAGATATTGACGGCACCCTTTATTTCAGTGTTGATGATGGAAAACATGGATTTGAACTCTGGAAAAGCGATGGAACAGAAGAAGGCACTGTTATGGTCAAAGATATAAATCCTGAAGGAAACTCATCCCCTGAATGCCTTACAAATATAGAGGGCGTCCTTTATTTTGACGCAAATGATGGAATTCATGGTAAAGAGCTCTGGAAAAGCGATGGCACAGAAGAAGGCACTGTTATGGTCAAAGATATAAATCCTGAAGGAGACTCAAGGCCGTTATGCCTTACAAATATAGACGGCGTACTTTATTTTACAGCATATGATGCAATTCATGGTACACAGCTCTGGAAAAGTGATGGCACAGAGCGGGGCACTGTTATGGTCAAATATACATATCTCGGCGGAGGCTCATACCTCGAACACCTTGCTAATATAGACGGCATCCTTTATTTTAGAGCAGCTGATTATATTCATGGTATAGAGCTCTGGAAAAGTGATGGCACAGAGCAGGGCACTGTTATGGTCAAGGATATAAATCCTGACGGAGGCTCATGGCCTGAACGCCTTACAAATATAGACGGCGTACTTTATTTTACAGCATATGATGAAATTCATGGTAGAGAGCTCTGGAAAAGCGATGGCACAGAAGAAGGCACTGTTATGGTCAAAGACATTGCGCATTATTATAAAGATATTGCTTTATATGTAAGAATAAGAGATATACATTTTTTCACAGTTGATGATGGAACTCATGGTAAAGAGCTCTGGAAGAGCGATGGCACAGAAGAAGGCACAGTTATGGTCAAAGATATAAATCCTGACGGAGACCCATCCACTGATTACCTTACAGATATAGACGGCACCCTTTATTTCAGGGCTGATGATGGAACTAATGGACTTGAGCTCTGGAAAAGCGATGGCACTGAGCAGGGCACTGTTATGGTCAAAGATATAAATTCTGACGGAGGCTCATCCCCCCACTATCTTGCAAATATAGGCGGCGTCCTTTATTTTAACGCAAATGATGGAATTCATGGTGATGAGCTCTGGAAAAGCGATGGCACAGAAGAAGGCACTGTTATGGTCAAGGATATAAATTCTGACAGTAACTCAAACCCCTATTTCCTTATAAATATTGACGGCGTCCTTTATTTTACAGCTGATGATGGAACTCATGGATTTGAACTCTGGAAAAGCGATGGCACAGGGGAGGGCACAGTTATGGTCAAAGATATAAATTCTGACAGTAGCTCAAACGCCTTTTCCCTCATAAATATTGACGGCACCCTTTATTTCAATGCTGATGA
>Ga0272441_10005597_pt1 | contig 21690 bp, 17 predicted proteins | sample SSMProp6N_FD_193582 | JGI IMG/M metagenome (GOLD analysis project Ga0272441, IMG submission 193582) | Marine sediment archaeal communities from Little Sippewissett salt marsh, Falmouth, MA, United States - SSM-Prop-6N | ecosystem: Environmental > Aquatic > Marine > Wetlands > Sediment ... | reverse complement strand
AGTTTGACCGCGGCTATATTTCTCCCTATTTTGTCACGGATCCTGAAAATATGGAAGCATCCATGGATGATCCCATGATTCTGATTCATGACAAGAAAATCAGTGCCATGAAGGATCTGCTTCCCATTCTGGAAAAAGTGGCCCAGATGGGCAAACCGCTTCTGATTATTTCCGAAGACGTTGAAGGCGAGGCCCTGGCAACGCTGGTGGTTAACAAGCTGAAAGGCACGCTGAAAGTGGCCGCAGTCAAGGCTCCCGGTTTTGGCGACCGCCGCAAAGCCATGCTCGAAGATATCGCCATTCTGACCGGCGGCCGTGTCATTTCCGAGGAAGCCGGTTTCAAGCTTGAAAATGCCACACTGGATGATCTTGGCACGGCCAAGCGTGTCCGTATCGACAAGGATAACACCACGGTGGTGGAAGGCTCCGGTTCATCCAAGGATATTCAGGGAAGAATCGGCCAGATCAAAAAGCAGATCGAAAATACCACCTCGGATTATGACCGGGAAAAACTGCAGGAACGTCTGGCCAAGCTGGCCGGCGGTGTCGCTGTGCTCAATGTCGGTGCCGCCACCGAAGTGGAACTGAAAGAGAAAAAGGCCCGTGTTGAGGATGCACTGCATGCCACCCGGGCTGCCGTGGAAGAAGGCATTGTCCCCGGCGGCGGCGTGGCGCTGCTTCGCTGCATTCCTGCTGTCTCCAAAACCAAATTCAAAGGGGATCAGCAGGTGGGTGTCTCCATTATCACCAGGGCTCTTGAAGAGCCTGTCCGGCAGATTGTCAACAATGCCGGGCTGGAAGGATCTGTTGTTGTGCAGGAACTGAAAGGCAAGGAAGGCCCGCAGGGCTTTAATGCCCAGACCGAGGTATTTGAAGACCTGATTGCCGCCGGTGTTATTGACCCCACCAAGGTGGTTCGGATCGCTCTGGAAAATGCTTCCAGTGTATCCGGTCTGCTCCTGACAACGGAAGCGGTCATTGCCGAAAAACCGGAAGAAGAAAAGGCCGCGCCCGCCATGCCTCCGGGAGGCGGTATGGGTGGCATGTATTAATTTTCACGCTGTTTCAGATGACCACAGGCCCTCTGCCCAAGGCAGGGGGCTTTTTTTATGGGGTGTGCTTGCCTCCCGGGAGTGCGGGCATCCTGTGCGCACAATATGATCGCACGGGACATCTGTCACCGACAGGTGATAGCCTGTTTGTTTGCCGGGCTGGGAAGCCCGGCGGTTCTGTGCCCTGGACCGGGAAGTCCAGGACGATCTTAGTCTCCCTATTGTGTTCTATTCATTCCGATTTATATTTTGGCTTGATACTGACTGTCGGTCACGTCCTTTTTCGTGCATGGTAGAAAACAAATGAATCAATTATTCTTTCGTCATGTTCAGGAAATTTTGTATATTCAATAAACAACCAGACCAAGTACATCCATGAAATTGCAGAAATGGACATCACGGTGGCCTTTCCGGCCCCTGACCATGCTCATCATCACGGCCATATTTTTTCTGATCTTTCTGTTTTTTGCCCTCTTCGAATACAGACAATCCAGATCGAATCTTCTTGTGATGATGAAGGAAGAAGGGTATGTTCTCATGGATGCGCTTCTCGCCAGCGGGGAGCGGTCTGTTCTGGTGTATGACGCCCTGGAGGTTCGTATCCGGCAGCATCTGTTCCAGAGTGCATTTGTCCTCGAGACGGTAGATGCCATGCGGAATCTCGACGGGCGACGGATTCGTACATTTGCGGATCTGCTGGATCTTTATCATGTTCATGTCCTGGATCAACAGGGTGATCAGGTGCTCGGTAACGCGCCGTCCGGCAGCGGGGAGGAACACGGGGATGCACATTGTAATTACAGGGAGTCCGTGGCCCCCATTTTAAGAGGCGAGGCCGATTCGCTGCTGCTGGGATTTCTGGGAGCAGGAAATGATGGGGAAGACCGGTATGCTGTGGCTGTGCGGAGACGGCGGGGCGGTGCCATTGTGGTGAGTGCCGATGCGAAACAGCTGATCGATATCAGGCGGAATTATGGTCCGGGCCGGCTGATCCAGGAAATCGGGAGACGTGCGGGCGTTGTCTATATGGTTCTGCAGGATACATTGGGAATTATCATGGCGAGTCCGGGAGTGACGGCCATGAACAGAATCGATGAGGATTCTTTTTTACATCACGCACTGACCGGCGGGTCCGAAAACTCCCGGATATACCGCTTCGGGAACAGGGTGGTTTTCGAGCTCGTGGCGCCTTTTGAAGTCAATGGCGTCCTTTTGGGACTATATCGTGTCGGACTGGATATGTCCCACTATTTCCGGATTTCGCGAAATGCAAAAGTCCGTCTGTTCCTGACCGGATTTCTTGCGATCATTCTGGGGCTGGGGGGCGTTCATTTCCTCATTATCCATCAAAACGCCAGACTGCTTTCGCAGTCGTATCAGCGTGTACAAACCCATACGGGAACCATTCTTCAAAACCTGGAAGATGCGGTCATCGCCGCGGATCAAAACCGCAAAATTACAGTGGTCAACCGGTCCGCGGAAAAACTGTTTCATATCCGGGCGCTGCACATGACGGCGCGTGATCTCGGCAGCATCCGGTATCCCTTTGCCCGGATTCTCGAGAAAGCAATGGACAGCGGAAAATCGGACCCGCCGGTGGAAATGAAGCTGGATATCGGCGGAGAAACCAAATCAGTGGTGATTCGGACATCCGTGATTTTAAACCGGAACATGGTGCCTGACACGGCGATTCTGGTCGCCACCGACGTGACAGCACAGAGACGACTTGAAGAACAGGTCAGCCGTCAGGACAAGTTGTCCGCCATGGGAGAACTGGCTTCGGGTGTGGCACATGAAATCCGGAATCCCATCAACGCCATCGGAATGATCGCACAGCGCTTCCTGAAGGAATTTCATCCGGAGGAGAATGAAGAGGAATACCGGACCATGGCCGCCACGGTCCACAGTGAGGTCAAACGGATCAACGGAATCGTCGGCCAGTTTCTTCAGTTTGCCCGTCCCCCGAAACTGCATATCAGATCCGTCGATATCATCCCGTTTATACGGAATATTCAGGAACTGTTTTCCAGCAGCGCGCAAACCAGGGGTGTTCAGTTCAGGCTGGGCACACTGGATCCGGCGGTTATCCCGATGGATACCGATCAGATGAAGCAGGTCTTTTTAAACCTGCTTCAAAACAGTCTGGATGCCACACCGCCCGGGGGAGTGATTGAAATGTACGGGAGAAACCGGAAGACCGGCTATGTGATCGATGTGAAAGATACGGGCTCGGGCATTCCGGCAGAACGGCTCAAACAGATTTTCAATCTTTATTATACAACCAAACCGGACGGTACAGGACTGGGCCTGCCCCTGGCGAATCAGATCATTCAGGGTCATGGCGGTAAAATCTTTGTGGAAAGCCGGGAAGGAAAAGGCACTACCGTCAGTGTAACCCTCCCGCCGGAAAAAACCGGCACAGGAGTCATATCATGAATATTGCCACCATTCTTGTCGTGGATGATGAACCGAATCAACTGGAAACCCTGTCAGGATATTTCAGAAAACAGGGACACCGCGTGATTACAGCCACGGACGGCGCCGGGGCCCTGAAAGCCCTGCAGCATCATGCGGCGGACGTGCTGTTTACGGATATGCGAATGCCCGGAATGGACGGCCTGACGCTGCTCAGGGAGGTGAAATCGCAGCATCCTGATGTGGCGGTGGTGGTAATGACCGCATTCGGGAATATCGGTGACGCAGTCACAGCCATGAAAAAAGGTGCCGAGGATTATCTGCAAAAGCCCCTGGACCTGGATCAGATCGATCTGACACTTTCCCGCGTGCTGAAAATACGGCAGCTGAAAAGTGAAAACCGGATGCTCAAGGAGGCATTCCGGGACACTTTTGAATTTGACAATCTGATCAGCGCAAGCCCGGCGATGGAGGCGGTACTGAGTATGGCGGGCCGTGCCGCACAGAGCCGGGCGACTGTGCTGCTCCGGGGTGAAAGCGGTACGGGCAAGGAAGTCCTGGCCAGGGCCATTCATCTTGCCGGCCCCAGAAAAGAGCAGCCCTTTGTGGCTGTCAATGTGGCGGCGCTTCCGGAAAACCTGGTTGAAAGCGAATTGTTCGGTCATGAGAAAGGCGCGTTCACAGGAGCGGATCGTCAGCGAAAAGGCCGTTTTGAAGCCGCCGACGGCGGCACCCTGTTCATCGATGAGATCGGAGATATACCACCGTCAATACAGGTCAAACTGCTCCGGGTGATTCAGGAACAGGCATTCGAACGCATCGGCGGCACCGAAACGATTCCTGTGGATGTGAGACTGATGGCTGCCACCCATCAGGACCTGGAAAAATCCATGGCGGGCGGCACATTCCGGGAGGATCTTTTCTTCCGTCTCAATGTGATCAGCATTACGCTGCCGCCGCTGCGCAGCAGGCGGGAGGAAATACCCGTGTATGTCGATCATTTTCTGCGGAAGTATTCCAGGGATGAAGGAAAGGAAGTGCATTCTCTTTCCGGCGAAGCCATGCACCGGCTGATGGAATATTCCTTTCCCGGCAATGTACGGGAACTGGAAAATATCATGCATCGTGCCGTGGTTCTGGTACGGGGGGATATGGTCACCGTGGATGATCTCCCGCCCCATCTGGATGCCGGCCGCACGGAACCCGAACCAGGCCCCGACAGTTCCCTGACGGAACAGGTGGAAGCGCTGGAACGTCATTTGATTCGAAAAAACCTGGCGCGGTCCGGCGGGAATCAGAGCGAAGCGGCGCGCCGCCTGGGAATCACGGAACGCAATCTGCGGTACAAACTGAACAAATACAAGTTGAAATAGTCGACCATCTGGTCGGATCAGTCGACCAAATTGTCGATATTGATCCGCCGCAGATGAACAGGATCAAAATTCCTAACTTATTAGTAACAAAGCCTTTGCGGGCCATATCCCGAAAGGCTTTTTTGCTGGCATGGCGATTGTAGCATGACAGACAGGAAAGCCGTTTTCTTTTGCATATGTGGATGTCCATGACCATCCAGAACGGAGAATCCATATATTATCTGAAAGTTACCCGGAAAATACGGATGGCAAGAATTACCTGCTTCCGGGAAAATATGAAACGGCCGCTGGATATGCCGGTAAACAGGGATCGAAACATGAAAAATTTAAGGTTAATAAAAACAATGGCTTGCATTTCCAAAAAAATATGATTGGAATGTTATATAACAAGGAATATTTATTGCGACAGATTTTAAAGATATATTGCCTTGTGATTTTATTCCAAATAACCTGCAAGTAGGGGTAGAAATGAAGCATTTGCGACAAAAATCCGGCATCACAGGATTCCTCCTCATCGGCGCGGTTTGTCTGCTGATCGCCGGCCAGACAGCCCTTTTCGCCGATCCCAAGGACCCGAAGCCCAAAAACGAGCATTACAAGGTCGTGGTGGAACCTGAAGAAGCAGTCGTCGAGGTGGGCCAATCCGTTGCTTTCTCCGCCCATCTGGAGGACAAGAGCGGGAATCGCCAGGAAGGTGATTTTACATGGTCCACGACAGGCCGGGAAACCGGTTTTGTGGATGAAAACGGCGTGTTTACCGGCACATCCGGCGGACAGTGCCAGGTGGTGGCCACATCGGGTAAATCATCCGGCAAGGCCAGGGTTGAGGTGATCGGGGATGACACCCGGCTTGCCCTCAATGTCGTCGTGGAGCCAAACAGTGCCGTACTCGCCGTGGGTGACACCCTTCAGTTCTCGGCCTGGCTGACGGACTCCACAGGCGTGCGTGTCGACACGGTTTTTACCTGGTCGGTCAAGGATGCGGTCCTGGGCCAGGTGGATGAAACCGGTCTGTTTGTTGCACTGGCCGACGGGAATACATTTGTGGAAGCCCTGGTCGGAAACCGCAGCGGCAAAGCCCATGTGCGCATTACCGGTGAGAAAAAATTGACTCACAGATGGGGCAACATTTTGATCTACCCCCCCGAGCCGGTGATCGCCGTGGGAGATTCCCTCCGGTTCACAGCCACATTGCTCGATACACAGGGCGTCCGTATCGATACGGTCTTTGCATGGAGCCTGAGCAATGAGGGCTGCGGCACGATTTCGGAAGACGGCCATTTCCAGGCGACGGACAGGGGAAATTCATTTGTGTATGCCACGCTGGGCGACATCAGCGGGCGGGCCAGGGTGGTGGTCCAGGATTCCGCCCATTTTGATGAGCGGAAAGACGGCGAGCTTGTTATTGTGCCGGCCGATACGGTCATCGGTGTGGGAGGGGTGATCAATTACCGGGCCGTTTTTGTCTATTCCACGGGCGTCCGTGTCGATACGGTTGTGCAATGGGATGCGCTGGGCAGGGATGTCGGCGACATGACGGAAGACGGCGTATTCACGGCGTCGTCCGCGGGCACGGGGCTGATCCGCGCCAAAATGACCCGTTATCTCGCCATGACACGTGTGATGGTAGCGGGCATGGCCGTTGATACATCCGGTGCCGGTGTGGATTCCGTTCAGTTCCGTTTCAGGTACAACGGCGACTCGGTCGGAGATACCACGGGCCAGGAAGGACAGACTGTGTTCACATTCAGCGGATTGCCCTATCCCATGAGCATGCTGAACGGCGGGCAGGTTATCTTTCCTCCGGGATCACTGAATGAACAGATCTCCATTGATGTGACCATGCCCAATTTTTCTCTGTATGAAACGGATTCCACCCTCTCCTACGGTGATCTCATCCTCAATGGCGTGTCCTTTCATGTCTATATCGGCGACTCGCTGGCCAGTCCCTACCATTTCGATCCGCCCGCGAATCTGGTGTTGCCATTTGATACCACGTTGATGAGTGTGATGGGCATGACTCCCGATGATATCTGGATGTTCTTCTATACCGAGCAGAACGGACTGGATACCACAGGCATTTTCAATGTGGTGGTGGATGATGTCAACGGGAAAATATATGCCGATGTCAGCCATTTTTCAACACTGGCCGTTGCCGGAAAGAACGGTCAGGGAGTGACAGCGGTTGGTGAAGATTGCTGTCCGGCGGATGCCGCCGTACCGCAGCAGCACCGGCTGTATGAGAATTATCCCAATCCCTTCAATCCGGAGACAGTGATCCGGTTTGATCTGGCAGGTTCCGGAACGGAAAATATCCGCCTGAGTGTATACAATATTCTCGGGCAGGAGCTGAAAGTGCTGATGGAAGGACCGTACCGGTCCGGAAGCTACCGCGCGCGGTGGGATGGAACAAACCACAACGGTCAGGCAGTGGGATCAGGGATCTATATTTACCGGCTTCAGGCCGGCCGCCAGGCATTCAGCCGGCGGATGATTCTGCTCAGATAACCGGAAAACCGGGGGCCGCTGAACAGCGGCCCCTTTTTTTGGTGCAGAAAACCGAACCTGTTGAATCTGAAGACGATTTATTGTATATTCGGATAGCCATGAGAACCGCGAAACACATTCTGATTGATCTTCAAACCATCCGCCTCAGGCGGATGGTTCCCGATCGGAAAACAAACCGTCACATACGTGCCTGTGCGCCTGAGGCGCAACACCACCTGCGGTGGTGGATGTTGCCTCTGATATTTTTATGCCTGCAGGTTGTCCAGGGACAGACAGGGGATGATAGCGCACACCCCGGATTCGTCGATTCGGATCGTAACGGTATCAATGACAGATTCTGTGATGCGGACGGAGACGGTGTCAATGATGTTACGGGAGAGGCATACCCGCACCATTTTCAATTCCGTGACGGAAACGGAGATGGTGTCAACGATCTGTGGACGGACGCCGACGGCGACGGCGTCAATGACCTGCTGTCGCGGTTCGGCCGGTCCGCGTGGATCGATCTCGACGGAGACGGCATTCTGGACAGCGGATCGGGGCAGCTCAGGGGAAAAGCCCTGCGCGCGCATGTCCTGGATATGGACGGCGACGGGAAAAATGATATTACAGGAGCGGCTGTGACCGACGACGATGTGCAGGGATACAAATACGGGCAGATGAACGAGGAAAAGGGCAGTCTGGACCGCGGATTTACAGATCTGGACGGGGACGGGATGAACGACCGCAATACGGGCCAGGGCTCCGGTCAGGGGACGGGAAGAATGGATCATTTTGTGGATCAGGATGGTGACGGCATCGCGGACGAGCGGGGGTGGGGACGGCTTCGGAGCAGTGGCAGAAACAGGAAATAGAACAGCACCCGGATGGCAGGAAACACACATCATTTGTTGAGGGCGAATTACCGCATTGTTATCAGGAGGGCGAAAAAGCGTTCCCGGGGAACAGAAACAGGACCCGTTATTATTATGAAAATGAAAACAGCCTTCCTTGCATGCTTTACATGTGTCCCTGTTTTTTTTGCCGCACAGCTCCATGCAGGATTCGGGTTGAATATGTCTGTCTGGTCCACGGCGGACGGCAATGCATTCCGGAATTACCAACAACTTTCTGATATCATTATACAGCCGGCTGCGTCCGTGCACTGGATGACGGGCACACAGGCCCGGTCTTTTCAGATATCCTATTCAGCGCTTTTTTCCCGGTTTCAGGAGTATCCCGCGCGGCAGTATCTGTCTCATACCGCGGGTATTTCCGGGAGCCGGGCATTGTCCGAATCATGGCGTTTGTTTTACGGCATGACGGGTGGACTCCGGTCGAATCGGACCGAGTACCAGTACAACAATTACTCACAATATGCCGTATTTCTCAACATCCGCCGGTTTCAGGCGGGCGGCGGATTGTGGCTGCTGGGAGGGCGGTTTCACGGCATGGACTATGAGTACCTCCCTGTCTATTCCTTTCTGGAAACAGAAGGATTTCTGCAGCGGTCCCGGTTTTTTAAAACCAAAACCACCATGATCGCCCGTGTCCACATATTCCACAAAACATATCCTGAAACAGTGACCAGCATCGAAGAGGCCCGGGAGGCGATTGAGAACACGGTCGGCCCGGGAAGAGGTGAAGGCCGCGGCCGTGACGGACAGGGAAATTCTTCAGGCGGAAAAGGAAATGGCAACGGGGGGAAACACGGATCGGGCGGCGGCACGGATGCCCCGGTATTCACACAGATTCAGGGGAGAAACATCACCCAATGGCAGGCAGACCTGCGTCTGGCCCAGTCGATCGGCACCAGGACGGGTCTGGCCCTGCAGGGGACAGTACTGCGCCGTTTTCAGGGCAGCAGCAGGACCCTCACGTATCAGGACGGCGGTTATGAAGAGAATGACCCCCTGTTTGATGATCCCTATTCCTATGAATTTGACGAAGTGCTTGTGGAGTGGACACGGGAGCTTCCCTGGCGGATTCAGATGAAAACGGGCGGGGCAGTGACGGTCAAACGGTATCAGACACCTGCGTTTGATCTCGAAGGCAATCCGGCGGGTGATGCCCTCAGGAAGGACGAGCGTTCCCGACTGTGGGTGGAGGTCAAAAAAACAATGGGTGGCGGAAAAGCGATTCAAAATATGGATGTGATGATATATTATCTTTTTTTAAACAACCACTCCAATGATCTTTACTTTGAGTATTCCGGTCATGTGTTCAGTCTGGGATTTTCCGCTTCGATATGACAGAAGTCCGGATATTGCCAAATAATCACTTCATGTTTCTGTTTGCTCCTCCCGATCTGGCCCGCGGGACCCGGAATGGGGTCCGTGCGAAAGGGCCGGTACGGCCGTGACAACAGAATTATCCACAACCGGAACGGATGATCATTCTGAATCCTGTCGATAACGGGAATGATGACAGCGGACCGGCCCGCCAGTCTGTATGGCGGGCTGCGGAACGGATTGAGGGAGATGTCTCCGGGGACCTGGCGACAGAACGGACGCGGTGGGTGCGAACGGCGTACCAGCGCAAGAATCGCGGGAACGGGGCGAACATGTCGCTTCAAAGGAAGCAATGAAAACTTCAGATGAAAATAGTAACCCCCGGTGTCATGGATTCCCAGAGGACACCAGGGGCTGGGAGGGAAAGCAACAACATACCAGTTGTTTTGTTCAATAATTTTAACGAAACCAATCCCCGAAGGTTCCTCCTTTTTTATTTTTTCATCTTGCATATTGTTGCCGCGTTTTATACTTTTTTCTGGTGCATGGCCGCTGTGGTTCCGGCTCTGTATGGACGTTCCCAGAATGGAGGTGACCCATGCTCAGGCAGTTGGAAAACCGTTTTTCCATCAACGTGGCGGGTTTGAAACGCTCCGTGATCCGCGAGCTTTTGAAGCTCACCCAAAAACCCGAAATCATATCGTTCGCCGGCGGATTGCCTTCTCCGGAAACGTTTCCGGTCGAAGAAGTGGCCGAAATCGCGCATGAAGTGGTGCTGCAGGACGGCGCATGGTCACTCCAGTACGGGCCCACAGAGGGGGACCCCAGACTCAAGGAAGAGATTATCCGCTGGATGGCCAGGGATGGCATCCATGTCACTGCGGATAACATTCTGATCACCACGGCATCCCAGCAGGGTCTGGATATTGTCGGCCGTGTCTTTATTAACCGTCATAATCCCGTCATGACGGCCCGCCCAAGCTATGTGGGCGCCATCAGCGCATTCCGAAGTTATATGGCACGGTTCGTGGGGATTGATCTGGATGATGAAGGGATCCGTGTCGATCTGGTTCGTGACAAGCTGGCGGAAATGCGGCTGGCAGCCGAACTGCCGAGGTTTATCTATGTGGTCCCCGATTTCCAGAATCCGGCGGGTGTCACCATGAGTCTGGAACGGCGCAAAGCCCTGCTTGCACTCGCACGGGAATATCAGGTTTTGATTGTCGAAGACACACCCTACCGGAGTCTGCGCTATACCGGCAAAACCCTGCCCTCCCTGTATGAAATGGATCAGGGAGAAGGGTATGTGATTTCCCTGCGGACATTTTCAAAAATTCTGTTTCCGGGACTGCGCCTCGGTTATATCATGGCCAAAACGGAATTCATTGACAAGTTTGTGATTGCCAAGCAGGGCATGGACCTGTGCACACCACCCTTCACCCAGGCCATTGCCTACGAATATCTTCACAGAGATCTTCTGGAAGATCATATCAAGTCCAATATCGCCATATATGCCAAAAAGAGAGAAATCATGATGCAGGCCCTTGAAGATACCATGCCGAAGCATCCGGATTTGTGCTGGACCCGTCCTGAAGGAGGCCTGTTCCTGTGGCTCAAGATGCCGGAGAAAGTGGATACCGAAATCATGTTCAAGGAGGCCGTGGAAGAAAATGTGGCCTATGTGGTAGGGACCGGTTTTTATCCTGACGGCGGTGGAAAGCATGCCATGCGGCTGAATTTTTCATATCCCTCGGAATCAGATATTGTGGAGGGTGTCAAACGGCTGGCACGTGTGATAGAACGGAATCTCGGTCGCTGAATCCTGTTCGGAAACAGCCGTCTGGCATCTGATCATGTCCGGATGTCTCACGACGGAATCATCCTTTTTCCATACAGAAATGACTTGACATATTCACCAAGAATCTGTATGTTTATTAGATTTTATATAAGTACGAAAAAACAATGAGTTACGCGTATTCTTGATGGATGGATTGAAGAAAAAGTCGATTTTTATCAAAGGAATTGTGATATTTATACTCCTTTCGGTGGGTATCAATGTCGGCATACTCGTCTGGACGACGGATAAAGACACATGGCTTCAGATGAGTCAGTTCAGATGGCAGTTCATTCCCATTCTTTTGGCCCTCGGAGCGCTTCGCTGGTATCTGGATGCCATGTCCTTTGTCACCATGGCCAAATACGGCACGGAAAAGAGCCTCAGCCTTCAGCGGGCCACCGCCATCCGACTTGAAGGCACGCTTCTGGCGAGCATTGTTCCGTTCCTGGTCGGCACTTTTTCCATGCACGGATATCTTCTTCACAAAGAGAAGCTGAAAATCAGTGAAAGCGTGGCCATTACTTTTTTAAGAGCGGTGCTGCCCGTCTTCATCTTTCTGTTCAATATTCCCATTCTGCTGTTCATGGACAGTGACCCGAACCGCAATCAGCTTTTTTCCAAGTTTCTTGAGGCCGTTTCTTTGCCTGTGGTGGTCATCATCGTGTTTATGGTGATCACCCTGTTCTATCCCCATCAAATCAAAAAGGGCGCGTCGGCATTTATCCGCTGGTGGGGGCGTATTAAATTTATGCATGTCGAAAAAGTAATTTCCATTGAAGAGCGGCTTTTTCTTGAAATTGATCAGTTCAGCAAAATATTCTGGACCTATCTGCGCAAGAAAAAATACATGCTGATTCAGGCACTGCTGTGGATCCTCAGCGCATTTGTTGTCGATTACATTCTGGCCATTGCCATTATCTGGGGATTTGGTTTTTCGCCGGACTTTCAGCATGCCTTGATTTTACAGTTCCTTATGCGGCCCATCATATTTTTTGCCATCACGCCGGGAGGTGCCGGCATCTGGGATTTCACGTATCTCGGTTTTTATTCATTGTTTCTGCCGCAGAGTCTTATCGGTGTGGCCGTTCTGCTCTGGCGTATACTGATGACGTATTTTCCCTGTATGATCGGAGCGGCCTATCTGACCAGAGATTTTCACAGGGATCAGCTCCTGCGGGAATCGCTGCTGGAAAAAGGGGTGCTGCCGGATGACGGAACCGCCAAGAAGAATCCGTCCGGATCGATGTAAACGGGAACGGGATCCGAAAGACGGAAAGGAGCCGGTCGTGAAAGAAGTGATTGAAGAAATTCTGGAAGAAGAAAAAAAAGCCAGAGAACGGGTGGCGGAAGCCAGGGAGAAGGCCAAGCAGATACGCATGGAAGCCGATGAAAAGGCATCGGTCCTGCTGGATGAAACCCGTGAGAAAGCCCGGCAGGAAGCAGAATTGCTGGTCAGGGAGATGGAGGAAAAGGCCATTGGTGCCCGCGACAGGGAACTGGCGGAAGCGTCAGACAGTGAAACAAACCTGTGGCAGACGCGAAAAGAAGATATGAAGGATATTGTACACGTGCTCTTCCAAATGGCCCTGCGCGGAAAGATGCCATCCAAATGAGTGCCATCGGGACATATGGCTTTGTCAACGCCAAAGTCCGAGCCATGCGTTCATATTTACTGGGTCCCTCCCGATATCATCATCTGGCCGAATCCAAAGACTATGCAGGTCTCATCTCCGGTCTTGCTGAAACCGCCTACAAGGCGGATATCGACCGGTATGATACGGATGAGCCGGAAGACATGGAGGCGGTTCTGTTCCGTCATGAAGTGGACCGGCTTCAGACCATTCATAAAAACTGTAAAGGGAATCTGCGCCGGTTTATGTCCCTGCTGCTGGAACGCTATGAGACGGAACGTCTGAAATCGCTGCTTCGGATCTGGCACAAGAAACTGCCGGATGTTCCGGATCATCTGCGTCTGCCCGTTCTTTTCCCGATACACGCGGAGGAGATAACGGATATCGACAATTACAGCGGCCTCATCAGGCTTTGGGCCGGCACGCCCTGTGAGCCGGTACTCAGGGATCAGCAGGCTGCGTATGAGAAGAAGCAGTCGCTCTTTCCTGTCGAGCTGGCACTGGACAGGGATATATTTCAGCGGATACGGCAGGCCAACACCGAGTTGAACCGGAAGGACCGGGCCATTGCGGACCGCCTGATCGGCATTGAGATCGACATCAAGAATTTTCAGTGGATTTACCGGCTCAGACATTATTATGATGTCGCATCGGCCGACATGGTTGAAATGCTGCTGCCGGCAGGGTATCGCCTGAATCAGGACAGGATTCAAAAACTGATTATTTCCGGCAATGCCGCCGATATGCTGACGCATCTGGTGCGGGGGCTTTCTTCCGTGTTCTCCAGTGTCCAGGACAATCCGGATAACTGGGACCGTGTGGAACTGATTTTATATCAGATGCTGTTCCGCGAGGCCAGAGCGGCATTTGCCGAATTTCCATTTTCCATCGGAGCGCTTCTGGGATATTTCTACCTGATACGCATCGAATCCAGAAATATCAAAACCCTGGTTTTTGCCAAACAGTACGGCATGGAAGCGGACAAGGTGGAACCTTTACTGGTCTATTGAGGTGAGACGTGTTTACACCGGAAAAAATGGAACAGATCGATGTTGTTTTCTCCAAAAAGGATTTGGAGAGTGTGGTGGACGTGGTGGTCAAACGGGGGACACTTCAGCTGGTGGATGCGGCTGAAATTCAAAGCTGGGCACAACATCTTTCCCAGGCGGGAACCGGTGAGGAACCGGGTGAAATGCGCACGCGGCGTGAACAGGTCGAGGGCCTGATGAAATCTCTGCGCATCCCCTTTGAGATAACCCCCGGACGCAAGGAGCCGGAATCCTGGCAGGATACGGACAACCGGCTTCGTGATATCGGGCAGACGCTGGATTCGGAGCAATCCGCCCTGGATGAAGTGACGCGGGAAATGACCCGGCTCGTGGAACTGCGGGACAAGGTGGGGGACCTGCCGAGAATGGGCCTGCCTGTCGGGAACCGTGACAGCTATTCCTATCTGGCACTGGAAACGGGCAGTGTGGCTGATGAAAATCTGCCCATTCTGCAGGACCGGCTGGCACCGATGATCCATGTTTTTTACCCTGTATCCCGGTTCGGCGGGCGGACCACGGTGATTGTGATCGTGCTGCGCCGCGACCGCGACAGGCTGCAGTCGGCCCTGCGGGAAGCGGGCTTTGAGCACATCGATCTGGCGGACGAGCAGCAGAAGCTGACGCCCGAAGTATTCCGGGGACTGGACAAACGGATTGACGCCGTTCAGGAAAAGAAACTGGCGATCCGGAACAGGCTGCTGGCGCTGGCACGGCGTGAGAACGAATTTCTGCAAACCACCCTGTATCAGATCCGCTATACGGTCATCAAGCAGCAGATTATGAAATATTTCAGGAAAACGGAGAGAACCTATCTCATTTCCGGCTGGCTGCCTGCCAGGGAAACGGATGCCATGATCAACGAGATCCGGCATGCCACGCAGAACCGCTGTATTATCGAACGTCATTTTCCGGAAGATCTGGAATCTGTCCGGGAAGGCAGGGTGGATGTCCCTGTGCAGATGAAGAATCCCTCTTTGCTCAAACCCTTTGAACTGCTGACGGGTGCTTATGGTATCCCGGCCTACAGGACACTGGATCCCACCCCGCTTCTGGGAATCAGCTTTATGCTCATGTTCGGCATGATGTTCGGTGATGTGGGTCACGGACTGGTGCTGGTTCTCCTGGGCCTGATATTTATACTGAAGTCAAAATCACAAACGTTCAAGTATGCGGGGCTGCTTCTCTGCTATGTGGGAGGGTCCAGCATGCTTTTCGGGTTTTTGTTCGGAAGCATTTTCGGATTTGAAAATCTGAAGTGGCTGCCGCCTCTCTGGCTGAGACCCATGGAATCGATATCCGAGCTGTTTCGCGTGACCATTTATTTCGGGATTCTGATGATTTTCATGTCCATGGCCATCAATATGATCAATGCATTCAGGCAGAAACGGTTTCTGAATATTATTTTCGACAAAGCCGGGCTGCTCGGTGCCGTACTTTACTGGAGTGGTATCGTCATGGCAAGCCGCATTGTGTCCAGTTCACCCGCCACCCGGGCAAGCCTCCCGGTCATCATTCCGCTGCTTCTGATTCTGGCATTGATCCTTTTGTTTCTGCGGGAACCGATTGTCCATCTGCTTCAGGGCAAGCGCAAACTGTATCCCGAAGGCCTGCTGACGGGATTTATCAGCGGAATTATTGAAATCCTGGAAATTGTCCTCGGTTTTCTGGCCAATACGGTCTCTTTCATACGTATTGCCGCTTTCGGTCTGGTCCATGCCGGCCTGGCCATGGCCATTTTTTCCCTGTCCGATTCCATCGGCGGCGTTGGCTCGGTATTTGTGATCATTTTCGGAAATGTGTTTATCATCATGCTGGAAGGCCTGGTGGTTTCCATTCAATCGGTCCGTCTCGAGTTTTATGAATTTTTCAGCCGGTTTTTCCAGGAGGGCAGAGTGGGGTACAGCCCGCTGAAAAGTGAACTGGAACGGCCGCTGCAGAGTGTTGTATAAACCGGAATATCTGTGTGCAGTTTTGAAAAAATCATGAAGGAGGAAGAACAGCCATGAATGCGGCTCAGAAAAAATTTCAGCGAAAACTCATCGGATTCGGCATGCTTTTGCTGTTTTTTATTTTTGTGGTATCCGGAATCGGTGCGATCAAGGCCTTTGCACAGGAAGATATCATGACGACGCAGGGAGTGCGTCAAACAGTCCCGCAGGAGAAGTCCACGGACCCCGACGTGATAAAATTCGCATTTCTTGCGGCGGCCATTGCGGTGGGAGTAGGGGCCATCGGTGGTGGTCTCGCGGTCGGTTATGTGGGTGCGGCCGCCATGGGGGCCATCGGTGAAAAACCGGAACTGGCCATCCGGGCGCTGCTCTTTGTGGGCCTGGCGGAAGGGATTGCCATTTACGGACTGATCATTGCTATCATGATTCTCGGTAAAGTGTAACAAGTCTGCCGGCTGATTTCAGAAAGGGAAAAAATTGAAATTTTTTGTCATCGGAGACCGTGATACTGTGCTTGGATTCAGACTGGCCGGTATTGAAGGGCAGGTGGTCAATACACCGGAGGAAACCAGAACCGCACTGGACAAGGCGTTCCGGATCGAGGATATCGGCATCATCGTGATTCCGGAGCGTGTTGCCCAGAGTATCCGGACCGTGGTGGATCAGTATATTTACAAAACCACTTTCCCTCTCATTATTGAGATTCCAGACCGGCTGGGGCCTGTCGAGGGGCGTAAATCAGTCCGTGAAATGATTCGGGAAGCGGTCGGAATTCATCTGTAAAGGGTGACCATGGAAGAAGAAAAACAGAATGCACAGGATGTGCTTTGCCGGGAAATCCGGAAACAGTCCGATTCGGAAGTGAAAATCATTCTCGAACACGCTGAGACCGAAGTGAACAAGGTCATGAAGGAAGCAGAGGCTGCCGCAGCAAAGATCCGGCGGGAGATCCTGATGCAGGCCGAGACAAAAAGGGACAGCATATATAAAAAAATCCTGTCGGGTGTTCATCTGGAAGTAAAGAAGACACGGCTCAGATCGCGTGAATCCCTGCTGAAGGAATTGTTCCGGGCTGTGGAAGCCGAATATCAGGATTTTCGCAAATCAACGGCCTATGGGGATACGGTTTTTGAATGGGTGCTGGAGAGCCTGCTGGCTCTTGATCAGGAAAAAGTCCGGGTTACATGCGGTGATCTGGAAAAGAAATGGCTGAATCCGAAACAAATCGGGGCCATCGGGGAAGCTGCCAAAGCGAAGACCGGCCGGTCCTACAGCATCACCATCGACAAGACATCCCTTCCCCGGGGAGGAATCGTAACCGCATCCATGGACGGACGAACCCGTTTTGACAATACCTTTGCCGCCAGAATGCGCAGGATGCAGGATGAGATGCGCTGGGAGGCCATACAGAAAATAGACGGGATGCAGAAAACATAATGGCATTGTCCTTGTCCGTGCTTATCGGAAGGAGTAACCTTTGTTTGAAGTGATTGGCTATGTGAGCCGTGTGCTGGGACCGGTGGTCCACGCCAGAGATGTCAAAAAGGCGCAAATGCTCGAACTGGTGGAAGTGGGAGATGAACGGCTCATCGGAGAAATCGTCCGGCTTCAGGGCGACCGGATATCCGTCCAGGTCTATGAAGATACCACAGGGCTGGCACCGGGTGCGGCTGTTTACGGGTCGGGTATGCCCCTGTCTGTGGAACTGGGACCCGGACTGATCGGATCCATCTATGACGGGGTGCAGCGTCCGCTGGAAACCATCAAAGCCATGTCGGACCAGTATATCCGGCGCGGGGTCAAAGTGCCGTCGCTGGATCGCGAGAAAAAATGGCTTTTTACGCCGCTGGTCAAACCCGGTGACAGCGTGACTGCGGGCCAGACAATCGGCGAGATTCAGGAAACACCGCACATTGTGCATCGTGTCATGGTGCCGCCACATATGTCCGGCACGGTGAAAAAAATAGCGGCCGAAGGTGAATACACGATAGAACATGAAATCGCTGTCCTGGAGACCGGGACAGGGAAAACCGGACTGACCATGATACAGCGATGGCCCGTCCGGCAGGGGCGGCCCATACAGGAAAGGGAACAATCCACAGTGCCTCTGATTACCGGCCAGCGGGTCATCGATACCCTGTTTCCCATTCCCAAGGGGGGGGCGGTGGCTGTGCCCGGCGGGTTCGGCACGGGGAAGACGCTGGTGGAACATCAGATTGCCAAATGGTCGGATGCCGATGTGGTGGTCTATATCGGGTGCGGAGAACGGGGGAATGAGATTACGGATGTTCTGAACGAGTTTCCGAAGCTGATCGATCCCAAGACGGGCCGTCCGCTGATGGAACGAACCATCATGATCGCCAACACATCCAATATGCCCGTGGCCGCCAGGGAAGCATCCATTTATACGGGCATTACCATGGCCGAGTATTACCGGGACCAGGGATATCATGTGGCCATCATGGCCGATTCTTCGTCACGCTGGGCCGAGGCCCTGCGTGAACTTTCCGGCCGGATGGAGGAGATGCCGGCCGAAGAGGGATTCCCGGCGTATCTGCCGACACGGCTGGCTGAATTTTATGAGCGGGCCGGCTATGTCCGCACACTGGGCGGAAAGGAGGGGTCGGTGACCGTGGTGGGCGCGGTATCACCGCCGGGCGGTGATTTTTCGGAACCGGTCACCCAGCATACCAAGCGTTTTGTCCGGGCTTTCTGGGCGCTGGACCGGGATCTGGCCAATGCGCGTCATTATCCGGCCATTTCCTGGCTGGACAGCTATTCGGAATATGTCCCGGACATAACGCCCTGGTGGAACAAACACGGGGATGCGGAGTGGGCTGTTCTCCGCCAGGAGATCCTGGATTTGCTGCAAAGGGAGGCCCGGCTGCAGCAGGTGGTCAAACTTGTGGGTGCAGACGTGCTGCCCGACACGCAGCGGCTGATTCTCGAAGTATGCACCCTGTTTAAAAATACATTTCTTCAGCAGTCGGCGTTTGATAAAATTGACACCTATTCCACGGTTCCGAAACAGGTCAAAATGCTGAAAATTATTGTTACATTCTATCGCATGGGCGCCGAGGCCATAAAGAAAGGCGCCACACTGATAAAAATCCGGCGTATGAAAGTGGTCAGCGATATTGCCAGAATGAAATTCAGCGTGGCGAATGACGAAATGGAAAAGCTGGATGGACTGCAGGAGCAGCTTGAGCGCGAAATGCGGCGATTAGGGGAAATTTATGAGCGTTTCTAATAAAGATTTGCTGACATCCCGGGAATATCAGGGCATTGGACAGATTATGGGCCCGCTGATTTTTATTGAGGGCATTCACAATGTGGGCTTCAATGAGCTGGTGGAGATTCGAAGCGGTGATGAGGAACGTCTCGGAATCGTGCTGGAATCCAGCGAAGGCGCGGCCGTGGTGCAGGTGTTTGAAGGCACCACCAATCTCTCGCTGACAGGGACCAGTGTCCGCTTCCGGGGCGAGCCGTTGAAACTGCCCGTGAGCCGGGAAATGATGGGCCGGGTTTTTGACGGACTGGGCCGCCCCATTGACGACGGCCCCATGCCCATCTCGGATGAGTACCTGGAGGTCAACGGGGTGCCCATCAATCCCACGGCAAGGACGTATCCGACCAAATTTATACAAACGGGCATTTCAGCCATTGACGGCATGAACACGCTGGTACGGGGCCAGAAACTGCCGGTTTTTTCGGGAGCGGGACTGCCCCATAACCGGGTTACGGCCCAGATTGTCCGGCAGGCCAAAATTGTCGGGGAAGACGTAAAGTTCGCCATCGTATTTGCGGGCATGGGCGTCAAGCACGATGTGGCCCGCTATTTTATCAATAATTTTCAGGAAACCGGTGTGCTGGAGAATGTGGTTCTTTTCCTCTCGCTGGCGGATGCGCCCTCGGTGGAACGCCTCATGACGCCCCGGGCCGCCCTGACCATGGCCGAGTATCTGGCATTCCGGGAAAACATGCATGTGCTGGTGATTATGACGGATATGACCAATTACTGTGAAGCCCTCCGGGAAATTTCCACGCTTCGCGGTGAAATTCCCTCGCGAAAGAGCTATCCCGGGTATCTCTATTCGGATCTGGCATCATTGTATGAACGGGCCGGGCTGATCGAAACGGCAACGGGTTCCATTACACAGATGCCCATTCTCACCATGCCCAATGATGACATTTCCCATCCCATTCCCGATCTGACAGGCTATATTACCGAAGGGCAGATTGTTCTGGAGCGTGATCTTTTTCAGAGGGGCATTTATCCGCCCATCGCGGGCCTGCCTTCCCTTTCCCGTCTCATGAAGGACGGGATCGGCGCGGGGATGACACGGGACGACCATGCGCATATCGCCAGCCAGCTTTTTGCCGCCTATGCCAAGGTGAAGGATGTGCGCGCCCTGGCATCCGTGATCGGTGAGGAAGAACTGACGCCCCTGGATCACACCTACATGAAATTCGGCGAGGAGTTTGAAAAGGCGTTTCTTTCCCAGCGGGAAGACGAGGAGCGCTCCATCGAACAGACCCTGGATCTGGGATGGAAGGTGATTTCCACGCTGCCCAGGGAAGAGCTGCATCGTATTACCGAAGAAGAACTGATCAAATACTATGGAAAATAGGCCGTTTTTATTAGGGACCACTGCCAGACAGGGGATCCAAACGGGCGTTTACATGGTTCAATAGTATCCATTATAAATGACCGGAGAGAACCGATGAAACGAAACAGATTGAATTTTTCGATATACGCAGCAATTGCTGCGGCTGTTTTTGTGTGTTACGCTGCAGCAGCTGATGTCGCGTTTGCACGAACCAGCCGGACGGGCATACCGGCAGACCCATCCCGGAGCCGGTTTGCGAATGCCCGCATTGTGCCCGGTGTGGTGGTTCTGAAAAGAGCCGTGACCGGGCAACCGGCCAAGGCACAGGCCCGGTGGCAGGAGCGCCTTGCCACGGCCGGCGCCGATGAAGTGAGGCGTCTGATCAACAGAAGCCGTCCCGGAAACGGCCGTTTTGATAACCTGGTCAGGGTCCGGCTGAAACAGGGGCAGGATGTATACCGGGCCATCGATATTCTCAGCCGTGATCCGTCGGTGATATGGGCCGAGCCCATGTATATCCGCATGCTGGACTATACGCCCAATGATCCTTCCTTCGGAGCCCAGTGGCACCTGACGACCATTCAGAGCCGTGAATCATGGGATACGGCGAAAACGCAGGGAGAGGTGATGATCGGCATCATCGATACAGGCGTGCACTGGGAACATCCCGATCTCGAGGCGAACATCTACACCAATCCCGGCGAAGTGCCGGACAACGGTGCGGATGATGATCAGAACGGATTTGTGGATGATGTGCACGGGTGGGACTTCGGTGATGAGGACAATGATCCCACTCCCGAAGAAAGCGGTCACGGTACGCTCGTGGCCGGTACGGCCGGCGCCGTGACGGATAATGGTGTGCTCTTTGCATCGCCGGCTTTCAATGCCCGCATATTTCCGGTCAAACTGCCCGTGGTTGAAATCGAGGGGTCCTACGGCGTGTACGGCTGGCTGGAGGCCCTGGTGTATGCCGTGGACATGGGTGCGGACATCATCAACCTGAGTTTCAGCGGTCCCGGGTATTCATACGCCGAACAGGAAGTCATCGATTATGCG
>Ga0272441_10005596_pt1 | contig 21690 bp, 24 predicted proteins | sample SSMProp6N_FD_193582 | JGI IMG/M metagenome (GOLD analysis project Ga0272441, IMG submission 193582) | Marine sediment archaeal communities from Little Sippewissett salt marsh, Falmouth, MA, United States - SSM-Prop-6N | ecosystem: Environmental > Aquatic > Marine > Wetlands > Sediment ... | reverse complement strand
AACCGGCATTAGTGTTCAACAGGTCAATGCTTTCCTATGTCATACTCAATGTGCCAGATAATGATACGCTAAACAATACGGGAAACGGAGATACCGATGATGATGGTCTCCAGGACTGGGATGAACTGTATAGAACATATACCAATCCTTTTATATCGGACACGGACAATGACGGATACAATGACAGCCAGGAATACACAGTTGGAAGCGATCCCAACAACTACACGGACTATTCATCAGGCCCGCTTGTGACATGCCACCAGCATGTGTACACCTGGACGGGAAGCGAGGATGACGGATTGAACTGGGGCGAATGGGACGCGGACCCCGGTGAACAAACAGTACCTGATGCCGCAGGATCAGGCATAACATTCCTGAAGGCGACAGAAACAAACGGGGTCCAGGGGGAGGCAACAATCGCATGGACAGAAGACACATGGAACAATAATGGAGACACAATCGATATGGAAACTAATGTGAAATACTTTTATGGAACATCCCCGACCAGCCCGAGCGATGTGGAATCATGGTCCAGCACAGGGCTAGAGGGGCAATCAAAAACATTAACAGTACCAGCGGACTCCACATTATGGGTATGGTACCAGATACAGACAGTACCAAACGGGATAAAACACGGGATATACATCCAGACATTCACATGGACAAATTTATAATAATGAATAACACTATGATAAAAAAAACAGGGATACAAATCACAATATTGGCAATGATGCTTTTTGCCATAGCAGGGGGCACAGGAATGTCAATCACCTATGACCCAGTATCCCCGACAACAGCGGACGGCGTGCATTTCACAATTGACACGGGAAACACCCACCCGATAGCGCATATATGGGATTTCGGGGACGGGGAACACTCGATAGGGGGAAACAATACATATCACAGGTACAGGGAAAACACCGTTTACCGGGTGACAGTGACACTGATAGACAACAAATCACAGGTATGGCAAATCAACAGAACAATATTCATAGAGAACGACTGTCCAGTGGCGGATTTCACATGGAACATACCTAGGCCGAATCCCATGGACAACATCATATTCACCGACAAAAGCACAGACAGTGACGGACACATAATGTGGAGAGGCTGGAGAATAGACAACGGGACACTCTATGAGGAAAAAACCCTGTCCCATGTCTTCATAGAAAACGGGGAATACATGGTGAATCTGACAATAATGGATGATGACGGTGGAACAAGCACTATCGAGAAAACAGTCAAAGTAATGGATAACAAGCCCCCCTATGCCGTATTCACCATGAACAGGGACACGGCACACAGAGGGGAAGCGATACATTTCGCTGACACATCACATGACACGGACGGGACAGTGACGGAGAGAAGATGGGATTTCGGGGATGGCGAATCCTCAAATGGCAAAGAAGTATCCCATTCATACAGGAAGGATGGAGAATACAAGGCGATATTGACCGTATGGGATGACGATAACGGGTCGTCATCTTTCTCAAAAGACATAACGGTTCTAGACGGGGAAAACAATAATGCACCAGGATTTCCTTCCATAATGCCAGTATCAGCGTTCCTTTTGCCCCTATTGATAAAAAATAGAAGGGATAAGGAGAAAAAAGGGAGATGATGAATATATGATGAAGACAACGACAGCAATGACAATGATGATATTTATAACGGTAATAACGGCAATCTCAACAGGACAGCAGCCACCGCATGGAGGAGGGGATATAGAGGGGCTAGGGGACGCAGGGGGCCCATATACGGGGGTCAGGGAGGTTCCCCTGCAATTCCAGGGAACAGTGAACGGGAGCAATCCCCCTTTCACCTATGAATGGGATTTCAGCTACAACGGTACATTCAACACCGAGTCAACCCAGTTAAGCCCCTTATACACATATAGCGACACGGGAAGCTACACGGCGGCACTGCGCATAACAGACAATGCCAGCAACACAAGCATCTCAACAGCCAGTGTCACCATAGAGGATGACGCGAATACCCCCCCGATAGCATGCTTCTCATGGAACCCCTATTACCCGCATACAGGAACAACCATATTATTCAGCGATATGAGCTATGACCTCGATGGATACATAACCGCATGGAGATGGGACTTCGGGAACGGGGCAACATCATCACGGGAAAAACCAAGCCACATGTACGGTTTACCTGGAAGCTACACGGTGACACTGACAGTGACCGATGATGACGGGGAGAACGCCACAAAGAAAGAATCAATAATCGTGTATCTGGAAAACTATTATGACTCTGTGGAAAGCTATACACTGGCCATATACACCATAGACGGAAGATATCCCGTACCATATGTGGAGATAATAATAACAGATGAAACAGGAAAGGAAAAAACACGTATGCTGACAGACCAGCAAGGAATGGCGATATGCCATCACTCTGGAATGACAACAGCACACATCACAAAGAACGGGTATAATCCATCACGACTGAATATCGGCATGGACACGGACAAAAGGATAGTCGTACAGATGGATAAGACAGAAAAAGAGGAAACTATAGCTACCGCGGGGATGCTATCGGTCGCAACCATAGCGATACTTTCAACAATACTCATTATTCCCCTGAAAAAGAGAAAAAACAGATAATGAGGCTAGAAAGCACGACGTTTTTTCGGAACCCTGAAATCCCTGGATCTGCTTTCGCTTCCTTCATGAAAAAATAAGAAATATAGAACGATAATCACAAGAATAAAGATAACGATCCATCCTATGATGGGGAGGCCATAAACGATAGAGAACAGAGTCATCTTCTTCAGAGGGGGGAAAATAATAGTGAGAGATGTTTCATACTCGGAAAACATGCCGTCGTTATCGGTAACCCGGAGGGTTAAGAGATAGGTTCCCTCCCGGGTATAATTATATTTCATATGGGGACCAGAGTAATCCCATATTCCATCACTTGTCAAATCCCACTGGTAGCTGACAATCGTGCCGTCCTCATCATATGACTTGGATGCGTCACCCGTCACCATATTGTACCATTTCGTGATATGCGCCATGGGGATGGGTGGCTTACCCTCAGCGATATTTATCTTGAACACATGGGATCGGGAAGGATGCATACCGCCCCCGCTTCCCCCGGAGCCAGAGGATAGATTAAGAGCTATCACTATGGGTATCTTAAAAATAGCGGAGTACAGGGACACCTCGGAACCGATAGAATGGAAACCCGGTGTGGTTCCTTCGTATCCGCGTACAATATCGTGAAGATAGCCGTCATATCCCTTTGACTGGTAATGTATGACCTCATCATCAATCTTGACGGATCCTGACTCGGGGAAATTCTTTGTGTTCATGCAGGGTATCACGTCGCCATCAGGGAGAATATCGCCCGATATGGCTGTCATGAATTCGACTGGGTGATATACCACCGCTTTCAATTCCGCAGGTATGCCATCCTCCACGGGCTTCTCACTTGATGGGGAAACATCCTGGGCATGCGCCTTCACCAGCTCCCAGTCTGATGAGACAGTGGATCTCAAATAAAGATCTACATACCAGTCTGAATCCTCTATGAGCCAAGGGGAAACACCAACCGTTCCAACGATCTTCACATAAACATTACATGAAACATTAACAGTGAAAACCTCTGTTGTGGACACTATCCCGGTCAGTTCATCAAGACGTATATAATCGCCATCGCTTGATATGGACTTCAGAAACCAGTCACTGTTGCCACATGGGAAAGAAACAAGGCAAAGAGATGAAAGCAATAAAAGAGATAAAAAAAATGTTATGCCCCTATCCATACTCTACTTCCCCCTGCCTGATGAGTCAAGACCAAGTTCGATAAGATGCAAAACCACCCTGGTTTTCTGTGAATACCTGGGGTTTTCCTTTTGGATTTCCTTTTGGAATGAAACAAGTCTCCTATAGAGATCGTTTGGAACCCTGAATGTAATCCGATGCTTCCTCTTTTGCACAGATACAGTATCGTCTGACAATATATAAATCTTTTTTAAAAAAAGAGGGATGGAACAGAAAAAAAGGAAACAGGGGAAAGAGGGGTGGGGGATATGATGCTATCCCAACTATATGACGGAGCCTATGAGAGGGGAAATCACGCTTATGCCGGCACAATCCCGTCGAAACTGTATGTGAAACCTTCCTCATAGCTGCCCACAGGGGTGCCAGGAGGGAGATCTATAGTGTATCTCCACCATCCCACAATCTGCGAGCTTGTCTTATCGGATATGGTTGCAGAGACAGAATTGCCAGTGCCCTCGGAATTCCATGAGGCCGCTCCCGGGGAGGCCTCTTCGTCATAGTAATGTTCCAGGTTGCTTAACGCGATCGTGTCGCCTCCTTTGACAAGATTGCTAGTGTCCCAGGTGATATCGAGGGTTCCCTGTGCGTTGCCGTCGCTTGTCCCCTTGAGATAGTTCTTGGCCTCGACATTATCGGTGCCCGCGGGGGATGACCAGTTACCCCATTCCAGGTCAGAGGAATTCTGGTCGCCATTAGAGGCGAAATAGCCGTCCACGGCGACAACATCTGCATAATTGTACACATTATGGCTGGCGAGGCTTTTATCATCAGTGCTTCCCGCGGTATCCTTTATGGTGGCTGTCCACTGCCAGGAAACCGATGTTCCCGTGTTCCCGGTGGGTGCGTCATCATTCGTGTAAGTGAACTTGAAGCTGAAGTACAGGTAGTCGCCTGTGCCGTTGTCCCAGCCCTTTATGGTCTTCTCTGTCCCCGCCTGGGGGCTTGTCTCATCCCAGTCTGTCGCCGTTATCTCATGATTCATCCATGTGTCAGCCCCGTTCGGGTCCTGGTTGCATGTGACATTGATCCATGCCATGTCCTCCTCGCTGTTGTTGTCACATGCCACTATGTGGATGATCACATAATCATCACCGTCATTATTATAGACATTCGTTGAAAGCGCGCTTGTGTCATCAAAGTTTCCCTCGTTACCACCATTTGTTTGATCGGAGTCTATCGTGATGGATACGAGCCATGGGGGGGAATTGCTGACATCCCCGCCGCCGGTCAAATCGGCCGCATTGACAACGGGAATAATAGATAAGGACATTATCAATGCCGCGAACAACGCCAAGATTTTGGGTTTGCCTATTTTTGTGTTCATAACCTGTCATTACTGTACTCCTTTATATAGTTTTCTTGGAAAATTTTCCAGTCCAACAGGAAGAAAAAACATAATTCAATAGGAAAAAAACGGATGGGAAAAAAAAGGGGGGAAAGAAAAATGAGAAAAAGGGAAAGAGAGAGAGGATAAAGAAAGAGAGAGTGCTTTATCCTTTGAGCATCCGCCTGCCCGTCTTCGTATAGAAGAAACCACCCAGGCCGATGATCAGAACAACAATGATCACCACCCAGGGAAGAACATCCTCAAAAAAGCCTAGCTGGTACGGCTCATCCAATGACAGATAGTTATCATACTGCATCTTCGCATCCGCGGGCATTTCGCTGCAGGCTATGCGCACCTGGGGGCCGGTGACAGCCTGGAAGAAATTATCGCTCCAGGGAGCGGGATGGCCGTCCCACTGGCTGACATCAATGGGCCTCTTGGATGAATATATATACATTATCTCCCCGTAGTCGAACGGGGTCGCATAACAGGGTATCTTGCAGCCTTCTTCGCTGGCGCACGCTATTCCGCATAAGCGCCAATCATAGCCGCCGGAAACGACAGTTCCTGTGTAGAAGCAGAATGTGAATTCCTTGTGGCCGAGCACTTCGGGTATGAACCAGAGTCCGAGTTGTCCTTCTCCCGCCCAGTCCCCTATGAATTTGGTTGATCCTTCGATGAATTTGTCGAAGGACATGGTGTGCCCTACGAATTCTGTGCAGGGATATTGGGCCTGGTCGCACGCTGCGACCCAGCCGTTGCCGTTGGGCAGGTCTATATCCTCATCTAGCATGTTCAGGGAGGGCCACGCGATCGACAGACTGGGGGCTATCATCAGGAAAGCTAACAACACTACCATTCCAGAAATTTTTTTTAGTGCCATGACTACTTATTGCACAACTTGTTTATATAGTTTTCTTGGAAAATTTTCCAGTCCAACAGGAGTGATGGTTTATGGGGGGTTTCCTGTGCGGCATGTGTCTAGATGATCAGGTTTATCACCCTGGCGGTGATGAATTCGCTGGGGGGTATGACCCTGCATATCTTCCCGGTGACATGGTTTTCGTCTATGTATTCCCGTGAAAACGTGTTGTCCCCTTGGACGAGGTAGGAGGTTGACCCGTTGCGTTGGAGTATCTGCATGACCCTGTGGCCGATGCTTATTGTGGTGTGGGGCATGGTTCCGTTCCCTGTGTATACGATGACGTCTCCTTGCCGTATGGTGAAGTCAGGGTGTGTGTTTTTCATGATGATGAGGGATTCCCCTGTTGATGCGTAGGGTTCCATGCTGTTCCCTATTCCTTCCGCCAGGTAGTAGTAGTCCTTGTTGCCGTGTATGAACGCGTCTGTGAAGAAACCGAGGCCTATGGAGGCGAGTGTTGAGAAGATGAGGGATACCGTGATGATGAGGACGATTATCTTTATGCCCCTGCGGAGCGGCTTTTTCTTAGAGGAGGCCACGTAGCCCCTCCTTCTGTATGCGCCTGTAGTATAGTTGTACGCAGGGGCGGAGGAGAAGGAACGCTATGAGTATCTCCAGGTAGTTTTTCAGTGTTTCGTAGAATGTCCATTGTGACATGTGTATGTATAGGATGAAGAATGTGGCCCCTATGAGGGCTGATACGAGGTCGAGGTACATGTATTGTTTCTTGACTGTTTCGAAGAGGGGCATGACGAAGAAGATGCTGGATACGAGGGCGATGAGCTCGTATTTTATCCAGTGGGAGATGCCGCCGTATCCCACGAGGAGGATGTAGAATGTTATGAAAAGTGTGGACAGGACGACCGATATCTCGAAGTCGCGTCGTTCATCCTCTTCCATGTATTTTGTGTACTTCCGTGCCCTGTTGGAGACGAATCCCCCCAGTGTTTTTTTCTTTGCCATTTCCATCCCTTGCCCGGGTGTGATCCGGGTGTATCCCTTATTTCCTCGGTTTCAATGCGTATGAGGCGATGAAGGGTATGCAGACCATCACCAGGCCGATGATGATGACGTATGTGCCATAGTCGCTGTATGTGGAGAGCGGTATCTCCCCCTGTATGATCAGGTAGCTGTCATATGCCTGGACAAGACCGTATCCGTAGTCGTAGTCGTACCCTGGCGGCCCGAGGTCCCGTGTGCCCTCCCTCAAGGCGTCATAGTACTGGGACACGCTGTACCTGTCCCCGAACTGGCTGTATATCAATCCGAGGCAGGCGGACACCTGGGGCGCCGCGAAGCTTGTCCCGGTGACGAAACAGTCGCCGTTGGACACATTCAATGTGTGGACGGATGAGCCGGGAGCCACCAGGTCCGGTTTTTTACCGTGGGAGCATGAGGGGCCCCTGCTGCTGAATGATGATATGTACAGGGCGTCGTTGACGGATCCGACAGCGATGACGTTATCCGCGTCGGCGGGGTCGTTTATCTGGCTTCCGATGAGCTGTGACTCGTCTATCGCCCCGTCGTTACCGGCGGCGAAGACGACGGGTATGCCCATCCGTGTCGCCAGGGTGTTGAATGCTGAATGGAAGGGCGACGGCTGGCAGCTCTGCTGTGTGGATATCGTGTGGGATATCCCCCATGAGTTCGATGACACGAAGCATCCGTCATGGTTCCTGGCGTACTCCGCTATGTAGTCGACACCGTCAAGTATCCATGAGGGGTACCCTGACCCGTCCGTATCGAACACGTTTATGCTGATGATGTCGCAGCCGGGGGCTATGCCGGGGTAGCCGGGGTTCTGGCTGGCGATGCATCCCGCCACGGCGGTTCCGTGGCCGAGTGACACCTCCACGCCGGCGGGGTTGTAGCTGCCTATGACAACGCTTTTCCCGTTCCTCTGAAGGTCGGGGTGGCCGGGGTTTATGCCGCTGTCAATGACGAACACGGTCAGTCCTTCCCCCGTTATGCCTTCGTCATGCAGATAGTTCGCCTGCAGCAGGTCCCCGTTGTTCCCCATGAAATGGACATAGTCGTCCCATTCAAGCCCCGTGTCCAGGAGACGGACTATGGGCTCATTGGGATAGATATAGGACACCTGGCTGTTCCCCGCTATCCGGGAAAGGTTCTCGGCGTCCACGATGACATTCATGGCGTTCACCGACCAGAAATACTGGTCCCTTATGTCCCCCCCGAGGGACGATATCATTGATTTCATCGTGCCCTGCTGGTCAAGGGCGGACACGCCTGTTTTCGCCGTGAACATGATGATGCAGTCCACAGGGCCGTCATCGGGAAGACCCGTGTCGAGCTTCTGGACGGCAGATGTGGAGACAGTGGGGAACACGCCGGATTTCTCACTGATGCTGTCGATGTATCCTGTGACAGCGGGATAGTTTCCATATGCCGCCATGATCACGCCCGCGGCCATCATCAGGCAGCCCGTGATGGCGACAACCCGGTATGACCGCTTGGGCAATATTCTCTTTTTTTTCATGTGTGGTTCACTCCTTCAAACATATATCATGTCATTTCTTTTTGCTTGAGAAAAAGCTCCATCTGGCGACAAACGCCCCGAGAAGGAGCACGATGAAGTCGTCTATGGGGGTGGGGAGATCAAACGGGCTTATGATGTACAGGAATGTGAGGAAGATGGCGATGACGCCCATGAAGGCGCGTCCTGTCTCGCCGAGTATCTCAAGCAGTATACCGTCATCTTTTTCATCGCTTATCATATTGTTTTCCTCAATCTTCTAGGGATGACGACAGCTGTCACCAATGCCCCGCCCCCGAAAAGGACGAGCGCCATCATCCATTCGTTCTGTATTTTTCCGTTATCAGTGTCGTTGCCGAGTATGACAAACGCCATGTCGGATGAAGAGACAATCTGGTCGTCAAGGGGAAGGACACAGTCGTAAAGAGAAGCGCGTATGTACCATATGCAGTCGTTATCCATTGCTTCGGTCACCAGTATCTGTCCGTATGCCTCGGCGTAATCCCCGGGTTCCTTGCTGAACCATGCGTTCGCTTTCTCCCCGGGTTGCATTTCCCCGGGGTCTATGAATTCGTCTCTGTCAGAGTCGAGCCAGAAACAGGAGAAGCAGTCGCATGGCGCCGTCCAGCTGTCCGGGGAGTATGTGAAGGATTCGCCTTCGTCGTCACGGGTGTATTCGCCCGGTCCTGTCTCTGGGATGGCGAGATACCCGAAATCGAGGGTGTTCACCATATAGGGCATGTATACCCCCCCTGTCGATCTCCACAGTGTCCGGGGCCGGAATGTCGATGACGGGTTGAATTCCCCCGTGGGCCAGATGAAATCACTGATTGCGATCTGTTCATCCTCGTCGATGTTCCTGTCCCCGTCGCTGTCTCCCCATGCCACCAGCCGTATGGCCGGCTGGCTCCAGATGATGGAGTCATCCTTCACCTTCACATATATATGGAATTTCAGGATGTCCCCGGGGTAGGGATTGGTGTCAAGGAACCCTGCCGACCGTATGTACTCTATATCAAGGTCGTAGAGGAGGGCTGACCCGAGAGGGTTCACCCTGTTGAGCCGGGATATCTCCCCCCGCCCCAGTATGTCTGATACATGGAGGATGCCGGGGCGAAGGGAACAGTTCCCCATGGCCGGGGCCATGCCAAGACCCCCGCCGGGGACAGACTGGGTTCCCACGGGGATGAAGAAAAGAGATAATGACAACAGGCCGCTGACGATGACCATGATGAAAACAGCGTTATATATTGAGCGATACCCGACAGGGAGGCGAAGGGAACGGAAGAAACTGGGGAACCGCGCCTTGAGTATCCCCGGGGCGATGAACCCTGTGAATGACCCGGTGATGATTGGGAGTATGAGGAAGGCGTTGTCGTTGAAGCCGCCCAGTCCACCGCTCACCCCCAGGTACCACCCGCCGATGAGGAAACCCGTGAAGGCCCCCAGGAGGGCATTGAGGAGGAGAACGGATGGCTTCCGCAGTTCCATGGCGGCAAGACCGACCATGAGGCTGAACAATGCCGACAGTGCGGCGGAATAGAAAAGTTGTGCTTCCAGTAACTCCATCATGTCACATCCTATTTTTTCAGTTTGCCCTGGGGGACACCCGATTTTTTCTTCCTGTGTTTCCCGAGAACCCGGAATGTTGAGATGGCGAGGAGGATCATGAGGATTGTGATGGAGATGACCGCCCCTATCCTGATAACTGCGTCTATTATTGATCCTATGTTGACCAGGAAAATGATAAGCCCGATGACAATGACGATGGCGAGTATTGTCACCATTATGATGCCGTCATCCTTTTCTGAAAGAAGCGCCCTTAATGGTCTTGTGGCCCCCTCTCTATACGGGAGAATGGATTTGCCCTGTGTCATATATGACTAATATGGCAAATCATATATAATGGTTTCTTGGAAAATTTTCCAGTTGAATGGACACCGGATCTATCTTTTTTTGGTCTTGCGGGGTTTCTTGGCCTGTTTCGTTTTCATGCCCCTGCGGGACGCGTAGAATTCCCTCCATATCTGTATGACAGGTCCTTTTGTCAGCCTCACGATGGAATACAGGCTTATGCCGAAGGTGAGGCCCAGTATCAGCCATCCGAGCTGTATGGGGGATCCGAATAATGCGGGAATGAAAAGATGCTCCTTTATTATCTCCTTCTTGAAGATCCAGATGCCCGCTGATTTGTCATTGATCTTTATCCACATGGTGGACCAGAGCTTGTCCATGAAGAAGCTTCCCTCATCACCGGGGATGGTCACCTTTCCCTCAAGGGTGACCTTGTCATCGTCCTCGTCGCCTATCATGTGGGGGTAATCATCCTCTCTCATCATCACCAGTTCCCATCCAAGCTCCCAGTTTCCCTCCTGCCCGCCGAGGACATGCCACCCCATATCGAAGGATATGGTGTGCCTGAATCCGTAGTGTCTGTTCCCGTAATCATCCCTTTCCAGCATCTCTATATAGCCGGGTTTCTCATACACGCTGTCAAGTATGGTGTCCCCCGTGGTGTCCCGGAGGGAATACTTCACATACACCTTGCCCACATCCCATCTTTCCCCATAGTACTGGTTGTACCATTCATCATCATCTGTCTTGAACTGGTACGCCATGATAGGATCGGGGGGAATGGAGATGACAACCTGAGACCCGGGGACACATGTGTACCCGAGTGTCCATCTGGGCTGCCTGTAATCGTCGTCAAGGTCTATGTACCCGTAATTATAGGATGACAAGCGCGGCTGGGCGAACACGGGGTGAACCATGGCGACAGCCATGACAGAAAAAAGGATATAGACGACGACGGGGAAAATTATTCTTTTCATAGAGGCAATTGGAACCATATCATATCACCATCAGAACCAGGACCATGAGGAAGAGAAGGATGAAAACGCTGACGATGGCGACGGTCCGCTGACGCGGGGTTATCCTCTGTTTTTTCCCCAGCACCTTGCCTTTTTTCAGAAAGGCCTGCACATGGTCAAAGAACGGTTTTTTCTCCTTCGCGAGTATGAATGGCATAAGATATATTATCCCCATGGCGAATGCCGCACAGGCGAAAAGGTCCACCGGGGAGACAGACATGAAAAGGTTTGTGGTGAAATCATCGAGAAAGCTCCCTTCGACAGTGAATGCCATGTATTCCTGGCCGCACACTATCGCCCCGTTGCTCAATGTGAAGTATGATGACGCCCTCCATGTCCCCGGGGAATGGAAAAAGGTGGAGGGTATACCGTATTCATAGATGTCATAGAACTTCCAGATGAATTCTCCTTCAGCGTTCTGGGCCTGTTCGATGTATGACGGTTCATGCGTGTCCATGCTGACAATCTTCATATCGGCATCGAACACGATCCATGTGCAGCCAGACACATATTCAGAGCCGGAATACGGCAGGTTCCATCCATCGCCATCATTGATGACAGGATACGGGTTCCGCAAGACCACGACAGACCCCGCCTTATACACGCCATCCAGGCCCCGGTCTCCCGTCAAAGACGGGGGAGACATGTCGCCGGCAGCATATGAATCGAAGATAACAATAAACAATGCAAGGGATATGGATAATGAAAGTATGGCAATGGAAAGACATGCCCTCCCCGCAACTGCCCCATCAATGCGAAGACGGTTTTTCATTAGCAAAGGGATGGAACCCATGGCATATAGATAGACCAGATAATATTTAATTGTTTCCTGGAAAATTTTCCATATGACCTATAAAAAAATAAGGGGGTTTATGCCGGGGATGACAGACGCCATTTCCGGCAAAACCTTAGAGGGAAGAGAAAGGTGTATGTTTATCTCAGCGTCGTCTCTGTGTGTCCGCGGGGGGATAGTAAGGATTCCGTCTGCGCGCCGCTACTCCCACGATCAGGGCTATGAGGAACATTGCCCCGATGAGCATCCATGCCCAGTTGGGTATGTAGAAGTCCGTGTTGTAGAAGAAGCCGTTGTCGGTGCCGTCGTCTATGAGGGTTGTGGAGGGGTAGTAGTAGTAGCTGCCGCTTGTTGGTGTCCAGCGGAAGTCGAACTCGTTGTATCCCGCCGATAGAGCTATGTCGTCGAAGAGTATGCTTCCCGGTGTCCATGTTACGACGTTCTCGTTTATGGTGATGGCCATGTTGCTTGTGGACAGGGTGGATGGCAGGCTGGGGAAGTATTCCTTGTTGTCTTCAGATGTGGGATCGAGAAGCCAGTAGACGTTGCTTCCGGTTGCCTCTGGAGAATAGATGGTGAGGGTGGCGTGTTTCTTGCCTGTGGACGACTCTGTCTCAATCTCTTTTTCGTATATGTACGGACCCCATTTCTGGTAGTATATGTAGCATGAGGGATTCGTGCTGATGTTGACGGTGCTCCATGTATGGGAGGACGTCGGGGAGTTGAGAGCCGCCGAGGGATATGTTATGTTGCAGACGACATCGGTCATGTTGATATAGTTGGAGGGGTTCGTGAGAACTATCTTGTCCTTCACATGATATGCGCTGCATGCCTGGTTTTCACCGACGGTTATGTTCCCGATGGTTGGCTCTGTTTCCGTGAAGGCCGCAATGAATGCGGATGACAGGGGAACATCTGTGCCATTGACGATCAATGTGACATTAAGGCTTGTGGCTGAGCTGGCATTGAATGTTATGTTCATGTATTCAGCTGTCAGATTGACTCCCGCTATTGCCATCTTTGTGAGATTGTAGTCATCGGTTGTCCCGTTTTCTGCGACTATTGAGCTGGCTACTGCATTGCCGTTTACTGTTATATTGTATGTGATGTTATGCCATGATGCGGCATTATTCCTCACATCTATGCGTGTCGTGTTCGTGTTGTTGAAGTATGAGAGGTCGTTGGGAAATGTCACATTCACTGTGAAGGAGTTGTTCTCCGACCAGCATCTGCTCCAGCTGTCGACATCGCAGTATCCGCTGCCGACCCTTACCGGCGATAGTGCTTTGCCCCCGGGAATGACGAACATCATCGATATGCACAGAAGTGCAGTCATGCCTATTAAGGCTGTTTTATTCATCTTTGTACACCCCGAGAATCAACGGGGGGGCAAAAAAAGTTTTTGCCCCCGTTTAGGTCAAGAAGGTTCCGGATACGCTAGGAGCGTAGTCGCCAGCGTTAGGCTGGTTGTACCACATGTACCAGTTGTATGTCTGGCCGTCAACATAGGTTCCAGCTGGGGCGACCTTCAATGTTGCCCGTAGTTGGCATACCTTCACGCTGCCGGGGCTGATATCGCCGACATTGATTTCATGGTATACTCCGTTATAGTATAACGGGTATGTGCTTCCGCCAGTGTCGACATAGTCGATCCGGGTGTAGGTCTTTTCCAGCGCCGTGGGCAGACCGTCCTGCGAGGTCTTGGGGTCCTCGAGGCATAATGTGACATCCTCTGCTATTGCCGTGGTAGCTGTCCCGAGGTTCGTGATGTTGAGGTACAGTGTCTTGTATGTCTCGGTGGCGACTGTCCCGTTCGCGTCAACGGTCGCTGTATGGTTGATCACGCTATCTGAAAGAGCGGCTGATAGGGGTATCGGGGTCTTGGTGGATGTGTACGAGGAGCTATAGTAGTTGTAGTATGAGCTGCTATATGCGGCTGCTGTTTCTTGTTTTGCCTCATTTACTGCTGCCGGCGTGTAGTAGAGAGCTGTCACCGCGAAACCTGCGACAAGACAGATTATCCCGGTGAGCACCACCAGCATCATGGTCTTTGTTTCATTTTTGCTTTTTGACATTTTTATTCACCTTTTTTTTGTGTGCGGCTTTCCGCCGCTAATCATCCATACAGGGGGATATATAAGCATTTTGCCAAACTTAATTATTCAACAGGGAAGAAAAAAAGTGTTTGCTTAATTATTAGGCACGGGGAAAATGGCTCTTGTATATAAAACTATCCTTTTCCTTTCGTCCGTGAGGAGTGCAGACCCTGGATGATTATCGACAGCCAGAGGGTTATGAGGGCGGTGACAAGCACAAGGCCCGGGGGCTCTATGTTCCACCTGTATACGACTATGGGAGGATTGTTCCCGAATGATATTGTCTCCATCCATGTGCCCGGCATGAGGAACGACATGAGGAACGAGATGGCGATGATCGCCAGTGTGCCAGAGAAACCGAGTTTCGCCCACCAGGGCAGCATGACATCCACGACATCAGGGATGAAATATATCTTGTTCCTGCCGTCCAGGCGTGACCGTATGACCGGGAACAGGCTATATCGCCGTTCTGATTCAAGCTCTCCGAGCTTGGCGTGTATGGCGGGATTGCTTGACCCGTGCATTGTGTACGCGAACTGTTGCCTGCAGAAATGGATTATCTCTGATTGCTGCAGCTCCTCCCCGAATCTCCCGGACTGCAAAAGCCATAATATGAATGATTTCACAGGATCCCCCTTATAGAACCCTGTGAATTCCGTTGATGGAACAGGGAATATGTATCCTGAACCTCTTTTTTTGGTCATGATCTACAGTGGAAACAGGACACCTGGGGGGAATAAAAATGCGGGAGAGGGCTTATCTCTTCTTTTTCCCACGGGGCTTGGAATCATCACAAACCAGTTCGCCGATATGGACATTAAATCTCGGGTTCTTGCTTGTCAGGGTTATGTCCCCAGTGACTTTGCAGCCCACAGGCTTTTTCGCTGTTAATGTTCCCTTCGGCAGGTGATACAGATCGAATAAGTCGTCATCCATATATATCAGTATTGCTAACAGGCTTGTTGTATTTATAGTTTGCCTGGAAAAAAATCCGTGCTAATGACATAACAAGTGGCAACAACATCATTCACCCCAATGCGACGCAAGAATCGACAGGTCATGGATCCCGACGGAGCCGTCACTGTTTATATCCGAGCGTATCCACCCGGGTTCTCCCGTCCGCCCCCAGTCAGAGGCAAGAGCGGACAAGTCGAGAAGACCGACGGAGCTATCGCTGTTTATGTCCCATCTTGGAAAATGCATATATGAAGAGTACACGGTACCGTCAGAAACAGACACGGGTATCTCGTCCGCATGGGAACCAGCAAGTATGACATCGCCCAGACGGATGGATGACGGGCAGCAGGGGAACGCATATTTCACATGGAATTCAGCCTGGAAGAAGGCTCCCTTGCTCAAGACACCCTCGAACCCCGGGGAAGTAACAACAGAGAATATCCCGGTTATCGAACCGTTGACATTATCTATCACACCTTCCCCCTCATACACGGGCAGCTCACCGAATATTCCATTGAATGACGACGACACCGCCTCGAGGGAATCAGGATCAAAGAAAAGAGAGCATTGCATCCCCGCAAAGGGCACAACAGGATCAATGGAAACCGTGACAGTGAATGTGTCGCCCTCAATCACATGGATGACCTCAGGGTCAATGAACACCCGCGACCCGGAGAGACCATGGGAATCCATGGGGACAGCGATAACAGCCAGTGACAGACAGACAGCCAATGCCACAGACAATCTCTTAAAAAAATTCATCCTTCCATATGTATTTAAGCATCCCGGTTCCATAACATGATGTATGCGGGAAGAATATAAAAATATTGCTATAGCCGCCTATAGAGAACCAGAGGAACCAGGAAATAGATGATTGAGGAAAAAAATGCCATCAAAGAGGAGGGAAAGACTTCCCCTTCTTCCTTTTTTTCACAGGGGCAGCCGCCCCAGCCGCCTGAAGACGAGGAACATTAAGCCTGTTCATAACAGACAACGAAAGAAAAGTGGACAATATGAACGCGCACACAAAATAGTATAATGGTATGCCGTACACCTTGTCATAGAGGATTGACCGTGACGACGGCGGGAGGGGAATGGTATTGTTCCTTTCAGGATCGTGAATGACCACCGGGTCCTCCTGCAGGCCTGTGTCTATCAATGCGATGAACTGGCCGAATACCTCAGGGGGTATGTCCTCACAGTAGACAGGGTCCGTATTGCCGTTTTTATGGGCGAACGCAAACACTAGCTCATTCTGGTAGAATGGTTCACAGTCCACAAGATCTGACACGCATATCGGTTCTGTGCACACGCCGAACATGAACTTGTATGTGTTCCCCCCAAGGTCAATGAACGGCTCCTGGAAGATAGTTGCACCGAATACCTCCTGTCTGTACCCCGACATAGTATCAGTTATATGCAGATATCCAGAGTTCCCGTAGAGTGTGGAAAGATCCATCAATATATGGGCGAGCTGGGGGCAGGGTGCGTCCTCGCATCCCCTGAAATGCCCAAGGGGTAAAATTGAGCTGGATGGGTCAGCGGACGGGGAATACTGGGGCAACGCCATGAACAATGAAACAGCGACGATGAACAGGATGACCAGAACAACAGTTTTTTTCACGATAAAGCTAACAGGCAGGGATATATTTATAGTTTTCCTGGAAAATTTTCCGACAATCCCCAGGCAGCCTGTTCTAATCCACCACTTCCTTTTTGCTGCCTTTTCTATCCCTGCTCTCCAGCAATTTCGCGAGTAGTCGTCTGCCGAAGAACCAGATGAAGGCTGCGGCTATGACCAGTATAACCCCCAATAAAATAGGGTCGATGTTGAGGATGGAAAAGGATGATGAGTCTTCCCCGCCCGATACAAGGAAGAACACGCTTGCCTCCGTGTAATATCCCTCCCCAGGGAAACTGATTGTGTATCCCCCGGATTCAACAGGAATCCATTCACCCTCGCTGTTTGACAGCGGTATGCTCACAGGCTGACCGCCGGCGACATTTGTCCTCTGCATGGTGAACTGTGTGCTGACAGGTATCTTCTGGCCGGAGCTGCCGACAAGCCGAATGTAATGAAGGTTTCCTGATTCTCCTGATGAGAGCATCTGGATTCCTGATGACGACCAGACCTGTATGGAGGGGTTCTCATATACGGAGAATTCCTTGGATGCCTCCATCTCGTCTGACTCGGCCTGTATCGAGTACTGCCCCGGGTCGCCAGGGGTGAAAGTGTAATCTATACCGGATACTGTCCCCGATGACTGGTATCCCTGGGGGCCAGATATATCAATGGATGCGTCAGAGAAAGCGCGTATGGTGACAGGCTGGTTTATGTAATGGGTGTTCCCCACAATGGTTATTGCCCCTGTCTGCCTTTTGCATGTTGTTTCGTCTTCAAGCCTTTCAGAGTTCACGAAAGCCATGAAGTCCCAGGTGCCGACTTCATCAAATGATATTGATACTCTCCCGAACTGGTTTGTGGAGTACTGGATGGATCCTGTTTTCGGCCGGGATACATATATGTCGATGTCTGGCACGGGCATGCTGCCTCTTGTTATCTCTATGTCATGTGTGTCACCGAATTCCACAGACCGGGGAACGGTGAGTATGGCAGGGGTTGTTTCGTTTCCGTTGTCTGTTTCGTTGCCGTTCCCGTTGTCGTCCTCGCCGTTGTCCCCTGATTCATTAGTCGCCACTATTGTGAAGTTGGAGTACAGGTTCGGTATGTTGTTCCCGTTTATCCTCACGATGGCGGCTCCAAGGTCGTCCTCTGAGAGATGGGCGGATCCCATCCCGAAGGATATGTTGAATGTGTGTATGTTCCCCGTGTTCCCCACGAATATCATCCCTCTGCCGAATATGTCGCCATGGTCGATAAGGAGGAATGTGACAGTTCCCCCCTGCTCAGGACTGGCAGGATATGTGAACATGTCAACCTGTGTCTCATTGACAACCATCTGGAAAAGCTGCATCCTGCGCCCCGATTTACTCCCGTTTTCCCATGTGAAATCATATGTTATCCATCCGATCTGGTCTTCTTTCATATTGAAACCTATCATGATGGATAATGACTCGTTGGGTTCCACTGTCCTCTTGTTGTCAGATATCCACACATTGCTTATGTTATCAATCGATATTGTGAGATCCATCTCCGAGTTCTCATTATTGGAAAACATCACGGTTTCCATTATGAACTCCCCAGGGTCACCGACAACACGAAGGAACTCCGGCGACAAGGTGGCATGCTCGGCTGATACGCAGGGAGCCATGTGGACAAAAGACAGGAAAAAACACAGGAAAACAAGCAATGGAAAAAATCTATATCGCATCATTCTTCATCCCTCACCATCAATCCCTCACTTATCTAGTAGTCATCTGTGTCGTCTGAATTGTGGTCTGTTCGCACGATAGTTATCTCGTCGTTTGCAATAACCTTCTTTGAGCCGTACTGACGGACAAGCATTGGACAGCGACCTTGGCTGTCAGGAGGATGGCCAGTAAGCTGCTTACAGGTCATTGGGTCAGTATGCCCATCGAGGAACATGTCGTGTTCCCCAACATCCCTTTTTTTTCTCCCTCCGATTAGAGACATATTGAGAGTAATAAGCTACAGGGTTATATACTTTGTTATTCACGGTTCGGTTCTGTCGCTTTTTCGGGTGTTATCATCTTGTTGTCGCACTCGGGCGATAATTAAACTTGTTCCACAGTATGCACACACATTAGCATCATCAGGGTTTAATCTATCACAAATGGAACAATATCTTGTCATAGAAGTCGGATAATTAATTTCATGAACAAGTTTCTTTGCCTGTTTCAATAAAGGCACTAATCTATCAGCCCTTTTATCATCAATAATGTATTCTATTTCTGTTAAAATTTGAGTAAGTAATCTTGATAGTTCTATGTTTAATTTTATATGCTGTTCTGAATTTATCTGTTTATTCATATGTACCCTTGAAGATTATCTTTTTCAACTTTTTCCCTGCGTTTATTTTCAAATTGTTTAATTTTTTTTTCAAGAAAATCCTCAAAATCTTCTAAATCTTCAAATGGTTTAACTTTATTTTTTATATGTTGTATATTAATATCTTGTTTATTTATATTAATGATAGCATCAAAAAGTAAATCATAACATTGGATTAACTCATCATAAACATTTGACACCTCTCTTCCTAAGTATCCAATCGAGAACAATATAAATTCAGATTTAGTCTTATATCTGTCTTTTGCTTGATTCAAATCCCTTAAAATCATTTCTTTTCGTATCTCCAAAGAAGCAGAGTTTCTCCCTTTTAATTCTATGAATTTTTCTATTTTTTTATCCATTCTATCCATCCTCTTTTCTTTTTTTGATGTATTCTCTGATTGCTTCTTCCATTAGTTCGGACACGGTTATTTCTTCATTTATTGCCTCAATCTTCGTTTCCTTCCATAACTGTGGATCTATCTTTATGGAAGTTGCAACTCTTCCAATATCCTTTCTTTCCATTAAATACCACCAAAATTGTATACCATTTATAGTATTTATATTTATACCAATAAGTTTAAATAATGCAAAAGCATTAATATATTGGTAAAGCGGTATAATGTTATATAATACTAAAAGTGGTATGGAAAATCTTCGTAAGATACGGGCGTACAGCATCCTTGCCAAGGGTGTGACACCCAAGATGGTTGACAAGGAAACATACTATGTTCCCTCCCAGACAGACCCTGATAAGCGGTATAGGGTGGAGAACCATGACATGTGGAGTTGCACCTGCCCCGACTTCACAGAGAACAGCCAGAATGGTCATCCCATGAGGTGCAAACACATCACATGTGTCCAGATATGGACTCAACTTCGGGAAACACTCATGGATGGCGACATACTCGAACTGGGTGAAAAACTCATAGAGCAACAGGTGCGATGCACCTGTGGGTCATTCCATGTCATAAAGCATGGTGTGAGGAAGACCAAGCAGGGGAGAAGACAGCGATACCTTTGCCATACATGCAAAAAAACCTTTGTCGCAGACCCTGTCAAGGGGCATAATGGAGATGGAAGGCTCATTACACTTTGCATGGATTTGTTCTACAAGGGGCTGTCGCTTCGCAAGATAGCAGATACCATCTACCAATTCTACGGACTGGAGATACACCATGAAACAGTAAGGCGATGGATCAATGCCTCTATGGAGAAGATAAACCAGTATGTGAAGAATCTGGAGCCTAATGTTTCCGATATCTGGCATACGGATGAGCAGAAGATAAAGACCAAGAAGGACGGATGGGTGTGGAGTTGGAACACCATCGACAATGGGACACGATTCCTCATAGCGAACAATGTCACAATGGGGAGAAGCACCCTTGAGGCTCGACAGATATTCAATAAGGCAAAGAGGATAGCAGGTGGCAAACCCCATTATATGGTGACAGATGGTCTGCAAAGCTACCATGACGCATTCAACAAGGAACTCTATGACCACCATAGGACATGCAAACACATATCTGGTGCGGGTATTCGGAAACGGAGCAACAACAATAACATGGTGGAAAGGTTCCACTCGACAGTCAGGGAGCGTGACAAGGTGATGAGATGCCTCCATGACATGAAAACAACAACGCAGATGCTCGACAATTACAGGACATACTACAACTTTATTAGACCGCATAGTGCATTAAACTTGCGTACACCCTCAGAAATAGCGGGGGTGAATCTAAATCTTGGAAATAATAGATGGATGGGGTTACTAAATAAAGCTCTTTAATTGTTTCTCTTTAATACTTGGTAATCCTATTCTGCTCAAGTAAGACGCAAATCTTTGAGATAAATCTTCCCTAAATAATGGTCTCAAGGAACCCACATAATGGGAATTATACATCTTATAGAGTATGTGTGTTGGTACGGTATAATACTGTTTAAAATCAATGACTAAATCAGGGAGACCAATGCTCTCATTACTTTTTAAAAAATGATATCTTGTATTATTGTTTTTCTTTATATAATTCCATCTTTCGTTATTATAATTTTCCATGATTAAACCAAGTCTCTCTAAATGTTTTCCACTTCTTACTAACTCTGCAATGTAAGCAGGACACACGAGAACTGATTGTATATATTTATCTCTCTTTTCTTCTATAGTCTTCTTTCTATCTCCAAAATCCCATTCTAAATCACAACTTTGTGTTAGAACAACAAAAAAAGGTATCTCAATTTCATCAACCTCTAAGTTTTCATTCACACGTTCTGCCCATCTAACATAATTAACTCCTTGAAAAATATCTCCTTGAGTTATTTGTTGTTTAGTGCCTTTCTCATACATTTTTAATCAGACACAATCTTATAACGTGTTTTTTTTTCTTTCATCTCCTTCGTTGGATATTTGTCAAGGTCAATATATTCCTCTTTTTTTTCTTTTTTTTCTTGATATAACTTTGTGAGG
>Ga0272441_10005595_pt1 | contig 21698 bp, 19 predicted proteins | sample SSMProp6N_FD_193582 | JGI IMG/M metagenome (GOLD analysis project Ga0272441, IMG submission 193582) | Marine sediment archaeal communities from Little Sippewissett salt marsh, Falmouth, MA, United States - SSM-Prop-6N | ecosystem: Environmental > Aquatic > Marine > Wetlands > Sediment ... | reverse complement strand
AAAAAATTATCAACACCTGGATTTACGCGGACAGGATCTCTCAAACCTTGACCTGAGTTCCGAACGTTTCACTTCGGTCAATGCCAACGGGGTAAATTTCAGGAATTCCAATCTTAACAGTGCGGATTTCTGGGGGTCATCACTGGTGCGTGCAGACTTTTCGGGAGCAGATCTTATCGGTGCGGATCTCTCTCTTGCCGACCTTATCGGTGCATATTTTAGAGACACAAACCTGTGGGGTGCGAAACTTAAGGGTGCAAACCTGTGGGGTGTGGATTTTTCCGGTGCCAAACTGATCTGTGCTGATTTTACTGATGCCAATATAATTAATGCAAATTTCTCCAATTCCAACCTGTTTGGTGCAAGGTGGGTTGATGGCTCGATATGCGGAACCGGTTCAATCGGATGTTGTTGTAATGTTGAGGGAGCATGCAGTTCATGAGAAATAACATGATGCGAACTGCCTGATCATCTCTATAACTGTTTTCACCGATATATAACCAATGGATATCCTCATCTTCATTCTTGCCGGTATCGGTCTTGCGATGGACTGTTTCGCGGTATCGCTTGCCATCGGCGCGACTCTTCGGAGATCCAGACTTAAGACCGCATTTCTTATCGCCGGGTTTTTCGGTTTTTTCCAGTTTGGCATGACCATTTTAGGATGGTTTTTTGGCACCGGTTTTGCCGGTTACATCTCGGATTATGCTCACTGGATCGCCTTCCTGCTGCTTGCCGCCATCGGTGCGAAGATGATCCGGGAAAGCATCAGCGGTGCTGAAGAGGAAGCAGCCGCAAAATCTTCTCTCACAATCGCCGCGATCACCATTCTCGCCGTGGCGACGAGTATCGATGCCCTTGCCGCCGGGATCAGTTTTGCCGTCCTGGGATTTTTCCCGGTGATCCCGGCAGTGATAATCGGGGTGATCTCGTGGCTGTTCGCGTTTTCAGGGGTGATTTCAGGAAGGCAACTGGGGAAGTTGATTGGGCGCAATGTGGAGGTGATTGGCGGGATCATCCTCATCCTGATCGGTGTGAAGATCCTGATTGAGCACCAGGGATTGATGTAAGAGGGATTATCTCTCCGGTTTGCAGGCATATTTGGTTCTGCCCCCTGGTAAGATCACTTGAAAAAACCATAATTTTTATTTTTTCATTGATCGCCCAAATTTTCACCTCTTTGTTTCTTAACATTACATATATATACACCAAGACAGTAATTTCACCAAAAGCACTAACAGAGGGCTTTTCTTGAAACTCAACCACGGCCATTACCAGATCTTCGGCCAAATCGCCGGATTCGTATGCCATCAGGCATCTGATTATTCTATTATATCGATAAACTCGTGGTCCGGGGAATGTGGGGTGCACGATAGCTTACCAAATTATCAACCTGATCGTTACCCTCGAACCGGACAGGAGTGCGGGAACGAAGTCAACGATCGTAGTGAAGAAAAAGGAGAAGGCTATGTTCTCGGGTGAATTAAAAAAATCAACATTTGCAATTGTCTGCATTTTACTGGTTGTCGGTATAGTGCTAATTGGCGTATGGTACATCCAGAAACCGGATCAGGCCTTCACCGGTCAGGTAGAATCGGTTACAATCGGCCAGTCTTCCCCCCAGTCATCATCACTTATCCTGATCGCAGAAGACCAGAATTATTTTGCAGATAACGGACTCAATGTTACGATAAAAAATTACGATGCCGGACTCTATGCAGTCAATGCACTGATTGCGGGAGAGGTTGATATTGCTACCGCTACCGAACTGGTTCTTGCAGAGAAGACCCTGTCAGGAGAAAAATTACAGGCGGTTGCCTGTATCGACAAGATTGATAACGAGTATATAATCGCCAGGAAAGATCATGGCATTCAGAAAGTTTCAGATCTTGCCGGGAAGAAAATCGGAGTTTCAAGGGGAACAAGTGCAGAATTTTTCCTTGGCCGGTTTCTTCAGCTGAATGGTATCGATGAACAGGACATAACAAAAGTGGATCTTAAACCCGATCAGTTGTATGATGCCATTGTCAACGGAGATGTTGACGCTGTAATAACATGGGAGCCAAGAGTGTTTTTAATCGAGAATGAACTGGGTGATAACGGACTTGTCATGCCTGCCCAGAGTGGCCAGCGTTATTATTGGCTGCTTATTACCAGTGATGATTTTATTGAAGATCATAGAGAAGCAATCGAAAGGTTGATCAGGGCAATTGATGAAGCAGGACAGTTTGTCATTTATCATCCTGAAGAGGCGAAGGCGATTATAAAAAATACGCTTGGCTATGACGAGGAATTCAACGAGAGAATGTGGTCTCAAAACCAGTTCGCACTTTTATTTGACCAGTCCCTGATTATCGCAATGGAAGACGAAACACGGTGGCTGATGAGCAACAACCTGACGGACGCGACAGAAATGCCAAACTACCTTGATGTATTACATTATGAAATAATTCAGGAAGTAAAACCTGGTGCGGTAAATATCATGCGATGAGGAGGTTGCTATGAAGATTCGCAATCAGTATAACCTGCTCATGGCGATATTATGCATCATTTTTTTACTGATCGGTGCTAGTGCATACTATACAAATCAACAGATTTTATCGAACGAGGAAAAACGGACCCTTGCGAAAAATATCGTATATGATGCTTATCGAATAAATTTTATAACCACTGATATACTCCTCCATCCGGAGGAAGAACGCCAGTATCTCCAGTGGGAATCTGTTTATCAGTCACTGGAGAATAACATTGATCTGCTCGATGTCGATGACCCCTCCCAACAGTTCCTTGTTGATAATGTTGATGCCAGCCTTGAACATATGAATGATATATACGGGCAATCCGTGTCAACAATCGAGGAATACAAAAAAAACCATCCCGGAGAACCGTTAGATACTGAATATATAGATATTACATGGAGCCGGTTTATTGTCCATGATCAGGCATTGGTTTTTGATGCTTCACAATTGTCTCAGATGTTACGTGAAGAATCCGAAAGTCTTCGCCGGACAAATATCATTATCAATCTCCTTCTGGTGGGTGTGTTCTTCGTAATTATACTGATAAATTTCACCTTCATAAACCGGCGCATATTTGATTCAGTCGCGGTACTGCGTGAAGGATCATCAATACTTGGTTCAGGAAATCTTGACTATGCAATCACCAAAAAATACGACGATGAGATCGGGGATCTGGTCGATGATTTCAATGATATGGCTAAAAAGTTGAAAACGGTTAAAGCATCAAAAGTGGATCTGGAGGCCGAGATTGCCAAGCGGAAAAAAATACAGCATGATCTGGAAGAGAGCGAAGCAATCCTTAAAAGAACAGGAGAACTGGCCAGAGTTGGTGGATGGGAAGTTGATGCTGATACCCTTGAAGTCACGTGGACAGATGAGACGTATCAGATTCATGAAGTTCCTGTAGGAGAAATGCCGCCGCTTGAAGAGGCGATTAACTTTTTTCATCCTGATGACAGGGAGAAACTATCCTCTGCGATCCAACGAGCCCTTGAGACAGGTGAAGGATATGATATAGAACTGCGTTTAATCACTGCCAAAGGAAAAGAACTCTGGACCCGGTCTTTATGCAAAACGGAGATTGCTGATGGAAAGATTGTGCGTCTGATAGGAACTTTTCAGGATATTACCGATCGCAAACTGGGCGAGCAAGAGATTATAAATCTGAATTCGCTGCTCAAATCCATTAGTGGTGTGAACGAGCTTATCATCAAGGAAACTGACCTGAAATTGCTCATGCAGGGTGCCTGTGAAATACTGGAGCAAACACGAGATTATAGAAACGTCGAGATCGCACTGCCTGGTGATGAAACCGGCATAATCATGCCTTTTGCCAGTTCGGGCGCATACAGATCCCGGGAATGGTCCCTTTCATTGAACGGTGAAGGAAATGCGCCCAGATGTATAAAAGAGTGCCTGAATACCGGAAAATCATTAAAAATTACAGATCCAGATAGTTACTGCAGGGGCTGCGACTATTTTGATGAGCATTCCATGCATGAAACCCTGATTATCCCGATCCTGAGAAATGAACGGATTTTTGGGATTATTTCTGTTGCTTTAATACCCAAACATAGAATTTCACAGGAAGAGATTGATCTGCTCGAAGAGGTTGCTGCAGATCTTGGGTTTGCAATAGAAAAATACTATATCGGGGTTTCTCTGCAGGAGAGCGAAGAAAAACTGCTGGCTTCGCACAACCGGCTCAACAATATCATCAACTTCCTGCCCGACGCTACTTTTGTGCTGGACAGGGACGAAAAAGTGATTGCATGGAACAATGCCATGGAAAAACTGACCGGAATCCCTAAGGAGGATATGCTTGGATATGGCGATCGTAAATATTCATACGCAGTATACAAAGAGAAATCTCCGGTTCTTATTGATTATATCCTCAATCCGGATCAGGAGTGTTCTGAAAGATATAAAAATATAAAGACTAGTGAAAATTTCATATCCGCTGAAATAGATTTTGCCGGGGCGTATGGAGGAAAAGGTGCATATCTGCTTGGCATCGCCTCAATTCTCTATGATAATGACGGAAATGTCGATGGTGCGATAGAATCGATCAGGGATATCTCTGACCTGAAAAAGAAAGAGAAAGATCTGATTCAGACAATTAATGAGAAGAATGTTGCCATCACTGAGATTCATCACCGGGTCAAGAACAACCTCCAGATCATATCTGCGCTGCTGCAGATGCAGCAGTATGCCATTGATAATCCTGAATATTCACAACTTTTCGGAAACATGAACAACCGCGTGCTGTCAATTGCCAATGTGTATGAAAATTTAATCGAGAAGGAAGAGTTTCTGAAGATCTATATGCCGAAACTGATCAATGATCTCATCTCCAATTCAATGCTCTCACACCCCCACAAGAACGTGATCACAATCGATAAGGATGTGGTGGATGAGAGCATGGATCTGAATTTCGCGGTTTCGTTGAGCATGATTATCTCTGAGCTTCTGGTAAACACCGTCAAACATGCCTTTCTGGGCAGGGAAAAGGGTCATGTGAGAGTGTATCTCCGGAGAGATGGAGAGAAAGGGTATCTTCTTGAGATCAGCGACGACGGTGTCGGTTATAAGGGCGAGATGGATTTATCCAAGGCAAAGACGCTGGGGATGAGACTTGTCGGCATACTGGTGGAGAAGGACCTGCACGGGACGGTGGATATCGAGGTTGACGGGGGCACAAAATTCATCATCAGGTTTGTGCCGTGAATTTACAGATCCATAAAATCACACATATGTCACCTTGAAAATGTTTATCTCTACTTGAGCAGATTATCGACCATGGAGAATGTGGACATGGGATTGTTCAGGCTAAACAGAAAAGATTCGATCTTTTTACTATATCTGATCATCGTACTCGTCTTCTTCTCGCTCACATCCCTGTACAGCTACCTGTTCTTCCACACCCTTGCCGAGCTCTTCAGCATCGTCATCGCCGCCGCGATATTCATCATCGCGTGGAACAGCCGGGATTATATTGACAACAACTACCTGCTCTTCATCGGGATCGCCTACCTGTTTATCGGGGGGATCGATTTCCTGCACACCCTCGCCTACAAGGGCATGAATATATTCATGGGTTTTGACGCAAACCTTCCCACCCAGCTTTGGATTGCAGGACGGTATATGGAGGCCGCAACCCTGATCGCCGCCGCCCTGCTGATCTCGCGAAGGATCAATGTGTACAAAGAACTGGTGGTATACCTGGCCATATTCTCTGCACTGGTCATCTCGATATTTTCCGGGATATTTCCGGACTGCTTCATAGAAGGGCAGGGACTGACCGCTTTCAAGGTGGTGAGCGAATATATCATCTCCCTGATGCTGGTAATGGCGGTATATCTGCTATTAAAGAGAAAGGATAGTTTCGAACCCAAGATCTTCAACGTAATCATCATATCCATCTTCTTCACCATCCTGTCCGAAATCGCATTCACTTTCTATGTCAGTGTATACGGGTTTTCAAACCTGGTGGGACACCTCTTCAAGATCATATCATTTGCACTCATCTATTATGCCCTTGTGGAGTCCGGGATACGGCGGCCATACGAGATCATATTCAGGAATCTTTCGGAGAAGGAGAAGGAAGTGGCGAAAGAGCGTGACACCCTGGACATGTACCTGAAAGTGGCAGGAGTGATCTTCCTTGTGCTTGACATGGAGGGAATTGTCCGGCTGATCAATCCGAAGGGCTGCAAGGTACTTGGCTATGATAAGAATGAGATTGTCGGTAAAAAATTCTTTGAAGAATATATTCCGGAATATCTGAGAGAGGAAACCCAAAGGGTTTTTACGGGTATTACCATTGAGGGGGTCGTGCCTTCTTTGGGTGTCGAATGGGACGTATTAACAAAAAGCGGTGAAACCAGAACACTGCTCTGGCAGTATTCCATCATCAGGGATGAAGAGGGGAATATCACAGGGGTACTTGGTTCGGGTGAGGATATCACCGAGAGAAGACGGGCGGTAGAGGCACTGCGTGAGAGTGAAAAGCTGCTCGATAATGTCGGTGAGATGGCCCGTGTGGGCGGCTGGGAATTAGACGTCAAAACAAAGGATGTTCGCTGGACAAAAGAGACATACCGGATTCATGAAATTCCTGAAGATGAGAAATACGACCTCTCAAAAGCGATCCTCTTCTATGATCTTCCGGGCCGATCTGATCTGGAAACAGCGTTGCAGCGCTGTATGGAGAATGGAGAGCCGTTTGATCTTGAGCTTTTGTTCACCACCGCAAAGGGCAGGCATCTCTGGGTACGATCAATCGGGCGTGCGGTCAGTGCAGATGGTGAGGTAGTGAAGCTGAAGGGCACCTTCCAGGACATCACCGAGCTAAAACAGGCGGGAGAGGAGATAAGAAAAATGGAATTAGTGGTCCGCTACTCCAGGGAATTCATCTCCACGGCCAGTCCTGATGGTATTATCAACTTCATTAACGAAGCAGGCGCCAGAATGGTTGGCAGAAGTATAAAGGATATCATAAATACAAATCTGATGGAAATCATACCGGATGACCAAAAAGAGAATATAGAGTCTGTTGTTCTGCCCACGTTGATTGAAAAGGGGACCTGGGAGGGGGATATCCAGTATCAAAACATCAAAACCGGCAAACCGGTCGATGTTCATGCCATGGCTTTCACCATCAATGACCCGGAGAACAACAAACCGTTGTATCTTGCCAACGTATCCCTGGACATTACGGATCGCAAGAACGCGGAAAAATCCCTGAAAGAGGTGAACAAGAAACTGAACCTGCTCTCCAGCATTACCCGCCATGACATCCTCAACCAGATCACCGGTGCAGCCGGATATGCACAGCTCATTGAAATGGGCAGCGAGATCCCTCCCGGTTCAAAAGCCGCAGAATATATCAAAAAAATATCCGGCGCCGTCGAGACGATCAAAAGACAGATCCTCTTTACAAAGGATTACAAGGATCTTGGCGAGCAGGCACCGGACTGGTTCGATCTCGGCGAAATCGTAACAGCCGCATATGAAAACTCCGCGTTTAAAGGGATAGAACTCAAAAACGATCTGAAAAATATCGAGATCTATGCAGACCCGCTGCTTGAAAAGGTAATCTACAACCTGTTCGACAACGCGGTGAAGCATGGTGAAAAGATCACAAAGATATCGTTCTCCGCCGAAGAGTCACCGGAGGAACTGGTCATCACCTGCGAGGATGACGGAATCGGAATCCCGGACGAGGTAAAGGAGAAGATCTTCAGGAGGGAGTACTTCAAAAACTCAGGGCTCGGTCTCTTCCTCTCCAGGGAGATTCTTGGTATTACCGGTATGACCATCCAGGAGACCGGGAAGTTTGGCGAGGGTGCGAGGTTCCAGATCCATGTGCCCGCCGGAAAGTACCGGTTCAGTGAATGATCTACATCAATATGGCATCACAGAAAAATCAGTATTTCCGGTAGATATTCTTCCGGAGGCCGATCTCAATCACAAACACCACCATCCGGTTGTCCTCTATTGTCAGGATGCAACGGTATTCCCGTCCTACCCTGTATGAATATATCGGTACTGTGAATGATCCTTCCAGTTTCTTAACGTAGTTATAGGGGTTATCTTTTATTTTTTTAAGGGATTTATGAATTCTCACTGCCACGTCTTTTGGCAGTCCGGCCAAATCCTTTTGTGCACCCGGAGAATAGATGAGGATATACATTTAAATCCCAAGGTCTTTATCAATCTCTTCTTCTGAGATATATCGCCCTGCCCGGAAATCAGCAACCGCCTCCTCGATTCGCCCGAGCGTCTCCTCTGAGAGAGGTTCAGTATCGATTGCCATCTCCGTCAGGCGGCGGATTACCTCACCGTATGTCTCACGGGGATATCTTTTGAGTGCGTCGAGACGATTTTTAAGCTGGATGTCGATCTTGATGGTAGTAGCCTGTGCCATAACCAAGTATAATGCGGTATACCGACATATATGTAATGAAAGTACACCCAGAGATGATGAATTGTCTCAGGGCCGGTCTCTTTCTCTCACGCGAGATCCTGGGTATCACCGGGCTTTCAATCAAAGAGACCGGGAAGTTTGGCGAGGGTGCGAGGTTTGAGATCCATGTGCCGGGCGGGAAGTACCGGTTCGGTGAATGAATTTCAATTCTTATGCCCGGTAATACAAAAAATTGCCTTGTAGAGATCCTTTCCGAAAATAAAAGTTCATATTTTTGTTACATCGTTATGTTGTTTTTTCATCCGATTGCGGGAAATATCGCGAAACGGGGAGGGGTTGCAGGGAGGGAGATGATCACCGGGTTATACGAGATCTACCTCTCGATGATGGTAGTGGCTGCACTTATGGTGCTTTTTTCATAAAAAAATGTCTTTAAATCCAATATCATCTTCCCAATCCATTTGATTATCCGGAAGAATTCCCTGGATATTTTCCAGTGTTCAGAAAACCTTGCTGCACGACTTTTTTCATCAATGAATACCAAACTGGTCGACACCATTTTACATATAGTAAAGTATATTTAACATATAGTTCAACAATGTATACATATCAAAAATAATCAGGATGAAATCCATGAAAAAAATACAGGAGATTTGGTAACTGTGGATGCGCCAGATAACAAAAAAACGAATGGATCCAGGTTTACCATGCAGAAAATCTTATCTGCCACAAAAAGTTACGATAAGATTTCACTGAGCGAACTGGAAAATTCAAATGCCAACCTCCTCAGCAGGAAGGAGTCGAAATACCTGATGACATTCGAACAGTTCTTAGAACTGGCATCGGTATTATCCGGGCATTACAGGGTTCTCGATGTCAAGGATTGCAGGGTCACAAGTTACGAGACGCTCTACTATGACAACGACTCGTTCCTGACATACCAACAGCACCACAACGGAAAAAAGAACCGCTATAAACTGAGGGTACGCCATTACTCATCATCGGGCGAGAGATACGTGGAGATCAAGAAGAAAAAGAACAACGGGGTGACGGTAAAGAAACGTATGAAGGCACCGGATTCAACTGAAATTGAAAAAGAATACGATCAATTCCTTCGATCTGAATTTCCATATGACTACCATGACTTCCATCCCGTCCTGATGATTGAATACAGGAGGATCACGTTTGTATCCCGGGATATGAACGAGAGGATCACATTCGACTTCGACCTCTCCTACAGAAACGACGACAAGGAGATCTCAGTGCCAAAAGTGGTGATAGGCGAGGTCAAGCGGGACAAGAGCGTTCATGACTCAAGGGCAATATCAGAGATCAGGAACCTTGGGATCAGGGAGAGGAGCTTTTCCAAATACTGCATAGGCACCTCGCTGGTCTACGAACACCTGAAGCACAACCGGTTCAAAGCGAACCTGCTCTACCTTTCAAGAGTTTCAGGAGTTGAGGCAACGTGCTGATAGATTCAGAATTCATGTTTATTCTTGGGTTCATTGTCAACTTCATCGTTGCATTCATAATCATCAGGTTCATCTATTACCCAAAGAAAAGCGGACAGCATTTCGTATTCACGTTCCTCGCGTTCAATACGATCGTATACTTCATTATGGGCCTGTTTACCAGCATCGAACTCTCGATAGGCGCAGGCTTCGGGTTGTTTGCCCTCTTCTCAATCCTGAGATACCGGACGGAAACCGTCCCAATCAGGGAGATGACCTATCTCTTCATCATGGTCGCACTGCCGATACTGAACTCGGTGCTCTTCGATTCAGGTGAGTACACGAAAGTTCTCATCATCGACGTACTGGTAATCCTCAGCATATGGATTCTGGAAGACGGCTGGGGATTCAAGAAAGGAGTCATTCAAAAGGAAGTCCTTTACGAGAGGATTGACCTCGTAAAGGCAGGGCGAGAGGAAGAACTGATCGATGATCTGAAGAAGAGAACAGGACTGAACATCATCGATGTAAATATTGTCAAGATCGATTTTCTCCGGGATGTGGCGGAGATCAGGATCTTCTACACGAAGGGTGTTGCCGATATGAAGAATGAACCGGGCGTTCCGGCTGAAAACTGGAACAATCCGGAGAATTAAAGGTGAAACATGAAAATTAATGACAAAAGTCTAATTTACCTGGTGTGTGCGGCCATGTTCGCGGTATTATGCGTTACGGGCGCCGGATGCACATCACAGGAAGAAACGGCAGAGAGTATGCCTGCTGAGAGCATAGTGGACGAAAACAAATTTACACCCGGTGAAGAACCGCTGGCAACCCCGGACGGAGCAGTCCCTGTAGAGATGGGTGAACCGGGAATGCCGCCGGAAGGCATGGGTGAAGCCGGCCGTGGGGCCGGAGGAATGGACTTTGCATCCGCCGCCTCGACTCTCGGCGTGACCGAGGAAGAACTGATGGCAGCCCTTGGAACAGAAGGAGGGCCGATGGATCTGGTATCCGCTGCATCTGCCCTTGGCATCACGGTCGAGGAGCTTGAAGAGGCCCTTGGGTTTTCAGGGGAGATGCCGCCACAGGGACAGCCCCCGGCATAAACCAATCCATAATTGTGTATTGATAATAGATTTCATAAGTATTTGAGTAATTAAAATGCAAAAAATATTGAAAAAGAAGCCATATATCCTGTCACTGGTTTTCATCACCGCGGTCCTTGCCTTTTGCTGCGGCTGTGCCGGTGTCAGCGCCACGGATGAAGATACTGCCGCCATCGACCTGTCGCACAGCATCAAAGCGGATCCCGATTATTCTACCGTATTCCCCGATGACGAGGTGAATGAGATCACCATTACCATATCGCCGGAAAACTGGCAGATTATGCTTGATGACATGACAGCAGAATTCGGGGAATTTGGCGGATCTACGACAGAACAGGCAAGAGTGGTGGGAGGTGGAGGAAACCCCGGGGGAAGCTTTGACTTTGATCCGGTCACCGTTCCGGCTGAAATCACCTTTGACGACAAACAATGGACCGATGTCGGCATCAGGTTCAAGGGTCAGTCAACTCTTGGAAATACATGGACGAGTGGTTCGTACAAGATCTCATTCAAACTGAATTTTGACAAATTCGAAGACGAAAATCCCGACATCAAAAACCAGCGATTCTATGGATTTGACGAACTAAACCTGAAGAGCGGATTCGGTGACAGCTCACTGATGAGGGATAAGATTGCCCCCGAAATTTTCAACGATGCAGGAGTTATTGCTCCCGATACAGCGTTTTACCGGGTGTATGTCGATTACGGAGAGGGGCCGGTATACTTTGGCCTGTATACGATGATCGAGAGTGTTGAAGATACCCTAATTGAGACTGCCTTTACCGACGATTCCGGGAATGTATACAAGCCTGAGGGAACCGGAGCAACATTTGCAGAAGGCACGTTTGAAACGGAATGTTTCGAGAAGAAGACGAACGAAGACGAGGAGGACTGGAGCGATGTGGAAGCATTGTATACCGTTCTCAATGACGATACACGGACAACAGATCCCGAAGAATGGAGAGAAAATCTTGAAGAGGTATTCAATGTTGATGGATTCATCCAATGGCTCGCGGTGAATACAGCCATCCAGAACTGGGACTCCTACGGAATCGCAAGCAAGAATTACTATCTCTACACCGATCCCTCAGACGGGACGATTACCTGGATTCCCTGGGACAACAACGAGGCCATCTCTGCGGGAAAGAATGCAGTTACCGCCGACAGGCAGGCAATGGAGCAGCCGAATGGCGGGCAGACAAACACCGACATCCCCCATTTCGGAGGAGATATGCAGCCACCGGAACAGGTTGAGGGTGAGGACACTATGCCTCCCGCGGGAGGAGACAGAATCATGGGCGGCCAACGGATGGCCCCGCTATTGGAAGACACTGATAATGACAGCATGATGATACAGAACGTAGGAGGCATGATGCAGAACGGCGGTGGCCGGATGGGAACGCCGCTCTCGCTCTCTCTGGATGAGGTTGACGATTCCTGGCCGCTTATTCGCTACCTGATGGACGACCCCGTGTATCATGCGATGTACCTTGATGACCTTGAGGACGTTGCCACAACCGTCTTTGAACCGGAAGCGATGGAAGAAGTGTACCGGTTTAACCACGATCTCATCAGCCCCTATGTCACCGGTGCAGAGGGAGAAACAGAAGGGTATACCAATCTGAAGAGCCCGGCAGAGTTTGATGCCTCACTCAATGAGCTCATCGAACATACATATAGCCGGTATGATGCGGTGATGGAATTCCTTTCCGGGAACAAAAACGTATCTTTTTGATATACCAATTCACTGAATCTTCTTCAACCGGCTATGGCAAATATCGCAAAAATGGGAGGGGAGGCCCCTCCCCTGTCCCCACCCCCTGTAACGATAATCCCTATATCTGGTTTCCAGCATATATTAGAAAGATAAATTGTTCATTCAGAAAGGATTTCTACAGAGCCTAATTTAGCTATTTTTTGTATTTGTGATCTCGACCTTGTGACTCCCTACAACAATCATATTCTCGCTTGCGATCTCGTATTTGTCCGAACCTGATATCTTTTCCATGATCAGCCTGCTCAGCCGGTCATGCGTGATCCGCCTGTTCCTTGTATCTGTCACGAACCTGAGATGCAGTTCAATCCAGTTGTCGGTGAGGCGGATGTATATCGAGGGTTCAGTGACCTTCTTTGGCAGGTAATATTTTTCACCGAGCCTGTCGATCTCCTGATCCGCCTGTATGGACAGCTCTCCGGTTTCAGCCTTCAGCATCTCAAGAAACTCGTGGATGGCTGATTTCCAGTCGCTTTCATAAGTCAGCGGGACCATGATCTCGTCCCAGATGAAGTTATGGTCCTTCGTATAATTGTGGATTGTACTGGTTATCACAATTGAATTGGGGATGATCGACAACCGCCCGGTGGGCTGTTCGCCTTCCACCCATTCCTTAAGTTCCATAAGCGTGGTGTTCATTATACCGATATCCATCACATCACCGAAATCGTCTCCCATCTCAACACGGTCACCAACCCTGTACACCCCGGAAAGGGCGATTATAATCCCCCCGACAAAGTTCCTGAAGAGATCCTGAAGTGCAATGGCAACTCCCGCTGCAATGATACCGAAGGATATGGTAAGCGATTCGGTGTTCTCTACCCAGATCCTGATTGTGGCAAGGATAAGGACAATGATGGACAGGATCATGATTCCCTTGTTGAACGTATATCTGGTTTTTTGGTCCCTGATGATCCTTTTGGAAATTTTTCCCGTAATGATCTTCAGACATATGAAGACCACTGCGAACGAAAGGAGAGTCCATGATAATTTGAATAAAATATCCCCGTAGTAGTTCCTGCCTAACAGCCATAACAAGGCCGAGCCGGTTATTAGCAGAATGGATACCACGTAATCCCTGAGCATAACTGAATATCGGTAAATTAGTATATAAACTCATTACCCGCACAATAGTTTACATTATATAAGGCAGGCAAAACCCGGTAAAAACTCACAAATTCATCCGGATGATGAATTGAACGGCTGTCTTAACCGGGGTGTCAGGAATCCGGGTATACAACTGCTGCTGCATTCCGTGAAGAATCAGACCCACGATCCGAATCTGCTATAGTCCGAATCAGGAATGATAATATACCGTCATGAACGTTATTAGAAATATAGTAAGATCAATCATGCCTGCCGAGAAGAAGATGATCATTGAAGAACTGGGGGAGGGCGATCTCCTGCTGCCCGAACTGGTCAACGATGCTCTTGTTGCCAACGACCGGATAAAATACTATTTCACGCTTCTCCAGTCGGCATGTAATCATGCAGATCACCCTAACTCGGAAATCTCCAATCTCAGGATCGAGCGCGAGGCTGCTGAAATCGAGATGACCGATCTGGATACAGTGGTAGGCAATACGTCTCTCTCAGATGACGGAGATTATAAAATACCGTTGGCAGGTGAGATATTCCAGTCAATTCGCAGCTACATGCAGGAGATGGTCCTCCCACTCAGAAGGAGCGGGGAAGAAACGCTTCCTGAGATCGAACACCGTCTTGCTTCACTGCTGGCAGAGATTGCCCTCCCGCCAGACAACCCGGTACCGCGTTCGATGATTGAGAGGATCACCTGCGGAAACCGGATAGAAGGGGACAGCCTCCACCTGATGGTTATGGATCTCCATCGTCTCCTCAATAAGATGCAGAGCGATCTTTCAGGAGAGGTGATCAATGGTGCACGTACCTATCTCCTCGCAAAGGATGATCGTGAACTGGTGGCAGCCTTCATGAAGGGTGTCAACAGGACCACTCACCTTAAATTCGATCATCCCGGTCTTGGCACCACCGCCACGAGGGCCAAAAACAAGCTCATCATCCAGAACGACATTGGCCTGACTGACGCACATGTGCTGGTGATCACCGTGAAGGAGGGTATAGTCTCAATCACCTACACAGACGTACACATGCGCCGCCTCCAGTTCTTCCAGAGCCTCTTTGAAGAGGTGGATGTCGTCTGGGCGGATACACTCTCACGGCGGGGAACCGAAACTCTCAACGAAAACCTCTACCACCTTTCTGTAGGGACCTATTCCCCATCAGACCCCGATGAGGTCGTACCATTCCTCACGTACCTTGGCTCACGCCTGGTCTTTCTGATAGACTGGAACCGTGCCAGAAAACGACTGAGGAATTTCCTCAGGAACCGCGACGCTATTGCCGTGCTGAAATGGGCGGCAGAGAATGAATACGGCCACATGGCATTTCTTAATCTCGGCGGCGAACGGCTCATCTATGAAGCGCTTGATCTGGCTGCCGGGTTCCCGGTTCAATACGGAGAACCCCTTCACCAGATGCTTGGCAGAGAAAAGACGATGGACTATTTCAGGTGGGTGCTCAGGACATCCTCCCGGGGTTTGAAAAACGGCCGGTCCCGTCTCCTCATAGAGGACGAGATCAAGGCAGAGCTGATCAGTTACTTCAGATCCGCAAAGGAGGAGTTGTTTGCAATATGCGAGGAGCACGCCACCCTTATCATTGAGGTCGCCACCCTGCTTCGGGATTCACTGTTGACAATACAGCAGAGGATTAACGGCGCCCATGTCGCCCGGAACGCACGCCGGGTGAAGGCATGGGAGCGGCAGGCGGACGAGCTCGTTGGACGTGTCAGGGCCCTGTCCCGTAGAATAGAGGCTGCAGAATTCTTCTTTGAACTCATCGGTACTGCCGATGATATACTGGACTACCTTGAAGAGGCATGTTTTTATACAACATTGATCCAGGCAGAAACAGTCTCGCAGAAGATCTTCATGGAACTTGGGATGATGACTGAATATGCCTTGCTTCAGGGGCAGGAGTACGTAAAAGCGCTGATTGCAATCCAGTTCGTGCACCGGGGATCAAGCACACGCGACGAGATGCAGCAGTTCCTTGAGGCGGTTGATCGGATGGTCGGGCTTGAGCAGGACTGCGATGAAGCGCTCAGGAATACAGAAAAAACGATCCTGGAGGAGACCGCCGACTTCAAGGAGATGAGGATCGCATTTGAGCTGGCGAGGACAATTGAGGAGTCCACGAACGCGGCAATGAAAGCAGCCTTTATCATAAAGGACAACATCCTGGAGGGGCTCAAGGAGTAGGGCGATGGATACGAATTTGCCTCGCATGGTAAGGTTTGGCCCCGGAGCAACGGAAGATGTTCCGGCAGCTGAATACGGGATCAAGGCCGCGAACCTTGCAATGATGAGCAGACTGAATATCCCGGTACCGGCAGGATTTACACTTGGCGTTTCCATCTGCGAGGATTTCTTCAATAATGGGGAGATTCTCCCTGAAGATATCCCCGGCCTGCTTAGAGAAGGGATTTCATATCTTGAAAAGGTCACGGGCAGGATCTTCGGCAGTCCACGCAATCCCCTTCTGGTTTCGGTTCGTTCCGGTGCACCCTTCTCAATGCCAGGCATCATGGAAACCCTGCTGAACGTGGGGCTGACGCGGGATACGATAAGGGGACTGATCCTTTCAACGGGAAATCCCCGGTTTGCATGGGATTCCTACCGCCGTCTTCTCGTGAGTTATGGGACGATCGTGGCCCTGCACGATCCTGCCATGTACAGCCCGCTCCTGAAAATGAAGATGGATCAGGAAGGGGTCAGTGAGGAAAACGAGCTTGATGCCATGACTCTGCGGGAACTCTGCGGGGATTATGAACGGATATACAGCGGTAACGGGAACGTCAATGATGGCACAGGCGCCTTTCCCCTTGATCCGTTTGAACAGCTTCTCCAGGTGGTGAAGGCGGTGCTGCACTCCTGGTCGGGCCCACGGGCGGATGCATTCCGGCGGCTGAATCTTGCAGAGGATATACGTGGAACAGCGGTCACGGTGCAGGCGATGGTATTCGGTAATATGGGGCTCCAATCCGGAGCAGGTGTTGCATTTACCCGGAACCCCTGGACAGGCGAGAATAATTTTGTAGTGGATTTCCGGTTCGGTGCCCAGGGAGAGGATGTTGTTTCCGGAGAGTCGTCTGCAACTACCGGTACGGAGATCGCACGGAGGATGCCCGCCATATATGACAGGCTGCTTTATGCGGGCAAAACCCTCGAGTCCCATTTCAGTGATATGCAGGATCTTGAGTTTACGGTCCAGGAAGGGCAGCTCTTCATACTCCAGAGCAGGGCAGGGAAGCGGTCACCCCTCGCGGCTCTTCGTATCGCAGTTGAGATGCAGAAGGAAGGGATTATCAACACCGATGAGGCGCTTAGCCTGCTTATGGAGGTAGATATCAGTGCGATATCCATACAGAAGGTTGTTCCAGGCGAACCTCCCCTGGCAACAGGTCTCTCCGCCTCAAGCGGAGTTTCATGCGGGACTGTTGCGCTCACCTGTGAACGGGCGGAAGAAGACGCAGCAAATGGCTCCGTAATTCTGGTCAGGGAGACAGCATCACCTGACGATATCCCGGGCATCGATGCCGCCGCCGGCCTGCTGGTGGCCCGGGGCGCCAGAACCTCGCACGCGGCGGTAGTCGCACGACAGATGGGGAAGATCTGCATCGTCAACTGTAGCGGCCTCTCAATCGATACACCCCGGCACCGGTGCTGGTTCGGCGACACGGAGATCTTCGAAGGCCAGATTATTACCCTGAACGGAGACCGCGGGGAGGTGTACAGGGGCGTTGTCGAAGTGGCGAGCGAGTGCCCGGTGGATCTCATATCCTCAGTGGAGGAGTGGCGGCAAAAACCAGTATAGTGAAAGGTTTTTTAACCGTCAAACAGCCTTGCCGTTATCCCGTTCAGATTCCCTGGATTCGACGGAGATCATGGGGACTGTAGTAATCGTAACGCTTCCCGTATTCGTTCCCGGGATGTTTAGCATACCAGAATTATCTCAAGACACACAGCAGACGAATGAACAATGGCCGACAGCATACATATTGCCACAGCCGCCGCGGTTACCTTTTTCATATCATGATACTCCTTATGACCTCTTTGAAACGCCGGACAGGAAATCATTAAGCAGGATGCTCCAGAATTATCACTATCCGAGTTATTTTACAGGGGGTTAAAATGCAGAGATACCAGAGGCTATTGATGATTCTGGCGGTTATCGCAATGATGACAGTCATGCCCGCAGCAGGAGAGGACAATAATTCGCTTACCATTGACCAGCTGCTGCATATGGAGTACCCGGGACCTTTTTCACTTTCGCAGGATGGTCAGCACCTTGTTTGCCTGATTACCGGGGGCACGGATCTCTCGCCCGGATATACGAACGGAACCGTGGTGCTCATCGATCCCGGCTCAGGGGAGGAGTATTGCCTTTCCGGGAGTTCAGAGACAGCGATCTCGTTTGCCCTCTCTCCCGGAGGGACGATGGTGGCATATACGGCGCTGCAAAAGGAGAGCGGGGATACCATCCTCAATGTTGTCCCCCTCAACAGCCTGAAATCCTTCGTGCCAAAGGATGTACCCGAAGCACTTTTTTCCGGGTTTTCCTGGCTCAATGAGGACGAACTGCTCTATCTTGATAAGGTATCCCCGGACGCAGGACTGGTGACGACGGCAGGCATCCCGGACGATACGGTCGTGGTCGATGAGACGCCGGAACCAGTTATTCTGTGGAAATATTCGGTCGCCACCGGGGAGGTCGTGCCGGTCTCAGACAATGATGACGTGATCACCATCTACTCCCCGTCTCCGGATGGCTGTTATGTCATGTACAAGTCTGCGGTCTATCCTATGGAGTGGAGATCAGGAGCCACCTTCAGGTACGTGCTTCTCGATCTTTGTACGGGAGAGGAAGAGACGCTCTTCACCAGGACCGAGGGTTACGAGGAGGTTAACGCGATCGCATGGGAGCTGGATAGTTCGATGGTTTATATCGAACGCATGCACAATGGCGGGATGAAGTACCCGATCAGGTACACCACGGACGTACTCACCTACAATCCCCGGACCGGGACGATCGGGGAGGTGCCGATGGACTGGGAGAACGGGCTTCACATCGATCTCTTCAATGATGATGTCGAGATTACACCATTTAACGGCGGATTCTACGCGATGCTTGCCAACGGCGCAAACCCGAAGATCGCCGTCTACCGCCGCACCGGCACAGGATGGGATATGGAGATCCTGTCCGGCATCCACCAGGGAAACATCTTCGCACTGGAGTGCAACGCTGACGGGACGAAGATCATATATGACTTCAATTCGGCAGACACGCCTCCTCAGCTCTATTCTGCGAAAGTAAAGGAGAGCAGCATCTCGGACGAACAGAGACTGACCGATCTCAACTCAGGGGTAATGCCCCGCCTGAAGGGATCATACGAAGTGGTCCGGTGGACCGGGGCGCTTGGTGACGAGGTAGAGGGAATCGTCAGGTACCCTCCTGACTATACGGAAGATCAGGTATACCCACTCGTCCTTGTGGTGCACGGCGGACCCACCTATACCGACTTCGACAGCTGGAGGGATACCTGGGAGTTCCCGTACCATCTCATCTCGGGGAAGGGTGCAGTGCTGCTCTCTGTGAACTACCACGGCAGCCAGAATTACGGCTTCGATTTTGCGGGATCGATCGAGAACGGTCATTACTATGACCTGCCGATCACCGATCTTCTCACCGGAAAGGAATATCTTGTGAAGAGAGGCATCATCGATCCAAACCGGACCGGGGCGACCGGGTGGTCGAACGGTGGAATCCTTACCCTCGACCTGATCACCAGGGACACCTCACTGAAGGCGGCGGTGGCAGGAGCCGGAACCGCGGAGGACCAGGCACAGGTGGCCCTCACGAACGGGATGGTCATGACAAAGATGTACTACGGCGATTCACCCTACCAGAATCCTCTCATGTACCTGGACATCCTGCCAATCTACCGGGCCGCAGATGTCATGACCCCTCTACTGCTGATCGACGGTACCGGGGATCAGGCGGTCGAACCGGCAGGGGTGATGAACACCTACCGGACATACGTGGAAGAGAGCCAGGCGCCGGTGAGGTACATACGGTTCCCGGGAGAGCCGCACCATCCCGCACAATATGTCCACCAGTACAGGAAAGTGCAGGAGGAGCTCGACTGGCTTGACAGATACCTCCTTGCATAACCATTTTTTTTAGATGGCCTCATTTGTGCAGGAGACCCCTTCCCGAACATGAACCGTATTTGGTTCGACAGATCCCAATTATCGCTTTTTTCTCTATGGAAACAAATATAAAAATTGATGTCAAATCCACAAACATGAGAAAACTTATTTATGCATTTCTTTTTTTCACAACCGTTATTGCAGTCATCGCATCCGGCTGTATGGGTTCCTCCGAACCGGGCCCTGCCGAAACCGCAGTTCCCACCGTGACTGCTGAACCAACCGCCGTGAATCCTGCTCCTGGCCTTGTCCTGATCGATCCCGACTCGATGGCGATGGAGACCCGGTTTAAGTACGATGACAAGACCGGGAAGGCATATACATCTTCCCAGCAGCAGGAGATGAACACGATGGCAGTCTGGCTGATGAAGACCCAGGAGAAGAACGATTATTACTTTGGCACCACCTCGCTTGGCGGCTCGGGATCGCTTGAGAGGGTCCTTCCTGCCTCCGGGAACAAGTTCATATTCGTAACAGTCCGTGCCTCGGTGCTGAAGGGTTATGCATACTCTCCCCCGCACTGGGATTTCAGCCTCACTGACCAGGACGGCAATATCTATGCGGCGAAAAACGTGCTCTGCGAGGATTACGAGGGCAGGGAAGTCAGCCTGCTTGTCGGTGACGAACCGCTTGTATATGAGCACAACGTTGAGATCTCGAATTTATACAAGATCCAGGATCTTGCAAAGATCTATGTCCAGCTCAAACTCCCGTATAACGAGAACGATAACCAGCAGGCGGTCATTGTCTTTGAAGTGCCGGAGAACTGCAACAGGGATTATTCCTATGTCAATCTCGATCTTGCTATCTCTGATGCAAAATGGTCGCTTGCACCTGTCCATTGCACCGTGAGCGTCACGAAGGATCAATTTGGGAAGGTGAAGGCCGTATTCCAGGGAGGGAGCGGCGTTGACTCCATCAGGAGTATAACGCTCCGCGTATACAAGGACGATGGCAGTACCGAGGATACATCCATCGAACCGCTGGTGAACGCGGAAGGTGAGATCCAGGGCACGAAGGGTGTGGAGAACCGTGTGCAGGTGATCGTGAACCATTATTCGGGATCGCAGTTCCTTGTGTATGATCAATATGTGAAATCACGCACCTACATGTGAAGGCCGGGGGGAGATGTTTTCTCCTTTTTTCATCATATAAAAAGCTATCAAACCAGCCTTTAAATATGATAAAAACGTCAAAACGGGCATCGCCTCAGACGGGCGAGAAGCCCTCGCAGTTGCCGTTTCGTACCTACAGGATGTTTTGGTCATGGGGGTGTGAGAAAGGCCGCTCACGGCCCGATATCTCTCTTTGATATTTGCTTTGTTTTGCAAAATATCGAAAATACAGGCTTTTTTGAAAAACTCAAAGATCCTCCCTGTTTTCAGGGCAAAATAAGGTCAAATTGGGCTTATTTTGGAGGATCTCACCTGCGCCCCGGGATCTTGATCCGGAAGAGATCATGAAGGGCGACTGAGCACGCATGGCAGACAACAGCGAGTTCGGCACCGTCATTGAAAAAAAGGCACGGGAATTCCTGAAGAGACTGCCTGAAAAAACCCGGCGAATCGTTGTCGACAAAATTCTTGAACTTAGAATCGAT
>Ga0272441_10005594_pt1 | contig 21698 bp, 20 predicted proteins | sample SSMProp6N_FD_193582 | JGI IMG/M metagenome (GOLD analysis project Ga0272441, IMG submission 193582) | Marine sediment archaeal communities from Little Sippewissett salt marsh, Falmouth, MA, United States - SSM-Prop-6N | ecosystem: Environmental > Aquatic > Marine > Wetlands > Sediment ... | reverse complement strand
ACAACAAAAATGCGAAAGTTAATTGGCAATTCACAACTGATGATGCTCGGATAAAATTATCACGACTTTATCCGACAATTGAGAGTTGACATGACACTAGTGCATGTATGGTAAACCTGTAGTCGCCCTTATGTTGAGGGAGAACACTCACAGACATTTCCGAGCACGCATCACGATCTGCACATAAAATATTACTTTTTGGATTTATCACATCGGGGTCAAATACGACGGTTATGTCATCTGGCACGTCTTCTGAGTATAAAAGAATTTGATATTCATATGGATTAAGACGGGGGTGACAATCTGTAACATGAACTTCAGCAGTAAAACGTTCTGTACTCCGTGTAGTATTATCTTTAATGGGATGAACATAAATATTAAAATCACTTGGGGAGTTCAATATATCAAAATACAAGCTTACTCCTTGTCCCACTATGAGAGTAATTATCCCAATGATCGCGGTAAGGTACCATCTGTTATCACTTATCATAAATATCACACCATAAAGGAAAAATTGATAACTATTAGAGCTATTTTTAATATTATACCCACATTTCGCATTAACGCCCAGAAAGGCTCTGTAGTTCCCTTTCTGTGAAATATTTAGAGACATCGAACCAAGCATTTTGCCTCATTGTGATAAAGTTTATACTTTAAGGACTGAATGCGAAATATGGGTTTTACCTCTAGCGTCTCTGTTAGGTGCGTCAAACCAGTGCCCCATATATCAAAGTGGATAAATAAATCTCATGACTCATATACGATGTCATCTAGGTAAATGGTACAACCGCTTGGATTGTCGTCCTGATCTACGATCAAACAGAATCCGCCTATAACGCTGCTCAGATCTTCATCACTTAGATCTATAGTATATTCGACCCATGAAGAATTCAACTTCTGTACACCTAATGTAATCGCAGGACTGATGGAATCTTCATAAGTGTTCCCTGTGATTCCGCCTACCATGAATTCCACATTTTCTCCACCGTTTTTCCCCTTCGCCCAGAAAGTCAACTTCCTTGTCCTAGTTCCAGACAAGTCCATTCCGGATTTTTCACCCCAGTTGTACTTTGGATACTGCCAGTATATGCCGGCCCAGTCTGTTTCTCTAGATCCTTCTGCTGAATATTCGACCTTTACGCAATTAGAACCTGAATGACATCCAGTATTCCAATTATCATCTACAGTTAGATCCTGCCAATCGCCCATCCAACCGGTTGGATAAAACATCTCTTGAACATCGACGATTACTTCACCTGCACAAGGAGTGATTACGAGGGTAGCGCACATCAATGCTAACAAGATTACAAACAGTGATTTTCGAAACATCTGCATTTCACCCATAATACTGGGATTGATCAAATATAAAACATTTTTGGATGAATCTCATGCATATAATATACCAAGCAAATGAACACAATTAACACTTATGAAATTAGATCCCATTCGCATCTATTGGCATGTTCTGATTACATTTCCAACAACATGAGTTATCCAAAGGGCATTAACTAAATTATTTTTCTATATATATGTTAAATATCTTCTCGCCAACGGCACAGATGATTTCCCCCAAAGTCTCGATCGTCAGATCATCCTGCTAGAAAAGAATTTTAATCACACCACGACATATACTACCTCGTGGTGAACCTAGCTAAAACCTTTCTTAGCCTGAAGAAGAGCGAGATTGCCATCCTCAAGGCAGTAGAACAAGGGATGCGCCGTTATGAATGGGTGCCCTTACCGGACGTAATCCAGATGTCAAAGCTCCAGCCCAAAACTGCAGAATACAACCTCAGACGGCTGGCTGGCCGAAACCTCGTCTACAGAACCGGGGACCCTTACGAGGGCTACCAGATAGGTTTCTTCGCCTACGACATCCTCACCCTGGCAGATCTCGTGGAAAGAGACGAAATATCCTCCCTGGGCGAGGTGCTTGGCGTTGGCAAGGAATCCGTGGTATACGGCGCTCTTGGCCCTGCTGATGGCAAGATTAGAACGGATGAAAGTTGCGAATACGAGTTCGAAGCGACAGAACCAGGGTCGGCTGTGACGGACGAAGGGGTGATAAAAGAAGATGGAGACGCTGAAACCAAGGATAAAGAAACATCAGTGGACTATCGAACTTCGAAAGATGGATCTGGTGATGAAGTCGTTGACTCTTGTGACATTCTCGCGGATGAAAGCCTGACGCCCCTTGCCATAAAATTTCATCGCGAGGGGCAAACCAGCTTCAAACACGTAAGAAGGGTCCGAGACCACCTGACTGACGTGCCGAAGTGTCCCTGGATTCATGCTGCCAGATTGGGCGCAAGAAAAGAGTTCCGAATCCTAAAACTGCTCTATCCAGAAATCTCGGTGCCCAGACCCGTAGCTATAAACCGGCATGCAGTAGTGATGGAACTCCTGGGCGGGGTTGAACTTTACAAGGTAGACCTGACCAACCCACAAGAGTGTCTGGACATTATACTAGAAGAGGTGAAACTTGCCTGGAAGAAGGGAATTATCCATGCAGATCTGAGCCCTTATAACGTTCTCATAGTCGACGAAGAGGTCAAGATCATAGATTGGCCACAAGCCGTAAACAAAGGCCACCCTGAAGCACAAGAACTCCTCCGAAGAGACCTAACGAACGTGGTCAACCACTTCCAACGAAAGTATCACCTGGAGACGACCTTGGAAGACGCCGTCTCTTTTGTCCAGGGTGAGAAAGGGCCGTAGGTGAGGTGATATCCAAGATGATCTTTGGCGTTGACATCGCCAGCGGCTCGCCCAAAGGAAAGCGGCCCCCAAGCTACGCCCTCTTCATATTTGGCGGCGAGATTGAAGAAAAACACCCAATGATCAGCAGGCAGAAACTGATCCGGCTGATAAGACAGATGGCGCCCGAGATCGTGGCCATAGACAACGTCCACGAACTTGCTTCCAGTAGAATCGATCTCATACGTTTCCTAAGACAGATGCCGCCATCCGCCAAACTGGTCCAGGTGACTGGAGGCGAAGACCTGGTGGCTCTGCCAAAACTTGCCCGATGGCACGGGATCGCTTTTGATAGGCTTAACCCAATGGACGAAGCCGAGGCTTGCGCCCGATTGGCTGCAAAAGGGGTCGGCCACGTGGTATCGGCTTTTGAGAACAAGACCTGGATCAAAGTGAGCCGGAGAAGGTCACCAGGAAAGGGCGGATGGAGCCAGAAACGCTATTCTCGAAAGATCCACGGCTCTGTCAAAAGCGTCTCAAGAGAGGTCGAAGACGAACTGCGCAGTTCAGGGTTCCAATACAACATCAGATCTGTTGAGGGCCTCGGCGGCTACATCAGATCTGAGTTCGTGGTGGAGGCCCCAAGAGAGAGGGTTCACGTAAGATCTGGATACAGGGGCGACGCTCAAGTCAAAGTCGAAGGGGTAGCGCGACCCAGGCTCAAGTTCGAACCACTGCGTCCCAAAAGGGGCTACATCATCGCCGGGATCGATCCAGGAACGACCACGGGAATTGCCGCCTTGAACCTGGATGGCGATCTGATTGACCTGCTCAGCGCAAGAGCCATGTCTCCCTCGGACGTGACCGAATGGTTGGCCGAAAGAGGTAAACCTCTGATCATAGCCACCGACGTTTTTCCCACGCCTGGCGCTGTGGAGAAAGTAAAACGATCTTTCAACGCGACACTTTACTCTCCTGGGGCAGACATGCCCTCCGAAGAGAAGATCGCCCTTGCAAAAGGTTACGGTTACCGTAACGATCACGAAAGGGACGCTCTTGCCGCTGCGGTCAGCGCCTACAAGAAGTACAAGAACAAGTTCCAGCGGGTCGAGAAGAAATGTCCTGCGGAACTGGACCCCGACGAGATCAAGGCACTGATGGTTCGGGGTAGGTCCATCGATCAGGCCATATCGGATCTGGCAGCACCTCCCATAGATGCGACTCCCCAAGCAGTTCCTGAAGACGTGGTGGATTCGGACGTTGCGGCCTTAAGAGAAAAAATCCGCAGGCAAGCAGACCAGATAAGGCGGCTTAAGGAGTACGTCAAAGACCTGAAAGGAGAAGTTGCCAAGTCAGGTGCGGAACAGAAACGGCTGGAAAGATCGATCGAGAGGCTCAAGGACAAATCCAGCCGCGAGATCAAGCGAGATCGCGAGATCAGGATTAGGGAAAAGGAGATACAACGTGTCAGAAACCTCTTGCGTTTGGAGCGAAGAAAGAACAGGAGACTGACGTCTCGACTGAAACGAGTAGATAGGGCAAAACGGCTCGAAGAAGAGGCCGTCGGAAGGCCCGTCAAAGAGATCGAAGCATTCTCAAAAGAAGCAATATTAGAGGCAGTCCATCAATTCGATATAGAGAAAGGCGACGTGGTTCTCTTAACTGATGCGAGCGGGGGAGGTCCTCACACTGCAGATCTATTGATCGAAAGAGAAGTCGAGGCTGTGATCGTCGAAACCGATATGATGGCGCCGATGCAGAACTATTTCATGGATCGCGACATCCCTGTCTTAAGCTCAAAAAACGTTCCTGTAAAGCGAGTGGCAGGAGTTGCGCTCATCGATCCCGAAGACCTTGAGGCAGCAAAGGAAGTCTGGGGCGCAAGGAAAATAGAACGAGAAGCCGAAAAGAAGGTGGAATGGCTTGAAGGTCTCGTTCAGGATTACAGGGCCGAACGCCGAAGGGACGAGCGCCAAAAACGGAAAGAGCGCGATATTTGAACCATCGTAACAGATGGAGATTCTTGCTTATTTTTTCTGCTTAGGGCTCGTGAGGAAATAACCTTGTCATATGAATGTTGTGTGATTATTATACTGAGACTGCCCCATGTCGTTTTCATGTAATGGCCTTAGACGTTTATGCGTAGGTTATTTCGCTACGGGCCCTTATTCCCGATTGGTCATATTATTCTGTCGCGAAGTCATCAAAGCCGATGACATTTTGCCGTGGCAAATGGACCTTGCGCTAACGTTCCCATTTTCATTTCAATTTCAATTTCTACTGTCGGCGCCAGGGTCATATGCATTTCATGGGACTGGCATGTACTCGAAAGTCACAAGACAGCTCATCCAAAGGCCATTTGGAGATGTGGCCGGAATGATCACTCTGGCATATTTCGTCCTTCGTGACACTCGGCTATAAATTCCGCTCTGATGAAAGGGTAGCGTTTTTAAGGAGACTGCCCTATCCTGCCACCTATCATGCTTACCGATGACATCTTAAGATTGAAAGAGGAGCAAAACGCCGTCATACTGGCCCACAACTATCAACCCGGCGAGATTCAGGACATAGCCGACCTTCTCGGCGACTCTCTGGAACTCAGCCGGGCTGCCACCCAAGAAGACGCCGATGTTATAGTCTTCTGCGGTGTCGATTTCATGGCCGAGACTGCGGCAATCCTCTCTCCAGAAAAGAGGGTGATCATGCCAGAGTCCAACGCAGGATGCCCCATGGCTCACATGATCACCGCAGAGAGACTCAAAGACTTCAAGCGAAGGTATCCTGAAGCTGCCGTGGTCTGTTACGTCAACTCGCCCGCCGAGGTAAAAGCCGAAAGCGACATCTGTTGCACGTCTGCCAACGGGGTCGAGGTGGTCGCCTCCCTTTCACAGAAGCAGGTCATCTTCGTTCCAGACAGAAACCTGGGCCATTACGTCTCCAGATACACTGACAAAGAGGTCATTCTCTGGGACGGGTACTGTTACGTTCACGACCATTACACCTTAGAAGACGTCCGGAAAGCCAAAGCCGCCCATCCCAAGGCCGAACTTCTCGTTCACCCTGAGTGCAGGCCAGATGTGATCGAAAAGGCCGATTTCGTTTACAGCACTTCGGGGATCGCAAAACACGCCCAAGAAAGCCCGGCCAAAGAGTTCATCATCGGAACAGAAGTTGGAATGAACCACCGGTTGAAGAAGGAAAACCCCGGAAAGGAGTTTTATCCACTGAGCGAGAGCGCCATCTGCACAGACATGAAGAAAACCACCCTTGAGAAGCTTCATAGATCCCTGGAAACTCAGGAACCCAGAGTCGTTGTGCCAAAAGAAGTAGCGGACAAGGCTCGAAATGCCATCGAAAGGATGCTGGCGATCTGATGGTCACAAATGCGAAAAATCTTATAAGCAAGATAGAGACCCTTCGGATCTTGCGACCTACTCAGGTTCGATCTAACCGAAAAGTATCTTATAAGAAAGAGTATGGACACACCCTGGTGATCGCATATTAGATGCATGAACGCGCGCCAGTTGCGCTATCCGCTCATAGTCGGCAGCGTCCTTCTCTTAATCGCGGCCGTATACAGCGATGCCCAACGATGGAACTCTGAGCCCCTGATAGAGTTCGTTGGCATGGTATCGATTATGACGACCGCCGCGATCTGGTGGAAGTGAGTCAAATCATGTTTTCCAGATGTCACTTTTGATCATCATCACACCCCTCCTGTTACCGAAGTGACGGGCATCCTGCCCGATGGATCGCGACACCTTCGCCCTCAGTGAGGGAGCTTGGGCGAAGGCGGATCAATTGATCAAACGATTAACGAAGGTTTGTATCGACCTTCTACGCCCTCATCCTCTTGCAAATTGTCACCTATATCCTCAGATTTTGCGCGAGCTTTGGCTCTTCGTTGGGTGGTTTTCCTTCCCAATGTCAGATATTCCAAGAGCTCTTCAGGAGTGTCTGGAAGATCCGAGAGGTCAGCGCCACAGATCCAGACCACCCCCAACTTTTGCGTCGAGCAGGTCAGCCATATCTCTAGCAAGGGTGCTGCCTCTGAAAATATCCTTTTCGGTGAAATCGATTTACAAGAGGGCACGAATACAGTTTCTATCGAATTCTGCGTCAATGGACCCATTCACCTGCGTCTCCACCAGCAAGAGGCATCTTAAACATTTCAGTTCCACCGCAAAGCCTATTATCGGAAGGGATCGTTCCGGGCCACCATGGCTAATCTCAACGTAGCTGTTCTCGGTCCACTGGGTTACGCCAAGGATCTGGGCAAAAAGGGGACAATCTCGGACATCACCTTCTACAACCTAAAAAGAGGCGAGGACACCGTTACATTCATAGAGCCCACCAGATATCCTGAACGGCTCGCACCCTTATTCTTTGCAACTTCCTTGGCCAGTAAGGCGCTCTTGGTGGTGGAAAAGATCGATGCCACATTTGGCGAAGTGGTGATCATGCTCCAGTGTCAGGGGATCAAAGAAGGATACATAGTCTTGAGAAACTACCTAACTTCTGAGCAGCTTGCACCTTTGATCAAGGACTCGTGCATTGAAGGATACGAGTTTGTAGAAGACGATGCAATCGCCCTTCGAGAAAAGATCCTTGAAGACACAAACAAGCTCGACTCAGAACCGCCATCTGATCAGAAAAGCGGCACAATCCCAGTGGACCATTTCTTCAACGTCCGTGGAATTGGGACCGTGATATTAGGTTCGGTGACAAGTGGTGTGATCAGAAAGCACGATACACTTCGGGTCCTTCCAGGTGACAGAACGGCACAGGTCAGGTCGATCCAGAAACATGATGACGATTTCGATTGGGCAGCTCCAGGAGACCGGGCTGGGATCGCTCTAAAGAACATCGACGCAGAAGACCTGGACAGAGGCGCGGTCCTGACAAACGATGAGTCGATCAAGGCCGAGTCTTCGCTAAATGCAAGGGCAGAACTGGTTCGTTACTGGCCTTCACCCATGAAAACGGGGATGGTCCTCCATATAGGCCACTGGATGCAGTTCGTCCCGGCAAAGGTAATTTCTGTAGAGGACGAAGGCGACTTTCGAAACCCCATCCTCGGGCTGGAGCTGGAAAAGCCTATGGTCTACATGCCAGGCGATAGCGCCGTGATCCACTATCTAGAGGGCGAAAAACTAAAGGTTGCAGGAACCCTGAAGCTTCCGTGACGGATCCTCATCCCGATGGGCGATAGTTATTCGCGAAATTATTGGATAGCGGCCCAACGACTCGATTTCGATCACTCCAAGAGAACGGCAGTTCCGCTGGCAGAGACCATGAGCATGCTTCCGCCCTGCCCTACGGTTTCGTAATCGAGGTCGACGCTCAAGATGGCGTTTGCACCCAGCCTTTCGGCCTCTTCTGCCATCTCCTGAAGGGCGATCGCTTTTGCCTTTCTTAACTCGGCCTCGTAGGCGCCAGATCTGCCGCCCACTATGTCTCTGATCCCCGCAAAGATGTCCTTGAATAGGTTTGCGCCCAATATGGCTTCGCCGCTCACGATCCCAAAGTATTTGACTGCCTTTATTCCTTCAACGCTAGGAGTTGTCGATATCAACATGAGGTTTCACCACTCGAAGAGTTGGTCGCACCCCGACTTAGTATCTTGCGATCCAAGTTCTAAAAATTGTAACGGTTGGGGCAGACATTACGCAGTTGTTCCACGATTGTCAACTATCACTGGTTCAAGCCGATTTGCCACCGGAGCAGCTTTTCTTGAACTACATACCGGAAGGATTTGTCGATCAAAAGGCCCAAGAGGCCAAGGACGATCATGTAGAGCAGAACCATGTCCATTCTGTGGAGCGAGTAAGAATCCCACATCCTGTAACCAAGACCGCTCCTGGTGCTGGCGCCAAACATCTCGGCCGCCACGATGCACATCCAAGCGATCCCCATAGCGATCCTGATTCCCGCAGCGATCGAAGGGAGCGCTGAAGGAAAAGCCACATACCTTATCAAGTCCCGATTTTTGGTGCAGCCCAAGACCATGGCCGATTCCACATAAACCCTGGGGACTGCCTTGAAACCAACGTAAGTGTTGATCAATATGGGAAAGACCGCGCCCACGAAGACTATGAACCCGGCAGCCTGGGGCGTGAGCCCAAACCAGATTATGGCGAAGGGAATCCAAGCCAATGGCGGAATCGGCCTAATAAGCTCGACGATCGGGTCGAAAACCCTGTCGGCTACCTTGGACCAACCCATTGCCATCCCAATCGGCATCGCCACCAAGAGCCCTGCCACAAGTCCGATGAGGAAATGGAGAAGGCTGACAGGAAGGTCCACCCAGAGGATGGTTTGCCAGTGACGAATCAAAGCATCCAACACTTGGAAAAAGCTCGGAAGTGCCAAGGGGTTATCGATGACCATGGCTGCGAGCTGCCAGGCGATCACGAGTCCCAGAACTGAGAGTGCTTCGATCCCATGTTCGGTCGATTCGTCTCTGATGGTATTGGCTAATTTCAGCGCTATTTCCTCCAATGTTCGTTTTGGCCGTTAATCTATATTTCGTGGACTTGCAGTTCTACATTCTGGCAAGAACCAATTAGTGTTATCTAATTGGTTCCCGACTATAATTGGTTCTCAGCCACACCGCTCTAAGCCACCTTGTCATAGAAAGTGGTGTCAAAGATCTCCTCTTGCGTCAGAAGATGATCTGTATATCCAAGGTCATACTGGACCGCCGCAAACTCCATCACAGAGGGTATGATGGTGTTGGGGTCGCTGATCCAAGCACCGTCCCAAGTCTGGATGGAATACACAATAATGTCCAGATCTTGACCGGTCTTTTCAGAGTAGATCTTTGCAGCCTCATCTGGATGTTCGTTGATATAATCTGTGGCTTTGATGTGGGTCTTTATGATCTGCTCTACGAGCTTTGGCTCTTCTCTCATCAGCTCGCCGCTCACAACAAGGCAGCAACAGGCGTGGTTTGGCCACATCTCGCCTGAGGGAACCACAGACCTTCCGTTCTCTTCAAGCTCTATGATGGAAGGAGACGGATGGGGAAGGAATACGGCATCAACCCTGTTTGCAGAGATGGCTGTAACTGCATCGCCAGGTCCCATGGACTTTATGTCGATCTTGTTAGGATCTACCCCGTTGTCCTTGAGCCACTTCTTCATGACGGTGTCTTGAATTGATCCAGGCGGGAAAGTGGCAACTTTCAGGCCCACTAAAGATTCAGGTCCCGTGTAATCCAATTCTGGCCTCACTACCAGATCGGATCCGTTCTTCTGTACTGCAGCCGCGATCTTTGCGTCCAAGCCCTGGCCTATGGCGCTTATGGGAGGTGCTGCGCCCACATAGGCAATATCCAGTTCGCCAGCCAACATGGCCTGCATCTCAGGCGGGCCAGAGGGGAACTCAAAGTCCACGATTTTCTCTATCCCAAAGGGTTTAAGGTCCTCAAGCCACCATCCCTGCTCCATTGCCACCATCTCTGCGACTTGGTGGGTGCTGGGCTGGTATCCGATGCAAAGGACGGTCTTATTCTCCTCGGCGGATTCCATGCAACCCAGGGCGAATATCGCAACCAATGCCACCGCCAGGGTTGCTACCAGAATATCTCTCCTCAACTCGTCATCACCTGACGAGGGGGTGTAAGGAGTCTGTATAAAGCATTTTCCGATAAAGGGTCGATTCATTCCCAAAAGTACTAATATTTGAGAGAGATTCTACAATAGTGTGACATACGCCGAGAGGTTGATGAAAGCCTCCTTCCTGTCAGACGAGACTTTGCGTGGTACCTTAAAAGAGGTCCTTTCAGAGATGGAACTGAGCGCCAAAGAGTTCAGCGAGATCTCAGACATCCCTCAAAGCACCCTTTACAAGATCCTATCAGGCCACAGGGAGCCCAACATAACCACCCTTCGGCAGATCGTGAAGGCGATAAAGCATCTCGAAGGCTCTGAAGGGGGTTTCATCGCAGTTATAGCAGCCCGCCCGGTACTCGACGAGATCCGGGAAAAGAAGATGAAGATTGGGGACAATCTCCTCACGCTCAGGGAATACTCGGCCACAAACATCGAAGAAGCCATCATAGCTGCATTTCGGGCCGAAAGAGATGGGGCGGCAGCTTTAGTATGCGCCCCAATAGTCAGCCCAACCGTCGAAAAGCTCCTCACAATCCCCGTGGCTACAATAATCCCCAAAGAGAGCCTGATCAGAGCGATCGAGGTTGCGGCACGAAAGATCGAGTAAGACCAAAGTAAGCGGAGCTGAATAGATCCGGCGACGCCCCCAAAGAAAATCACGACTTCAACAGTTTTTATAGAATTTGTTCGCCTTTTGCAAAGACGCTTGACGCTCACCAAAATGCATTTATGCAGAGCCTCAATATTCACCAAAGGGGTTTATTGATGAAGACAGTCACACTGATCACGTTACTTGCCATTTTGTCTATTTGCACTCTCGCCCATGGAGAAGAGGCCCTGAGCGTGAGCGGTGATTTTGGGAGGGCGTGGCTTAAGAGCCTGCCTTCAGAGCCCGAACCTGCCAATTCAAATGAAACCAGCGGCCTTTGGAACTGGGGTGGAGTTCCCAAAGGTTACAAAGTGATCGACGGTGCCTTGAAGCAGGACACTACAGTTGAATCTGAGAGCAATTATTATGAAAGTATATGGATGAGCCCGTTCCAGGAGCCATTGGTGCTCAACGATAGCGCTAAGCTAAACGAATCCCTTTCGCCATTCTACTCAGACGATCCTTGGGTATTGGCCCAGCATTACGAGCGTCCAGTCAGCGCCCCAATTGATTACTGACCTATCCCTTCGAGACCAAGAACATTCAGCTGCCCAGGAAAGCTCGCTCTACGAGTTCAGCCGATAGACAGGACGAACGGGCATCCGGCATTCCCAACCAATCTTGCAGTTCGTCTCTTCGTTTTCTTCTAGATCGATCCAAGTGCAAGATAGGAGATATCCCGTTGGCAAGCAGCCAGATCCTCTTCAGAGATGATCTCCCAAGTTTGCGATCGATTCCAATATCAGATTTGGCTTTACCAACGAGCGTCTGACCACATCATCTCTGTATTTTCCAGTCTTCACCAAAATTCCGCTCATCCCAACCTTTTGAGCCCCGCCCACGTCGGTGTTTATGTCATCACCGATCATTGCAGCCTCTTTTGGCACGGCACCGATATCCTGGAGCGCCAATCCGAAAAAGTCAGGGGATGGTTTTCCCATAACCTCTGCCACAGTTCCCGTGGCGTACTCAAGACCCGCAACGAAAGGTCCTGCAGCGAGCTGTAGTCCGTTCGACCCCATCCAGTACCGATCCTTCTCAAGTGCGATGATCTGGGCGCCACCCATGATCAGCCTAAATGACTTGTTGAGGAGGTCGAAGGTGAAACGGTCTTCAGCATCTCCTATCACCACGAAGTCGACGTCTTCTTCTGCGAAGGTTACACCAGCGTCCTCGAAGTCGTTCTTGACGTCTCCTTTGGCGGCAAGAAAGCACGTCTTGTCTCCAGCACTCATTATGCGCTTAGCCGCCGCGATGGCAGGGGTGAATATGAACTCTTCTGGAACAGAAAATCCCATTGTCACCAAGAATGCTGCAAGAGTGCTTCTTGACTTGGTGGTGGTGTTCGATACGAACCGGTAGTGGTAACCGTTATCCTCAAGGAAACTTATGCTCTCTTTTGCGCCCTCAATGGGCTTTTTGTTGACGTAGAGGACGCCATCGAGGTCAATCAGAAAGGATTTCGCGTTCATCGTGCCATAAACCTCCAGATATATGACTGAAAATATCACACTCAATTATAGTCGAGAACCAATTAGATGAAACTAATTGGTTTTCGCCAGAATAGTGCTTAACGATATGAATAGGCCAAATCTCAAACTCTTACTAGTTAGAGATTTGTCCGAAAGGTATCGTTAAACACGATATGACTGAAGACTGCCGCCCACAATTTGTTTCTGACTCATGATTTAAGGAAGTTCGCATTTCGCACCATCAGAAATCGAAGAGTGATTTCTGACTCTCCTTTTTTTGGAGAACGATCCGATCAGGTAGCTCGATCTCGCCGTACTTGCCGCCACCGCCAGGCTTTACGATAACATCACCGGATCTAAAAGCCTCAATTGCCTCAGTGACCTTTGGCTCGATTTTTATCTGGGATAGGTCCGCATACAATAACACCTCGATCTCGGTCCTCTCTTTGACAAGCTCGTTCCATCGCTTCTGGACTCCTGCCGTGTAAGGGCTCTTGTGGCCAATGGCCATCGCTATTATCTCAGCAAGAGGGATCAAATGAGTATAAGGCGGCCTGTAATCTGGATGTTCTGGTTGGGCGCGGTCTGCCAGCATATCTACCCGATCTCTCACACCAAGCTTAATCCTGCCACCACATTCGCATCGGCCCCTTCGCGCATCCATCTCGCCCGCGGTATAATGTTTGTAACACCGGGTGCAAGCTGTCCTGTTGTACTTTCCCTCTTCTGGGTAAAACCCCACGTTAAGAGTGGACTTTCTTCCACCTTTTCGCCGGATGGCATTTTCCAGCTCTTCAAACGAAGGTTCCTTTATCTCCATCTGGTTGAACTCTCGACCCAGCTTGTTAGACCAGGGCGAGTGAGCATCCGAGTTTGTCAAGAAAGTTTTGTCCTCAAGCTCAGATATTTTGTCGGCGTAATCGGAGTCGGCGCTCAAGCCCAATTCCACGAAGGAAATTTGATCTGCAAGATCGCCGTAACAATCCCGAATAGATGAATAATGGGCGTACATCCCAGTCCAAGGCGTAAAGGCATGGGCAGGACCTATGAGACAATTAGCTTCGATCGCGGCATCTGCAATCTCGGCCGCAGTCATGTGCAAGGAGGGTCGGCCGTTAGAGTCAATATCTTTGGAATGAGGCGAAAACGCTTCCCTTAGTTCCTGGACTTTTGAGATTTCGGGGACGAGCACGAGATGGTGAGCCCTTCTGGAATCTTCAACTTCTGTCGTCAGGACAAAGAAAGTTTCTTCCAAAGAGAACAATCCCTTATCTTCTCGAAGCCCTTTGACATCAGCGATCCATCTGGGATGAAGACAGTCTCCGGTGGCAACGACCCTTATTCCTTTCTTTGCAGCTTCTCTTGCAATTGTGGGAAGGTCCATCCTGTTCGAAGTGGCTTTGGAATATTTGGAGTGAATGTGAAGATCGAGATTGGCCCTCATCATCTTTTAGCACGGTGACATCAGGATAAACCCTTTATGCCTGCCACGCTAATTGTTGACGTGGTGACTTCTAACCTCAAAGATATACTTGAAAGCGTCTTGAGTGATCGTATCACATTAGATGAAGCGGTCTGCCAGATCAAACTCGTAAATTACAGGAAGATAGCAGATCTTGCCAAGATAGATCATCGCAGAGCAGACCGGATCGGAATTCCAGAGGCTATCTTGGCCGAAGGCAAGAGACCCAAGGACTTGGTGGAAATAGCCCTTGCCTTCCTGGAAGAGTCAAGAAAGGTCATCATCACTCGCGTATCAGACGAACAACTGGAAGCTCTGCGCAAAGCACCTTTCCCCAAAGATGCGAGTATGAAATGGGAAGAAAAGGCCAGAGCCGTTGTGTTCGCCAGGCAGGACTGTGGTGAAGGCTGCAATATCCGGCCCAAAGGCGGCAAGGTGGGAATACTGACCGCCGGAACCGCCGACATTCCCGTGGCTGAAGAGGCAAAAGTCACCGCCGAGGCGATGGGCTGCGAGGTATTGACCGAATATGATGTGGGTGTAGCCGGGATTCATAGGCTATTTCCCTCGCTAGAACGTATGATGACTGCAGACGCCTTGGTGGTTGCGGCGGGTAGAGAAGGGACTTTGCCCACGGTAGTGGCAGGTCTCGTGGACGTTCCAGTGATAGGATTGCCCGTATCAACTGGTTATGGTGCGGGTGGCGCAGGCGAGGCCGCCCTTCTTTCCATGCTTCAATCCTGTTCGGTCATGACCGTAGTCAACATCGATGCAGGTTTCGTGGCCGGAGCCTTCGCCGCAAAGATTGCGAACCAAGTCTCAATTCAACGAAATATGTAAAAACGGTCAAGAATATTTATCGGAAAAGTATTTATACCATAGAATAGAGGTGTGAACACGAGCGGGTACACTCATTTTTAACTAACCCCCACTCCCCTACCCGCTCACACCTACTTCATGGCTCTTAACAGGCTGAATATTCGTCATTGTTCACCACAGTTACAATCATAGCATCTCGAACGATCTCATGTCAATTTCTCCTTGAGTTGTGGATCTGAATAGTTCCATCGATCTCTGTAGTGATCAAAAATACCCATACCACATCAATTAGATATAATTCACAAGTAATTTATACGGGAGGACGAATTAGATGACACTAATTAATTCTCGCCAAAATAGTGCTTAACGGTATGGATAGGTCAAATTTCAAAATATTACGAGTTTGAAATTTGTCCGAAAGGTATCGTTAAACGCGATATTTGGCACGGTAGCGAAAAGTTTCACCGATGACTTGCGATCTTGTGAAACTCTTCTCCAGAAGCCTCTTGGGGGTCAACATGGATGACGGCGTTCGAAAGGTAGCTGAGGTTGTGACGAAGCTGGTGCTGCACTTCATTGGCGATATCGTGTCCATCTTTCACTGTGAGATTGGAATCCACAGATATGTTGATCTCAGCATGAAGCCTGTGACCCAGCCACCTAATCCGTATCTGTGTGACATCCAAAACCCCTTCTGTTTGGCCTGCAACCATTCTGATTTGGTCCAACGCTTCGGGTTCGGTTCCGTCGATCAATCTGGAGAAGACGGCCTTTCCCGACTGCCATACGATGGCAAGAATGGCGACGGTTATGAAAATGCCGACAAGAGCGTCGATTTGGGGATAGCCGATCCAGACTCCAATAGCCCCAGCCAATACTGCCAAGCTCGTAAGGCCATCTACCCGAGCGTGGTAACCATCGGCCACCAACGCCGCGCTCTTGATCTCTTTGCCGACCCGAATCCGAAAGAGCGCCACGATCTCGTTTCCCACGAATCCTATCAGCGCTGCACCCACAACCGCCCAGAGCATCTCCACTTCTCTTGGATGGAAGATTCGTTCGATAGATTCGTACCCTATGAAAAGGCCGCTCAGGAGTATGGTGAAGATGATGGCAAGTCCTGCCAAATCTTCCATTCGGCCATAACCGTAGGTAAACCGGTTGTTGGGTGGCTTTTTGGCAAGTGAAAATGCGATCCAAAGGGGGATTGCTGTGGCTGCATCGCCAAAGTTGTGAACAGTATCGGCAAGAAGCGCCATGCTTCCAGAACGCCAGACCACGACGATCTGGATAACGGCAGTTATCATCAAGCCGAAAAAGGACCATTTGACTGCCCAGATGCCCTTTTCAGCACTCAGCAAGGAGGGATCAGCAGGGCCGTGGGCGTGAAAATGGAGGATCCCATGACGACCATTCTCGTGCAGATTGCGAAGATCGTGTGATTCATGAGAATTATGCAAGCTGCGAGAACTGTGTGGACCCTGAGATTGACCATCTTTCTCCATAATTGTGATCATTATCCAGACCTTCATCTTAAATGCGCAAGGAGACCCCGCCCTTTCAGGTCTGGGAGGAATTGCGCCCCCCATCTTATGATGGTCAATATGGTCAAATCCAACACTTTTGCATTTTGTGTGACCCGTTTTCCAGATATGATGTTATGCAAACTGACATTCCCTTTCGAGGACCCACCTACATAACTCAAACCATGTTTGGCATGTCTTACTAATGTCCCCCTTGTCAATCCCATCGATCTGGTTCCCCCATATAGCGATCTTATACCGCCTTTTTTCGGTTGGAATCTGTGTAACTGTCTCCTATGTAACCTAATGGGGGTCCAATAATACAAACCACTTTCAGTCAAGGCACCACCAACCACAGACCTGGCCAGAACAAACTTCGGGCATGAGCCAATTGATTCACGAGTGTTTTTTGAAAGGGACTTAAATATGGACCCCTTGGAGATCATCAATTGCAAGCCAGCTATAACTTCCAGAGACCAAATCCACTTCATCGTAGGCCTCAAAGCTGATGGTAGCAACCTTTCCTGGATCCAAACCGATATCACACCCGCCAAGGGAACGGAAGTTTTCATATTTCGCTTCGAGGAGTGTCCAGATATCAACTGCGCCGGGATCTTGCCACGAAATCTCGAAGGCGCATCCTTCTTGGTTGACCAGAATCATCTTGAGGTGGTAGGGTACATCACTCGATCTGTAAAGGAAGCTTATTCCATCCGTCCCGGCCAAAGACTTTGCCCTTTTGGAGACGTTTTTGGAAATTCCAACATTGCCACCTTCGACCAAGACATACGAGATCTTGGTGGCGTTGTCCACATTCCCTTCGATCGATTCAATCTTCTCGATTTTAGATCCAACACCGTCTTCGTAAGTGCTCCATCCACTTTCCATGGAATCGAGTACAAGGGGCCTGATCACAACGACGTTCAAGACAGAACTCGCCTCGCCTGCGAAGTTAGAACCGATCAAGACATAAGTGGAGTTTTCCTGCGGGTACAAGACCATCTCACCAGATGCAGGCACTTCGCCCAGTGGATCGAGCTTGACGTTGCTGGCGTTGGCGACAGACCAGGTCAACCTCACGGGTTCACCACCATTCACGATGAGGTGATCGGTTCCAAAGCTCTCGATTGTTGGAACTGCCCTCGTGCTGAACTTCCATATAGGACCTTTTGAACTTTTCCCCAATGAATTGGTGGCCGTTATCTGCCAGTAGTAGGTAATCCCAGGCAAGAGGGGGTCGGTTAGGTTGCAATTTAGGGTGCTCTTTCGACCATCTTCTTCAAATTTGACGGTGGCGGTCAGGTTATCCACTCCAGTTCCAAGAAAGATTTCGTAGTTTATCCGAGAGTTTGGGTCAAGGCCCAAACTGGAGATTACCGGAATCGAGGGCGCGCCGCCTTCCCACCAAAAAGGAGGCGCAAGTCCAATTCCTGAGATGTTTTCAGCAGGATAGACCATAACCGGCACTTCAGGCGAAGGCACAAAGATGTATGCTGCCAGCAAGACAACAAGCAGTGCTACAAAACCTCTTCGCCTTTTGCCGCTGGAAAAGACTCGGTCAACCTTCTCGGCGACGCTCATGGCAGTTTCAAACAGATAGGTCATTTCAAGATCCCCTCGGGACTTATTTTTGGTCCCCCAAACCAGCAATTTCACTTTGAAGGGTATAACAGTTACCGTTGCCGATATATTTTTAAATATATTTAATAAAATCTAAATGGATGTTGAAAACGATGATAAAAAAAAGCGTCACATTAAAACAGTTTAGTTTTATAAGGTGAGGTGGCAACGATCCGTATTTCCCGAGGGCTCGCGCACCTCAGTACAGTATGGAACGCTGGCGGGCTTATCTTCTGAGTTCGGAATGGGTTCAGGAGTATCCCCACCGCTATGGCCGCCACACTCATCCTTGATACAGAAAGCCAAGGTCCGGATTCGAACCGGAGTATAATTGCTGACTGCAAATTGCCACGACTGGCTTATATGATACTGCAGGCAATCGCGTAACCGCTCTGCCACCTTGGCATATCTGTGACTTTTATAAGCTTTACAACCTCAGATTTCGCCCGAGCTCAGCGAAACAGCTGCACGGACAGTTAGTAGTTGCGGGCTAAACACCTCGTTGCCTTGGTGCGTACACCCCAACTCTATCAACCTCGTCTTTTACGAGCGTCCTTAAAGTGGTCTCTTTTCGGGCGCGACTTCGGGCTTAGATGCTTTCAGCCCTTATCCGCTAGCGCGTAGCTGCTCGGCAATGCCTTGTCAGACAACCGATCGACCAGTGGCGCCGCTGGTTTGTTCCTCTCGTACTAAAACCAGCTTACCCTCAGACCACAACACACCCCTAATAGATAGTAACCGACCTGTCTCACGACGGTCTAAACCCAGCTCACGATCTCCTTTAATAGGCGAACAACCTCACCCTTGGCCGCTGCTGCACGGCCAGGATGGAAAGAACCGACATCGAGGTAGCAAGCCACCGGGTCGATGTGTGCTCTTGCCGGTGACGACTCTGTTATCCCCGGGGTAGCTTTTCTGTCATCTAAAACCCCCACCAAGGGGGTAGAGAGGTTCGCTAAACCCGACTTTCGTCTCGTCATTTCTCGCTTTGTGAAATGACGTCAGGCCGACTTATGCTTTTACACTCTTCGTTGGGTTTCCGACCCAACTGAGTCGACCTTAGGGCGCCCTAGATATCTTTTCTAGGGCGTGGCGCCCCACCCAAACTGCCCACCTATTGGTGTCCTCCTCTCGGAGTTAGGGTCGTAGCCACGGAAGGGTAGTATTCCAAGGGTGGCTCCACCCGAGCTGGCGCCCGGGCTTCGATGCCTCCTACCTATCCTCTACATCCGAAACCACAACCCAACAACAGGCTGCAGTAAAGCTCCACGGGGTCTTCACTTCCCATTAGGGGTCCCTAGTCTCTGCACTAGGATGAAAGTTTCACCGGGTTCTAGCTAGGGACAGTAGAGCTCTCATTGTTCCATTCATGCAAGCCGCCAATTAAGCGGCAAGGTACTACGCTACCTTAAGAGGGTCATAGTTACCCCCGCCGTTGACAGGCCCTTCTTCCCGTTGAACCAGGTCTTCAGGTACCTGCACTGGGCAGGACTCAGAGATTGTACTAGCCCTTTCGGGTTTGCAATCTCCTATGTTGTTATTAGACAGTTAGAGCTCCCTAGTCACTGCGACCTGCTTTTCTCAAAGCAGGCACCTCTTATCCCGAAGTTACGAGGCTAATTTGCCGAATTCCCTTAGCTAGATTTGCCCGACACGCCTTAGCCTTCTCAGCTTGGGGCACCTGTGTCGGATCTCGGTACGAACATTCAACTCCCTTTTCACGGGCTCCAGGGGTCAGCTGACTTGAGCCATCACGCATTCACCTGTTTCTCGCCATTACGGCTCTCCGCAGGTTTAGGCGCTTGGACACCCTGACAAAAGGTGCTCAACCTACCCCAAAGCGTCAGTTTCAATGTTGAATGGTACAGGAATATTAACCTGTTTCCCTTTTGACGTACTCGAATTGCGGTACATCTTAGGATCGACTAACCCTCGGCTGACGAACATTGCCGAGGAAACCTAGCCCATTTGGCGATCGGGATTCTCACCCGACTTTGCTGCTACTACTGCCAGGATTTTCGTTTCTGCGTGGTCCACACCTCCTTACGAAGATGCTTCTGCCCACGCACAACGCCTCCCTACGAGATTATCTTGCGATACTCCGTGGTATCGGCAGTCGGCTTAGCCCCGTCCATTTTCGGGGCCCTAAACCTCGACTGGTGAGCTGTTACGCACTCTTTAAAGGATAGCTGCTTCTAAGCTAACCTCCCAGTTGTCTGGGGCCTAGGACACCCTTTAGTGTTAACACTTAGCCGACATTTGGGGGCCTTAACCACGGTCTGGGTTGTTTCCCTTACGGACTGGAAGCTTACCCCCCAGTCCGGACTCCGACCTTCTACGGCGACGACGGTTTTGGAGTTTGACAAGAGATCGAAGGATTTCTCCTCCGGATTCCCCAATCAGTGCTCTACTCCGCCGACAACCTCCAGTCAGGTCATGCTGCGACATGTTTCGGAAGGAACCAGCTATTTCCGGGCTCGATTAGCCTTTCACCCCTAGACACAGGTCACGCGAATGATTTGCATATCAATACCGCTAACGGTCCTCCACGCAGCTTTCGCCACGCTTCAACCTGCCCGCGCCTAGATCGCCCGGCTTCGGGTAGCATCCAAATGACTTCACGCACTTGTATACGTCGCGCCTGTCCGAAGATGCGCGCTTGTCGCTTTCGCTTCGACTTCTCCGTTGAACGGATTAGCCTCGCCATTCAAATGCACTCCCTGGCCCGTTCTTCAAAACGTAAGATATGACGCTGGCATTCAGCATTCGTACCGACGCCTCGCGACGTTTTCCTTCATGCTAAGTATCCTTTAACGCCAAATCGCTCTATCGTCAACAGATTTCAGGCTCTTTGCACCGCCCTCTTTGGGGTACTTTTCAGCTTTCGGTCACCCTACTACTGCGCTATCGGTCTCAAGTCGTATTTAGCCTTGGAAGTTGGTGTCTCCCAAATTTCCGCGAGATATCCGACCCACGGTACTCAAGACAAGGCTCCAATCTCGTCAATTTACATTTACGTGGCTGTCACACTCTATGGCGTGCCGTTCCAGGCAACTTCAACTTCACTGACAAAAATGTATTGAGCCGAGCTTATAACACCACATCTCCCCGAAGGGATTCGGTTTGGGCTCTGCCGTGTTCACTCGCCGTTACTAACGGCATCTCGATTGATTTCTTTTCCTGCCCCTACTAAGATGTTTCAATCCGGGGCGTCTCCGATCCTTACGGATCAGTCCGAAGACTAGGAGTTCCCATTAGGAAATCCTCGGTTCAAAGGTTCCATGCACCTCGCCGAGGCTTATCGCAGCTTGGCACGTCCTTCATCAGCGCTTGAGCCGAGCCATTCACCTGCTGACATAAACAGCATATTGTTCCGCTGAAACTCAGTAAGCGTCTGGGTTGCAAAGCTTATACATGGCATCACACGTTGTCAATTGTCGTATGTCGACAACATCTGCCCTTCCCAAACGAACGTCAAATCGTTTGGTGCATCTTAAATAATGGACTCGCTGGGATTTGAACCCAGGGCCTCCGCCTCGCAAAGGCGGCGCTCTTCCAGCTGAGCTACGAGCCCAGAAACGCTTTCAGAGGCCTTCGGCTATACTGGGTAATTAACCCCCAGCAAATATATAAACATCAATCTCTTGCCCTGGCGACTATTCGGCTCCGACCGATAACACTACACTTCGTAATGCACACAGTTTGCGTGTGCGTCTTTAGGAGGTGATCCAGCCGCAGATTCCCCTACGGCTACCTTGTTACGACTTAACCCCCCTTGCAAAGCCCAGATTCGAATGTGTCAAAATAACACACCCTCATCCAGACCCTACTCGGGTGGTT
>Ga0272441_10005593_pt1 | contig 21702 bp, 12 predicted proteins | sample SSMProp6N_FD_193582 | JGI IMG/M metagenome (GOLD analysis project Ga0272441, IMG submission 193582) | Marine sediment archaeal communities from Little Sippewissett salt marsh, Falmouth, MA, United States - SSM-Prop-6N | ecosystem: Environmental > Aquatic > Marine > Wetlands > Sediment ... | reverse complement strand
CAGTATGCCGCCGGGGACCGCCGGCTGGATTTGGCCAGCGTCCGGATCGCCCACGCCGGCGCGATGGCCTTGGCCGACGGCAAACCCGGACGGTATACGGCCACGGCAACCTCTGCGGACCTCAGCGGCGAGGTGGTGGCTGCGGCCACCGGCTGGTACGACGCGCAGCAAGAGGCGTTTCATGCAGACGTCGATCTGCAACGGGCGGATCTGGGCTTTCTGGCAAGCCGATCGAAGGCGCTGGGGGTAGATGCGCTGGCGAGGTATGCCGGCACGCTCTCAGTGCAAGCCCAAATCGATCGCAGCGCCGCCGGGCAGCCTATCACGACCGGTGGCAGCCTCGCCGCCCGCAACCTGACCGTCGACGGGCAAACGCTTGCCGCAGGTGACGTGCGGGCAACCTGGAAGGGGGTGCAACTGTCGGCCGATGCGACGGATCTTCACGTCGAGCAGGCTCAATTCGAGAGCACACCAGCCACCTTCAGCGCCGAGAACGTGCACTGGCAGACGGGTGAGTTTCTGGTGCTCGACGGGCAGTTCAACGGCACGGCCGACCTGGCGGGTTGCCTTGACGCGATCACTCTGATCGAGAAGCGCGAAGAGAAGCCCGCGCTGACCGGACGTCTGCGACTCAATACTACCTGTGCGACGAGCGGCGCGGTCATGAACCTGAGCGGCCAGGCCGATATCGATCAGTTCGAGGTGGGCGTGGGCGAGCAGGCTGTCCGCCAGCAACGCGTGCAGTTGCAGTATGCCGCCGAAGTCGATCAGCAAAGCGAAAAAATCACGCTCGGCAAGACGCGTATCAGCTCGGCGCCCTTCTCGGCCGAGGTTGCCGGCACGGTCGAGCAATACAAGAGCGCCGGCGTGCTGGCCCTGTCGGGGCGTTATGACGCTTCCTGGCAGGAGTTGACCGCCATCTTGCACGAACTCGTGCCTGCGACGGCAAAGACCGTCATTGTATCCGGCAAGAGCGCGAGTGAATTCCAGATCACAGGGCCCCTCCACCAGCCGGACTCCGAGCCGACCTTTGGAGGTCTGGCCGGCGGCATCGATATTGGGTGGACCTCGGCGGAACTCTACGGCGTGTCGTTGGGGGCAGCCAAGCTATCGCCGGAGCTCGGCAACGGGCAAATCACCTTGCCGCCGGCGAAGATCCCAGCCTCGCAAGGGAACGTCATTCTGGCCGGCCTGCTCGACCTGCAACCGCTCGTGATGACGCTCAAGATGCCCAGCCGTACGGACGTGCTCGACGATGTTGCGATCACTCGGGAACTGAGCACGTCGCTGCTCAGCCGCATCAACCCGATCTTCCTGCATCTGACGCGCGTCGAGGGCAAGGCGGGTCTGCAACTACAGGACATCGTGCTGCCCCTCGATGATTCCATCAAGACTGCCGGCGCGGGCCAGGGACAACTCGAACTGGCCGACATGAAACTGCAACCCGGCGGGCTTCTTGCCGACTTGCTGAAACTTGGCGGCTTGACCGACGAGCGGATGTACACCGTGGTAGTGAGTGGCTTGAGCTTTCTGATCAAGGACGGGCGGATCAGCTACAAGGACTTCACCCTGACGTTCCCGAACGACTTCGATTTGAAGTTCTACGGGTCGGTAGGGTTCGATGAGACGCTCGACCTGTCGATCTCGCTGCCGGTGCGCCCGGAGCTGCTCGCGCGCCTGGGTGTTAAAGGCCCGGTCGTCGAGTATGCGCGCGTCCTGTCCGGGTTACGGATCGACATCCCTCTTGTCGGCACGCGAGAGAAGCCCAAGCTGGATCTGGCGCGTGTTGACGTCACGTCGCTTGTGGAGCGTGCCATCAAGGCGTTGTCCGGAGAAAAGCTGGACGGTTTGTTACGCGGAATAATCAGAGATCAAACAAAAGACCAGGGCAAGAAGACGCGAAAACCAAGGCGGTGATGAGCCGGCACGGCCGGCGCGAGGCCGTCCTTCGTCGAAGGCGGCGACAACGCAAGAGGCTGAGACCAATGTTGAAAGAGACCCTCACTCACTCCGTGCACGGCCGATCGGAGAGGGAGTCGGCCGGCGTGGCCGTGGGGGAAGCTGTAGGGGCGGTAAGATACTCGCCCTTGGCCTTGAGTTCGTTCACGTCGTCGGGCGACAGGCCGATCTCCTCGTCAGTCAAGTAACAGGCGGGCTCGGCCGCCCACGCATCGCCGGTGATCAGCTCGGCTCGGACACGGAGCGCCCCGCCGCACAAATCGACAAACTTACATCGCCCACAGCGGCCCTTGAGCAGCGGCTTGCGGTCCTTGAGCCCGGCCATCAGCGGATTGCTCGTGTCGGCCCATATCTCACTGAAGCGCCGCTGTCGCACGTTGCCCAGCGACAGGTGCGTCCAGAACTGATCGGGGTGCACGTGGCCCGTCCAGTCGATACAGCCGATGCCCACCCCGCTCGAGTTCAGCCCGCCGCCGTTCCATTTCAGCAGGTCGTACACCTCCTGGGCGCGCGCGTCGCCGTCGGCAAGCATCTTGAGATACAGGTAGGGCCCGTCGCAGTGATTGTCGACAGTGAGAATCTCGACCCGCTTGCCCGACTGGTGGAACTGCCGCGTGCGTTCCAGGATGACGTCGACGGCCTGCCGCGACTCGGCGGGCGAGAGATCGAGCACTTTCTGCCCGCGTCCGGCCGGCACGAGATGGTAAAAGCACGCCCGGTTGATGCGCTCGCGCTCGATCAGGTCGAACACCGCGTCGAGGTTCTCTGCCGTCGGGCGCGACAGCGTGAGGCGCAGGCCCACCTTCTGCCCGGCCGCCACCAGATGTCGCAAGCCGCGAATCGTTCGCTCGAACGCCCCGGGCTGACCGCGGAAGTGGTCGTGCACCTCGGGTACGGCGCTGTCGAGCGAAAGCCCCACATAGACGAAGCCGGCCTGTTTGATCTGGCGGGCCTTGTCCAGGTGGATCAGCGTACCGTTGGTGCTCAGGACGGTGTGCAGCTTCTTTGCGCCGGCGTAGCGGGCAAGCTCGAACAGGTCGGGGCGGGTCAACGGCTCGCCGCCCGAGAACAGCACCGCCGGCACGCCAAAATCCGCCAGATCGTCAATCACGGCTTTGGCCTCGGCGGTGGTCAGCTCGTCGGGGTAACTTGTGGCCTCACTGTCGCTGTAGCAGTGAATGCATCGCAGGTTGCACGTCCGCGTGATGTTCCATACCACGATGGGACGACGCTCGCTCGCCGAGCGCGCGCGTCGCATGACGTGGGCGCGGGCGGCGTCGGCACCGGCCGATCGGCCATACCGATGCGGCGCCGAGGGCGCTCGGTAGTCACAATACAGCATGCTAAGATCGATCATGACACGCCGCCTGCGAGCTGGGCTCGCACCCGCATTATAGGCTTATGAGCAAGCTGCGATCAGTCACTCGGAAGGAAAGGGCGATGGTTGTTCAGTCTGCCTCGCCGTCGATCGTGCCGACCTCGATCTTCAGATCCTCGCGGCGCTCGATGCGGTCTACCAGCCCGTCGCGAATCCACACCACCCGATCGCTGGCGGCCAACATCTTGTGATCGTGCGTAGCTGTAATGACCGTGACCTCGTGCTCCTTGTTCATACGCGACAGGATCTCGATGATCTCGGTGCCGGTCTTGAGGTCGAGGTTGCCGGTCGGCTCGTCGGCCAGGATGATGGCCGGGTCGTTCGCCAGCGCGCGGGCGATGGCTACGCGCTGCTGCTGCCCGCCCGAAAGCTCGTAAGGCCGGTGTTGCACGCGGTCGCCCAGACCCACGCTGGCGAGCAACTCCACTCCCTTGTCGCGGGCCTCGTCGCTGGTCAGCCCGGCAAACGTCATCGGGAGCGTCACGTTCTCCAGCGCGGTCATCACGGGAATCAGGTTGAACGTCTGGAAGATGTAACCGATCTTGCGACATCGCAGCCACGCCAACTCATACGCATCGAGTTGGGCGACGTCGACCTCGTCGATAAAGACCGTGCCGTCGCTCGGCTTGTCTAATCCGCCGACCATGTTGAAGAACGTGCTCTTGCCCGAGCCCGACGGGCCCATGATGGAGATGTATTCGCCGGCGTAGATCTCGAGCGAGATCCCCCGCAGGGCCTCCACCCGCTCGGTGCCCATCACGTAGACCTTCTTGACCTTCTTGGTGCGAATGATCGTCTGGTCGTCTTGGCTCGGTGTGGTCGTCGCCTGATCGTTGGTCTGCGTCGTCATATGTCGATTGCTCCACCGGCACACCGCCGTGCCCATTGCCTCCTGCCGGAATCGTACCCGACGGCCGACCAGCAGACAAGTCGAGAGCAGCAGCCCCCGCGCGTCCCGGACTGGGAGGGACATAGGACGCAGCCGCGCCGGCCCGCCGGGCGACGGCCTCTATTTCAGTTCCACGTTCCAGTAGGCGTGGTCGAGGAAGTGCTTCCAGCTTGCGTAGCGGCCTTCCGACAGCTTGACCCGCAGCACGGGGCTGCGCCGAGGCTGTTTGGGCGGTGTGATCAGCTTCATGTGAGCTTCCCGGGGCGTCCGACCGCCCTTGCGAACGTTGCACTGAATACAGCAGCACACCACGTTCTCCCACGTGCTCGCGCCGCCTTGGCTGCGGGGCACGACGTGATCCAACGAAAGCTCCGTGGTCGAAAAGCGCTTGCCGCAGTACTGACAGCGGCTCTGGTCGCGAGCGAAGATGTTCCGGCGGTTAAACTTGACTTGCTGTCGCGGCAATCGGTCGTAGAACAGCAGACGGATGATCCGCGGCACGACGATTTCCAACCGCACCGTCCGCAGCCAGTCGTGCCCGTCGGGCTCGAACCGCCGCTTGAACTCGCTGACGTCGCACCAGCTCTCCAGGTCGTAGGAGAGGAACTCGTCTTTCTCGACGTGGACCACCTCCGCCATCTGCCGGAACAACAGCGAAAACGCCCGGCGCACACTCACCACGCGGATGGCCGCGTAGTGCTTGTTCAGCACCAGAACGTTGTTGTTCAGCACCGACGGTTGCGCGATCATCGCCTAACCTTCCCCTGCTGTTACAGTCAGGCTACCGGATCGTGGCCGTTTTGTCCAACCCCCCCCACGGCAGCCGTCGACAAACCTTGGCGTTTTCTCAATCCGCGACGGCCTCGAAGTAATGCCCCTCCCGACCGAATCGCTCGCGAACCAGGCCCTCCTCGACCAGTGCGGACAAGCGTTTGACGGCCTCGTTCGGGTCGATCGACAGCCCGTTGGCCACGTCCGCAATACGACAAGGGCGACGACGCAGCATCGCCAGGACTTCCTGGTTGCGGGCCGGCCAGCCGGACTGGTCCTGCGGACCGGCGAAATCGGCGACAACCTCCGCCTTCGGGGTGAACAGCTCGCACAATCGCGCCAGGCGTTCCGGCTGAGCCGCCTCGGCATACTCCTCGGCCGTCGGGCGAACGGCGGTGTTCAGCATGATGCGGTCCGGCTTGATCCGTTCGGCCAGCGCTGCGATCTTGCGAACCTCGGCGTCGATCGCCGTCACGCCGGCCAGCAGGAACACCTCCAGCCAGAGTTGCCCGGTGTACTCGAGACGAAACCGCGCCAGCCCGTCGACCAGTTGCTCGAGCGTCAGGTTCTGATGTGGACGGTTGACGTACGCAAACCGCTGCTCGTCACCGGCGTCCAGTGACGGCATGACCAGATCGGCCAGCGCGCAATCACGGCGGACCTGCGGATCACTCAACAGGGCACCGTTGGTCAGCACCGCGACCGGCACGTCGGTGAACTGCTTGATCTGCTCGATGATCCAACCCAGGCGGACGTGCAGCGTCGGCTCGCCGGAACCGGCCAAGGTGATGTAGTCGGGTCGCACACCGGAGACGAGCTTCTCGCGCACCTGGCGAACCACCTGGTCGGCCGACACGTATTCGGCGCGATCCAGCGTCTTGTTGGTGGTGCGACCGAGCTGACAATAGATGCAGTCGAACGGGCACACCTTCAGCGGCACCAGATCGACGCCGAGCGATCGGCCCAGGCGGCGCGAGGGCACCGGCCCGTACACCAGTTCTCGCGGGGCGTTCTCAGCCATCGCCCTGACCCATCATGCAGCGCCCGTCGCCGCTCGGGCACGAGCCGCGCGCACCGCACGGCAGCCTCGCGCCGGCGGCGCTGCTGCGGTTGATGACGGCGGCCCCGGCTCCAATCAGCCGTTGGAGGCGGCCTTCGCACCGGGGACACTCGGCCAGGGGCTTGGCGGTGATCGTCTGGAACTGCTCAAAACCATGACCGCACTGCTGACACTGGTATTCGTAGGTCGGCATCGACTCATTACCTCTCGCTCGGACGGTCTCTCGCCTTAGCTTAGCCGCCCACCGCGCATTTGTCAGGGAGCCACTGACAGGGCATTTTGAGGGCCACATCGAAATGCGAGAACCGTTGGGAGCTTCCGGGCGGGAGGGTCTTATCGGACGCAGGGGAGTTGCCAGTACTGATAACGGCCTTTTTCTGAAAGGCGCGCTTGACACATTATCGGCTGACCCATACACTGCTCTCCACTGCCAGGTTGGCTTTTCTTGCTTTAGGGTGGACGACTGGGCAGTTTTGCATCCACCCTTTCGAGACGGGACCCACAGAATCTATCGCCGAGTGAGTTGAGGGATCGGTCTGTCCGTGCAGACGGCGTTGTCACCCCGCTGGCGTTGCGGCGGGCGCCGCGCTGCCGGGGTAGGATCTGGGGCGAAGTGAGGCTTGGCCATGGTCCATTGGCCCATTGCTGTAGAAACCCTCCGTCGGATCAATAATGAACTGGAGGATCTGGCGGGGGAGCTTCAGTCGCTCAACGACAGCTTCGAGGATCGGTTGGCTGGCGATCGGCGGGGGCATATCCAGATCGTTCTACGGCGCGCCGGGCACCGTATGCAATGGATTCGTCAGGTGCTCGACGAGATGTATGAGCACCACCCGCAAGCCGACCACACCGAGTCGGACCTGGCCGACTATCGAGCCATGGTCTGACTGCTCTATGGCGCTCGCGATCAGCGCCGGCCCTGCTCGCCTGGGCTTACAGACCCACACCCTCGCTGGCGGGTTTGCTGCGCGCGGCAGCGACGATCAACTCGCAAGCCTGCTCGTCGGTGAAGCTGGCCGTGTTGAGCACGACGTCGTAGTTGCGCGGGTCGTAAGGGAATCGGCCGTAGTGGGCCGCCACGAACTTGGCCCGGCGTCCCTCGACCTGGTCGATATGCTTCTTGGCCTCGCCCTTCTCCAGGCCCTCTGCCCTCACCACGGCGTCAATGCGGTAGGGCAGGGGGGCGACCAGCCGAACTCGGACGCCCTGGTCGGGCGGCAACACGAAGTTGGCCCCGCGCCCCACGATGATCGCGTGTTCATAGTGGCAGACGGTCAAGACTGCGCGAGTCAGCGTGTTGAAATAGTCGCTTCGCCCGCTCATGCCTTCGGGCACGAGCGGTTGCAATACGTCGTCCATCCACCCCTTCTGCCATTCGTCGAGCATAGCCAGCAGGCGGCGCCGGGTCTTGGCCTCGCCAGCCATATGGTCGAGGATCTCCCGGTCGAAGCACTTCCAGCCCAGCCGTTGCGAGAGGCACTGGGCGACGGCCTCACCCCGACAGCCCATCTCGCGCGAGAGCGTAATGAAGAACTTCACCCCCGGTCGTTCCTCGGCGTGGTCCGGGGCCGACTGCTGCCGGGCCAGCTCCCAGTTGCGCATCTGCCGTTCGACGATCCGGGAAACCTCTGCCGACCGCCTGAGTTCGCCAGCCATCGGTCATATCCTCAAGAACTACGAACGAGCCCACGACCTATTCTACCGACACGGAGCGATATGCCAAATGGAGACGCCCGAAGTACCCGCGGATCGGCCATATCCCCCCGCGGAGCAAACGGGGCGATCGGGAGCTTCCCGACCCCGATGGGCGGCTCGCCTGGACATCGCTCCCTCACGCCACTATAGTGGAAGTCTTGACAGACGGGGTGTAGCTCAGTCTGGCTAGAGCGCTGCGTTCGGGACGCAGAGGTCGCTGGTTCAAATCCAGTCACCCCGAGTTCAATGGTGGGGGATTCCTACCTGGGGCCCCGAGCAAGGGTAACTAACCTACTCTGAAAGACCCAAAATGCTCGCCGAAGGCAACCGAACGGCTGCCAAGCGCGACTGCATGCCGGCGGAAGCCCGGGCCAAGGAGGCGTCGCTCACATCTATTGAGGCACTGCATCGGTCTGCACCATCGCTTCGACCTCGGTCATTCGCGCCGTGATTCCTGCTCGATCGTGAAGGAAGCGCGGACCCTGCGCCAGAACATCGTGGAGCTTGCGCAACGCGCCGAGCTGTTGCGGCAGAGAGGAAGAAAACAAGCGGCCGGACTTCACTGTCGCGGTGAAGCTGTCCGCTAGCAGGAAGAATGGCTTGCAGCCGTCTTCGAGGGCGACGCGAGGATCCAACTCCACGGCCTCGACGAGTGCGGACATGGCCTCGCCATGTGCGCCCAACTCGGACTGAGCCCAGGCAAGCCGATAGTGGGCCTTGGTGGTATCCGGACACAAGGTGATGGCCCGTCGATATGTTGAGATGGCCTTAGTCCGATCCTCTGGCCGGCGCCACATACTGAGCCCTTGAGCGGTGAGCGCTTCGGCGATCGCGGGCTCGGCGAGACTCGATTCGATGGCGGCTATTCCTTCAGGCTTATTCAATCTGTCGGGCCGGTACAGCGCACAGAGCGCCTCCAGCGCCCTGAGTCGCCACTCATGGGCTGCCGGAAGCTTGGCCTGAATCACTGCATGTGCCGAGAAGATCGGTGCTTCGGCCCGTACCAGCCGTTCCGGTTGCGGTTCTTCGCTCAACAGCAAACCGAGGTCGAGCATGGTTTCCGCTGCCCAGAGGTTGTCATCACCCAGCAAATCCTGGAATTGAGCAAGCGCCTCCTCGAAGAGCGCTATCGCTTCGTCGACCTTCCCCAGAACCTGCGCCGAGCGGGCCCGACGGCGACTGGCGACCGCGCGGTCGGGATAGCGACGGCGACGGACCTGTTCACGGCTGCTTGCCTTTAGGAGCGTGAAGTATCCGCGACTTCCTGCGGCCAGCGTTCGGCCATCGGTAGAGCAGAACGCGATTGCCCTTATGGGATGGTCCGGCGGCGGTGACCCCCGAAACGTGCCACGCTCCAGACCGGTCTTCAGGTCCCACAACTTGATCAACTCCACGTCAGTGGCCACTGTTGCCAATACACGACTATCGGGAGCAAAAGAGATGCGGGGGCCAATTGCGCTTGTTGCCGCATCGCGGGACGTGCCCTCGAGATCCACATGCCAGCGCCTCGTCGCAACGTCCCACACACGGATCGTCCCGTCCGAGGCGATGGCAGCCAACAGGCGGTCGTCCGGGGAGAAGGCAATACCGTCGGCATCGATCGGATCCTCGAAGTCGCCCCGCTCAAGGTTTTGAAGGGCGACCGGGTTACGTTCGTCTCGCACGTCCCACAGCCTCACACTACAGTCGCGACTTCCGGTCGCTAGGCGCCGGCCGTCGTGCGAGAAGGCCAGCGCGGTCACGCAAGCGGAGCTAGCCCTGATCACTGCTAGTTCAGTTCCGGTGGACGCCCGCCACAGCGTGACCGTCCCATCTTTGGCGCCGGAGGCCACGATGTTGCCGTCTGGCGAGAGTGCGACTCCGCCCAAGTAACCGTGCCGCCTACCGTCGTGTGGGATGTCTATTCTGGTCTTGGTAGGGACGTGCCAGACCTCGATGCGGCCACGGCTCTGCCACGACGGATCCCACACGACGAGCGTGTGACCGTCACCGGAGAGCTGCGCCAGCGTCCACCGGAGCGGCTCCGGCTCGACCAAACACCGCAGTCTCTGCCCTGTTCTCACGTCCCACAGCTCGACTCCAACCTGGAAGCCCCCCGTCGCCAGAGTCTGGCCGTCGGCTGAGAATGAGAGAGAATTGACATAGTACCCGCTTTCGACCCCGCTGACCCCAATTGGTGCAAGACCCGAGCGCAACTGACGCTGAACGTCCCAGAACTTGACTGTCCGGTCCCAGCTCCCTGTAACTACATGTTCACCGTCGGGGGCAAATGCAACGGCGCTCACGCACCCGGTGTGTTCCTTGATGGTGGCTGGCACACCGGTGAGCACGTGTTCTGCATCGCGATCAACGTGCCAAAGCCTCAGTGCGCGATCGCCCCCCACACTGGCCAGGACTGTACCGTCCGGCGAGAACGCAACATCCATTACTTCGCGCCAGTGAGGCCGGTGTGCATGCTTTTCGATCCAGACCTGCCTGGTCACATCATAGAGGTCGACCGATCCATGGTCGCGCCCCACGGCAAGCCACTGGCCGTCAGGCGAGAAGGCCAGAGCAGACACGTGGAAGCCGCCCAGGTCAGGCGCCGGGGGCTTCGCGATCTGTTCTGAGGCTGCATGGTTCCACAAACGCAGGCCGTCCTCACCCCCGGATGCCAGCGTCTCGCCATCGGGCGAGAAGGCCACACACAGCACACGGCCCACGTGCCCGCGCAGCGCTGTACGGACGGCGCCGGTAGCCGGGTCGCAAAGAACAACCAGACCATCGGCGCCTGCCGTGACCAGGAGTTGACCGTCTGGTGAATATGCAAGGGCTTCCACCGCACTGCGATGCGGCGCAAATGTCAGCTGCTCTCGGCCGGTCGCGGCGTCCCACAGGCGCACAGTGCCGTCACCGCTGGCCGACGCCAGGACTTTCCCGTCAGGGGCGAACGCCACGTCCGTGACCTCACATAGGTGACCTAGCAGTGCCCTCTGCTGACGACCGGTAACCGCGTCCCAGACTCGAACCACCCCTCCAGAGGTCGCTGAAGCGAGACTCTTTCCATCTGGCGAAAAGGCCACCGCTTGGACGCGGTCGGCATGCGCCCAGATTGTCATAAGGTCACTGTGACCCTGGCGCCACAGGTAATACCACTCAAGGCCGCGAACGTCCCTGTCTGGACGCCCGTCGGCCGGCAAGTAACGACTCAGCAGATCCCGATTGTACAGGATGTTATCCTCGTCAAAGGCCTGCTGGGCCAGATTCATGCGGGCGACATACAGACGGTCGTCCGCTACAGATCGCTGTTGCTCGGTGAGAAGCCTCTGCGCCTGCTCGCGCTCGGCCAGCCGTCGATTCCGCCGAGCCTGAATCGACGTGATTACCGCCAGGCCGACCAGAAGCGCAACGACCAATCCCGCCGCCACCAGCGCCCCTCGACCAACCAGAAGCATCAGCACTAGAGCCACCACGGCTACCGCCCCTCGGTGGCGCTGGACCTGCTTGCGCAGGACGTACAGAACAGAGTCGCGCTTTGCCTCGATGGGCTCGCCCGCCAGGTAATGACGGATATCCCTGTCCAGTTCGCCGGCTGTCTGGTACCGACGTGCCGGCTCCTTGCTCAGGCACTTGAGCACGATCGTTTCAACCTCATGGCCGATGTGCCGACAGATCGTGCTGGGGCGAGCCGGCTCGGCATTCAGGATGTTATTCAGCACCTTTCGCATCCCGCCCGACACATCGTAAGGGAACCGGCCCGTCAGCAGTTGATATAGGATCACGCCCAGCGAATAGACGTCCGTGCGGATGTCGATCTTGCCGGGAATGCCTTCGGCCTGCTCCGGACTGGCCCACGGGGCACTGCCGATGAAATGACCCGTGACCGTCACCGCCAGCGACTCAGGTTCCCCCGCACTCCCGGTCGCTTCCGCCCTCGCCAGGCCGAAGTCCAGCACGTGGGGCTCACCGTTGTCGTCGACGATGATGTTGCCCGGCTTGAGATCGCGGTGAAGAATGCCCCGCAGGTGAGCCGCATTGACGGCGTCACAGATCTTGGCGAACAGCCTGAGCGAGTCATCCGGGCCGCGTTGAGTCGTAGCCGCCCAGGCCTCGAGCGCCTGGCCGGCGATGTAGTCCATCACATAGTAGAAATGACCGGCGGTCGTGCCACAGTCGTGGATCTTGACAATGTTAGGGTGGTCCAATTGCGCAAGGATACGAACTTCCCGCTCCCTTCGTGGCTGGTCCTGATCTTGCGGAAACATGCCTTCCCGCATGATCTTGATCGCTACCCGGCGTTTGGTCGCCTGGTGGAAGCCCTCATACACGACCCCTTGCCCGCCCCGATGGATTTCACCAATGATATCGTACCCCTCAATAGACAGATCAGTTGCCTCGGTCGGCTGGGCGTCGAGCGCCTCGCCGATTCGCCCTTGCGGCGTTACCTCAAGTCGTGCGGCGGGCGAGTCCCACATCAAGGCCTCACTCTCGGCCAGTACCGCTTCCCGGATACGGGCCATATCCTCTTCATGTTCCTGGTAGAGCGTGGCGGATCGCCGCGAACACTCGATGCATCCCCCCAGATGCTCTGTCACTAGTCGCGCCTCTAATTCGCCCAATTCGCGCGCGTGGTATCGAACCAGTTCGGCCCTGCTCAGGCAGCCGCGCATGCATACCCCCTCAAACGAAGAAACTCTGCCTCGCCACTCGGTGAACTCCGGCCCACGTATTTCAATGTGCAAATCGCACAGCTAGAGTCGTGAGGAATCCCTTCCCGGCGACTCGCCTCCGCGGTAGCAAGATAAGCGCGAACCGCTCCGGTCAATGATCCCGTGTTTCAGGCTACCGTCTCCTCAACGAACTCTTCCATGAGCTTCGCGACCTTCTGCTGCACCCGCCATTTGATCTTGTATAGCTGATTCGGAGTCATGTTCAGCAGTTCACACACCTGGCCCACCGGGCGTTCTTCGATTGCATACAACTGGAACGCTTGATATGTGGTATCTTGCACGTCAGCCCGGACCTGCTCCAGGCAGTACATGACGTGGGCCTGGTACCATGCCTTGTCGAATAGCTCCTCCGGCGACGGCTCGCCCGAGCGCAGTGCAGCCAGGTGCTTGCTGTCGGCCTGTTTGAGCCGCCGGGCCCTGAGCAGATCGCGCATCTTGTTCTCCGCCATCTTTCGGAGCCAATTCCTGAACTTGCCCTTCGAGGCCTCGTACCGAAACGTCGGCGCCTGCCGAACCACGGTCGCCATGCAGCGCTGGACCACGTCTTCGGCGCTCGCCCGATCCAGCCCGCGCGATCGCGCAAACCGATACAACATGGAACGGTAAATCGAATCGAACTCCCGCCACGCCTGGGTGTCGTGCAAGTCCTTGATTCGAGCCAGCAGGCTCGCACGTGTGGTCTCCATAGCGTCTCCGGACAGACGTGTATCTCTATCATAGTATTTCGTCCCTTAGGCTTCCAGCTAGCCGGGCCCGACTTGGTTGAGCACAACGGCGCACGAGGGCAAAGCCGGCCGGCCGGCCGAATCTTAGTCCTTTGCCTGAAATAACTTATGGCCGCATTTCTGTTGAAGAATAATCGGTCCACCGCAAAAAAAACGTCTCCCGCTAGCCATGCGCCGCGGAAGATTCTCTCGCACGCTACGTAGTAGTTCTGGAGGCACTCGGTAGTCCCTCATGGACGTGCCGGATGGTCGGCTCGTCACTCCGTCGTCGGAGGAGGGCGAACGGCTTTCTGAGAGGCTTTCATTCGAGGGCAGAAGCTTAACTTTGCGCCGTTCGAAGCGACCCCGCTTCCGGGCAAGCGTGTCACATGCAGTCGCATCCAGACAGCAGTTGGTCGGAAGCATACGCGGGCGCCACTATCGCTCTGTTGTGTGCCCCGCTGCCCTGCGCCGGCAGAGCCCATCTGACTCACGTCAGTAACGGTCTTTGAGGATACAGGAACCCGCATAACGTGTTCATCCTAAGGAGGATTAAGACATGTCATCGAAAGGGATGATCGCTGGTATCATTGTGGTTCTCATGGGGGCCGTGCCGTCTGTAGGTAACACGATCTATGTGGACGCCGCCGTTTCTGGTGGCGACGGAACCAGTTGGGCGACGGCATTTCATGATCTTCAGGACGCGCTTGCGATTGCAGCCGCTGGCGACGAGATCCGTGTCGCTCAGGGCATATACCGGCCCGACCGAGGCACCGGCGATCGAACGGCTACCTTCCGCTTGATCAGCGGTGTCTCAATCCTGGGCGGATACGCCGGCGTCGTTATGCCGGATAATCGCGATGCACGTGACGTTGGCTTGTACCCGACCCTTCTCAGCGGCGATCTGAACGGCGATGACGGCCCGCTGCTTCTGGAGGATTTCGCAGCGTGTGTCACCGGAGCGGGCGTGCCCGTTGCGCCCGGCTGTGAGGCTTTCGACCTGGACGGTGACAACGACGTGGACATCGGCGATGCTCTCGACGGCGATCTACCCCCGTTCCTATTCCATAACAACTACGGGGAGAACAGCTATCACGTCCTTACCGGTTCGGGAACGGACACAACGACGGTCCTGGACGGCGTCGTGATCTCCGGCGCAAACGCCGACGGAGAGTGCCCGTACGACCAGGGCGGCGGCATGTACAACATTGGCGGTAGCCCGACCCTGCGCGACTGCACGTTTGTCGGTAACTCAGCTCGAGGCGGTGCCGGCATGGCCAACGTCTCAGAAAGCCATCCTGCGCTAATCGATTGCCAGTTCACCGGAAACACGACTGACACATGGGTTGGCGGTTCGGGCATGTTCAATTTCGGTAGCAGCCCGACGCTGACCGGATGCAGCTTCACAAACAATGCGACCCGCTTCGAGGGCGGCGCCGTTTTCAACCTAACCAACAGCAACCCCGAACTGACCGACTGCGAATTCGTCGGAAATATAGTCGCGGGCCCTGGTTGGGGCCTCGGCGGCGCCATGGCCAATGTAAATGGTAGCAATCCGACGTTCGTTGACTGCCGGTTCACGAACAATACGGCCAACGATCGCGATGGCGGCGCCATCGGCATTACTAACGCCTCGGGTTCGACGTTAACAAGATGCGAGTTCACAGGTAACGCCGGTAGAGGAGGCGGCGCCATCTTGTGCAGGCAGGCCGGAGACCTGCATCTGACCGACTGTACCTTCACCGCGAACCAGGCTACTAGTTCACATTCAGGAGCTATCTGGGTGGACAGGGGCAACCACGTGTTCATCCGCTGCACCTTTACCAGCAACACCGCGGCGTATCAGGGCGGCGGCATGCGCATGTATGACTGCGATAGCATACTGACTGACTGCACATTCGTGGGCAATACTGCTGGCCAGGCAGGCGGTGGACTGGAAAGCCAATTGACCGGTGGCGTGTTGACTCGCTGTGTGTTTGGCGGGAACAACGCTGGAAGTAGCGGGGGCGGAATGAGGATTACCAACCAAGACGCGTCGAATCCCTGGAGTGCCGTGACGCCGACGCTCATCGACTGCAACTTTATTGGTAACTTGGCGTCATATGGCGGTGGCGGACTGGCATCCTATAGAGCAAATGTGATGAACGTGAGTTCATGCGTGTTTGCGTCAAACTCGGCCTCCGCTGTCGGCGGTGGCTTATACAACAATGAGAGCAAGATCACACTAACCAACTGCACATGTGCGGGCAACTGGGCACCGGACGGAAGAGCAGTCCACTGTAAAGTGGGATGGGGTTTCTATAGCGATCTGCAGATAAGAAACTGTATCCTATGGGATAGTGGCGACGAGATCGCGAATCCTGGGGGATGGTCGACGATCAGCATTACTCACAGCGATGTGCAGGGCGGCTACACGGGCGCCGGCAATATCAACGCCGATCCGTTGTTCGCTGATTTGATCGGCGGCGACTATCACCTGCAGGCCGGCTCGCCCTGCGTCAATACGGGTAACAACTTGGCTCCGTACTTGCCGGTGCTTGACTTCGACGGCGAGACACGGATCCAGGAGTGTCGCGTCGATATGGGTGCGGATGAGTCGCCGCACTACGTGGACTGCAATGGCAACTCGGTAGCTGATGCCTGTGAGATCGCTTTGCGGCTTAGCTACGACTGCGATCGGGACGGCATTCCCGATGACTGCCAGGGAGGTGGCGACCCTTGCGGAAGCAATCAGGCGCCTGTGCCCGTCTGCCGCAACGTTACCGTCTCGGCCGACAACGACTGTCAGGCCGAGGTTCCTCCCAACGACATTGGCGGCTTGTCTTACGATCCGGAAGGTGATCAGATGTGGCTGGAAGTCAACCCGGCAGGGCCTTACCCCCTGGGCGACACCGCGGTGACCGTGACGGTTACGGACGTTCTGGGTGAATCCGCTTCGTGCCCGGCGACGATCACGGTCGTTGACGATACGCCGCCAAAGATCGTCTGCCCTGCGGATGTCAGCATCCCCGCTGATACGATTCCCGATCCCGCTGAAACGGGCCAGGCCTCTGCCACGGACAACTGCGATGCGGCGCCGACGATCACGTACTCCGACAGCGTCTTGGACCGCTGCTGCGAGGAGGGCTCGCTAATCACTCGCACATGGACCGCTACGGACGCCGCCGGCAATGCCAGCGTCTGTTTCCAGAGAATCACGGCGGGTGATGTCACCCCGCCGGTGTTGGACGGCGTGCCTGAGGACAAGACCGTCGAGTGCGACGCCGTGCCCGCACCGGCTGAACCGACGGCGACCGACAATTGCGATCCAAACCCGATTATCACGTTCGACGAAGTCCGCACCGACGGTGCGTGCCCCAACAGCTACACGTTGACGCGCACGTGGACAACCACGGACACGTCCGGCAACACGGGCAGTGAGTCACAGCTCATCACGGTGCAGGACACCACCGCGCCGGTCCTCTCGGATGTGCCGATTGACGTCACAGTCGAGTGTGATGCGATACCCGCACCAGCAAACCCGACTGCCACCGACAATTGTGACCCAAGCCCGGTCATAACGCTCGACGAAGTCCGTACCGATGGCGCGTGTGCCAATAACTACATTCTGACGCGCACCTGGACCGCAACCGATGCCTGCGGCAACAACAGTAGTCAGTCGCAGATCATTACAGTGCAGGACACCACCGCGCCGGTCCTTTCGGGCGTGCCGGCGGACGTCATAGTCGAGTGCGATGCCGTGCCCAACCCGGCGGCGCCGACGGCGACCGACAACTGTGATTTAAGCCCAGCTATCACGTACAGTGAGATCCGAATCGACGGGGCCAGTCCCAACGACTACACGCTGGTGCGCACCTGGACGGCCACCGATGCCTGCGGTAACGCGACTGTGCAGGAGCAAATCATCACGGTCGAGGATACCACGCCACCGGAGATCAGATGTCCGGGGTCCATCACAGGCGAACCCGGTGTTCCTGTGTTCTTCACTGTCACAGCCATCGACAACTGTGACCCAGTCCCAGATATCGAGTGTGTGGACGAGGACGGCTTCGTCGTCGTCCCCGGTGATACATTCCCGATCGGGAATACCACCGTGACCTGCACGGCTACCGACGACAGCGGCAACACGGCAGCCTGTACGTTCGTCGTGACGATCACGGAGACCGTACCCCTCACGATCACAAGCCTTGAGGGTGATCCGCTGGTCGTGGGCGTGGGCACGCCGGTGGCGCTGGTCGCCACATTCACCGACAACCTCGGCGATACGCACACCGCAGACTGGTATTACGGCGACGGAACGTCTGATCAAGACGTGCCGGTCGACGGCGAGCCCACTGAATCCGAACCGGGCTCTGACAGCACGAGTCATACATACACAGACCCCGGCGTCTATACGGTGACGCTCACGATCGCGGATAACGCTGGCAACACGGCGACAGACAGCATATTCGTGGTTGTGTACGATCCAAGCGGCGGTTTCGTCACCGGCGGCGGCTGGATCGACTCGCCTTTAGGTGCCTACGCGGCCGATCAGTTGCTGACCGGCAGGGCCAACTTCGGTTTCGTCTCCAAGTACAAGAAGGGCGCTACGGCGCCGACAGGTCAGACGGAGTTTCAGTTCAAGGTTGCCGACCTGAACTTCCACAGCACAAGCTATCAGTGGCTGGTGGTCGCCGGGCCAAGGGCTCAGTACAAGGGCTCGGGAGCCATCAACCAGCAGGGCGACTACGGCTTCATGTTGACCGCCATCGACGGCGCGATCCCCGGCGGGGGAGGTGTCGACAAGTTCAGGATCAAGATCTGGGACAAGAGCATGAATGACCAAATCGTGTACGACAACCAGATGGATGCCGGTGACGACGAGGCCCCAACTACTGCTATCAGCGGCGGGAACATCGTCATCCACGACGCGAAATAGCGGGACCAGCCTCGCGTAATGCGGATAATGGTACCGGCAGGGCCGCCTTCCGCGGGCGGCCCTGCTCTTGCGCCGCGCTAGTCGACCTACCCACCCAGGCCAACTTGCCGAAGGGCAACCCTCGCCCCACCCCGTCATGTCGAGAGTCTAGCTGGACTTACCCGGCGCATTTCCACTATCAAGAAGACCGCCCCACAGTCACCACGCAGACTGCAATCTCTTCCCGAGGCAGGAGTTACGCAACCACGAGGAAGCGGGCCACTTCCGGACACCTTGAGGCAGCAGTTCTAGAATCGTCCACCCACCCCGAGTTTAACGGTGGGGACATCTCCTGCTGAGGCCCCGGCAATTGTAACTGACGTGTCCGGAAAGACTTGGGAAGCTCGCTACAGAAGCTGCGGAGTTCTAAAATCGGGATGCGTTTGCCATCCTCTTCGTCCGCGAAGAACGCAAGTCATGTGTGTTCAGATCCTTACGGGAGTTCTAATCCACTCAGCTGCTTGACCTATGCGATACGTCCCTCAGCGCGCGACCGCGCGGCGCGCCTGTGTGCCGCCAGGGGCGCCCTTGCTCATCAGCCCCGGTCGAATAGGAAAACCCGTCGAAAACAGGGACCTGCCGCTCTGCGACACTGTCATTTCGAGAAAGGGCGGCGCGGCCCTACGGCGGAAACAGCCAGCCTTCAGGTGCGTTGCATGAACTCCGCTGGGTTGACGAGTCGATTTGCGGGCTAACCGTCGGACCGGCAATCTGGCAACCCAAACCTTGCCATTGTGGGTTCTTGCAGCGGCACGGCTCCAGTTCAATGCCGAACCGCTTCGCCAGTCTGATCATCCGCTCGAAGCGCCGCGCACGCTCGCGCCACTCGATCATCCTGCCGCCGCCACACCCGTCAGCGAGCTGCTGATACGCCCAACGTGCGGAGGCATCCGGCACTCCTCCCAGGCTCCGGATTTGCTCGGCGAGCTTCGCACCAAACGGCGGGCGCAGAAAGATATAACTTACAGCTGCCTTGGCAACGCCGGCGTGGCTGAGGCGTTCAAGCAGTGGAGCCAACGCTTCGTCCGTATCGGTGACGTCGGGAATCAACGGATCAAGCCGAGCCGTGGTCGCGACGCCGAGACGCCGCAGCGAAGTCAGGGCTTCGATACGTCGACCAGGCGATGCCGCGTGCGGTTCAAGCGTCCGCCAGACTCGCCGGTCCAGAGACGTGATGCCGATCTGGACGAAGATGCGGTGTGGCGCGCGGGCAAACAAGGCCAGGAAGTGCTCCGTGACGAAACCCTTCGTCAACAGCGCCACCTCGACACCCGCCTCCAGCAGCACCGACAATGTATCCATCGTCACAGCTTGCACTTCCGGAACGTTCTGGAACGCGTCGCTGGAGGGACTGAAGTACACCCGGTTGAGCCTATGCCTTCGCCGTGTCAGTTCGCGTTGCACAAGTTCAGGGATGTTCTCATACAGCACGATCCGACCGGCTCCCGGGTACCCGCTGTACCCCTGTATGTAGCAGTACGTGCATCCCAGCGCACACCCGCGAGTGACGTTGATGGTGGCTACGTTACGCAGGCAGGGGATCGATGAGGGCGTTAGCACCGGTGGCTTGCGTTTGGCTTTGACGAGTTCTACCACAACCTGTCCCCGTGCAGGCGAGCGGCTATTGCCGGCCTGGTCACGATGTAGTACTCGGCTTGCGTATTGAAACCGTCGCCGACCAGATGGACAGCGGCGGTACCCCCAAGACCAAAAAGGTCGCGGTGCGCGCGCAGGTGCCCGGGGCGAAGATCCATGTCTTCGATGACGACCGCCGAGGCAAGCCGCATGAGCTGGGCCAACACACTTCGGCCCAGGCGCGTCGTAAGAGAAAGTGGGTTAAACCGCCGGACCGGCAGGTACCAGGTTCCGCCATCCAGTTCCACCAGAGATTCGTCGAGCACCGACTTGATCGCCGCAAAGTAGTCCGACAGGGAGAACTGGGGCAAGACGACACCGCCGCGTGTAGACTGGGGCACGGGTCGCACCCACAGAAGTCGCATTCCTGAAGGTTGCCGCCGAGGAACAAGGCATCGACAGGGCAGACAACACGTGTCGGGATCCGCGGAGCCGGAATCAGGACCTCCCATCGGCTCAATACAGAACGTACTTGCATTGCCCAGCACTTTGCAGAGAAGGGCGATATCAAAGCCATTGTGACTCCGGCACCACCCGTCACGGTCCAGCAACTCCCGGTAGTCGCCAGCGGTCCAGTCGACGTACGCGAAGTCGCGAGGCGCCCGCACCAGCCCACAGGACCGATCGGGACTGGGCTCGCAGGCATCGACGAAGTGCATTCCGATGTGAGTGCCTCGAACGGCAGGATCCATTTCGCACAGCCACCGCCACGCGCGCGCCGCAACGTGTCCGGTCCCGGCACCCAGGTCCAGAAGCGCCATCCGACCCCGCTGCTTGCGGCCAGGCCTGCTGCTGTTCATCGCTGAAAGCAGCGGTGCCAGGACCCGTTCGGCCAGCACCCGAGAGCGAGGTCGCCAGTACGGGTCCGGCTTGGGGCGAAGGGCTCTTGTAACACAATCGATTGCTCCAAAACTACTGAGGCGTCGCTCGGGCGACAAGGCGGGCATCAGCGCCATGCGCATATTGGTTGCACTATCCAGCAGGATCTGGCGGTAGTGGTAATAGGGACCGGGCGCGTGTGCTGGCCACGCCAGCGCGACGTGCCGAGGTGTAGGGGGTGCTGAATCTGATGTGAGGCGCCCCAGAAGGTAGACCGGGTTCCGGCTGGTTACCAAACCTGCAGCCATCGCCCCATCACAGGACTCGATCGTGAACGTCTCGAAGCCGACAATTCGCCGCAGTGCTGTCCATGGTTGGCCCCGCTCCGGCTCATCCCGGGCAATCCGTAGAGCGTGATGCAGCAAGCCGAAGTATCGCCAGCAGTACATCCGCCGCGCATCTTGGCTCTTGGGCCGCTTCCGCACATTCGACCAGGCAGCTTTAAGACGGTTTAGCCGTTGCACGAGGCGCGCGTCGCGCCCAAAAAACGCCATCGCGGGCGCCCAGAACTCGCGCCACGAAACCGATCGCACTTGGGTGCCAAACCCCTCAGATCGCAGTTGCACGACCAACTCCCGCGAGGCAAGCTGCCCAACACAATCACGGCGCCTCTGCTGCCGTTCGCTGCGCGAAAACACCAACATCGTCGGCTCCCGTAAACCTAACAAAAACCGAATATCCGTCAACCCCCCGTCCCGCTGCCGGGTCGGAAGGCGGGCCTGTCGGAGCCAGGGGGCGGACCCCGGCGATACGCGTGGGCACGTCGAAATGGATGCCCAATCTACATAGTGGTCAGGCGCCTCACTGGAATCTCAGCTAAGACTGCCGGTCGAGATGTCAAACGCCGAGAGAAGTGGCGGCAGAGCCGCATTCGCCACTGCCGCAACAGGGCTAGAGGTAGCGCAAGCGATTGCAGGCAAAGACGTTACGGCTTTAGATCACGTCTTGCTTGCCGCTCCCTGGTCGCTGCCGCAGTTCTAAAATCTTCCACCCACCCCGAGTTGAGTGGACAGCCGGCGTTTTCGACCAGGACCGAAAACGGTAAACGGTAGTCGCCAAAAAGACT